>SDBT01007751.1_pt1 | contig 17624 bp, 12 predicted proteins | sample 2277101 | NCBI WGS metagenome assembly SDBT01 (sample SAMN10404973, study PRJNA504765) | marine sediment metagenome | isolation source: marine sediment core GS10_PC15, 103 cmbsf | place: Arctic Ocean: Southern Knipovich Ridge | collected 2010 | reverse complement strand
GCCACTAAAGCCCATGAAGGGAATCATCTCAAGGATCGGCGACTCCTGAATGAGCGTGGAAATCACGCCTCGTTTCAGCTTGTTGCTCGAATCCTTGTTCGCCTCAAGAAGGGTCAGTGACCCAGTAGGCATGGAAACTCCTTACAGGTTGTACGTACTACTTGCTGGCTGACTCTTCGAAATGGCTCGTCAGATTGGCCATCCCGTCGATCATGTCCGGTGGAGTAGCCTTGTTGCTAGGTCTCTGCCCGCCGATATTACTCATATCAGCAAAGTTCGGATCGAGGTCCGTCTTGGGTTCGACAGGTTGCCCTGAATCGCCTAGTACACCCTCGAGAGCTGCATCCAGCTCTTCATCCTTCAACCCACGTTCAACAAGAACGCTCTTCACAGCCTCGGTTCTAGCTTCAATTCGCTGCTCCTGCAGCTCCTTGGCCTTCGCCTCGACTTGGTCCGGTGGCACTCCGCCAAGGTCCTCTGGTTTTACTAACGAATACCCATGCTCGCTGATCGCCGTGATGGCTCTGGCTGTGGATACCTGTTTGGCCAGGTCCTTGTTCTCTTGGATTGCCTCTTCCAGCTTCGTTCGGAGAAAACCCCCACTCGCCTTGTCCAGGTCAACCGGTGCTCCGGTGTCGTCGACTAGATCTATGGGCATTGTGTCTCCTTCTCCTGATGGTACGTACGCCCGTCGGAGCTCAGGGGAACTCTTTCTGGGGTCTAATAGTCCCCCCGAACAGTGTCAACGGTGGCCCTACTTCTGGTTGGTTTTGCCGTTCTGCTTGCGGCCACCGGCGTACTTCATTCTGCCGTTCTGCTTTGCCATGGGTTCACCTCCTTGCTCTTCCTTGTTGGATGATCCGATTCCCTTCGATGCTCTGCCCGAACCCACGGACCAGCCGCCGGATGGGTACTTCAGACACATGGACCGGGAAATGGGATCGTTTTGCATCAACCGGCACAACGGTTCTGTTAATGGCGTGTTTGTGGATTACTCAGTTCGGTCGATAGGATTGAAGGAACTATGGGAGCTCAGATGGTATCGCGGCTGGCGTGCCGACAGACGGGCCGCCGGCACGCCAACGTGGCCGGATTGGATGAAAAACTTCAAAGATTATGCCCCTGAGTTTATATCGCCGCTGGGTAATTGAACTTGAATTCTTGTTTTGGTGTGTAACCAAAACAAGGTCGTTTTTAACCTTTTGGTAGGAGGATTATTATGTGTAAGAAATTACTTTATTTGGTACCGGTCACATTGCTGCTAACTCTGCTGCTCGGAAATATGGCCTCAGCAGAATTGATCGCACATTGGCCGCTTACCGGTGATTATCAGGATGCTACAGGTAACGGTCATGACGGAGTACCTTTAGGTGATCCGGCATTTGTCTCAGACGCTGAGAAAGGATTGGTCCTGGAAGTCGACGGGGATGACCGTGCCATGGTCGACGATGCCCCTGACCTTAATTATACTGCCAGTGAGAGTATGACCGTGACGCTCTGGGCCCTTTACGATCCGGCCCTGGCTTCCGGAGGCTGGCGATGTATCATTGGTAAGGGACGAACCGACATCGGCGGAGACACCAGTTGGCTCGATACGATGTATGGCTTTTATGTCAGTCCGGACGGAAACTGGGTTTGTAATGGTGGCAGTTTAGGTGGTGATATCACAACGGCGCCAGCCGGGGAGTGGCATCATTTGGCCTTTGTGCAGGACGGGGGCAGTGGTGATAGTTTTTGCTTTATAGATCTGGAAGAAGTACTATCCGGTAGTGCGGCAAGCAATGAGACACCGGGTCGGCCTTTTTTCATCGGGGCAGCAGGAACAGATTTGAATATTTATGAAGGCTTTGGTGGGCTTATTTCAGACGTACGTATCTATAATGAAGCCCTTACTGGTGATGCATTGGCAGCTACCACGTTACCTCTTGCGGGCCAGACCGAAATCCTCATCACCTTCTCTGACCTGGATCAAGAGGGTGAAGCTACTGTTGCTGAAGATTACCAGCCTCCGGAGTTGGAAGGAACCGGAATTACTGCGACCTGGACGGGTTGGACCAGTTTCTATGATGACATAGCGGGGGCAGATTTACGTGACCACACCGAAATCTGGGACCCGGGAGCTTCATCTGTTTATGTCTATACTGATGCAGTTGGCGGTTCCATAGAGTTCAACTCGGAAGTGGAAGTACCGAGTATCTGGATTTTCCAAGACTCGTGGGCTGCGACGGCAGTTGCCGGCTACTTAGGTGGTCAAGAGATCTGGAGTGTCCCAGCCGACCACCCGGAGCAATGGGTTGAAATCACTGCAGGCGCCGGCCATAAGATTGATGCAATCGTTGTGGTTGGTGGTTGGTCCCGTATCGATGATATTACGATAGGAGTACCCGATTCTTACAACGCGACTGACCCAAGTCCGGCTGACGATGCCAATGATGTGCGGCGTAATGTGGTCCTTGGCTGGGAATCCGGCAAATACGCTGCCACGCACAATGTCTACTTGGGGACCTCTGCCAGCACTGTTAACAGCGCCTCAGTGAGTAATCCCCTGGACGTACTGTTAATTGAGGGGCATGAATCAAACAGCTATGACCCTGACATGATTCTTGATCTTGGCCAAACCTATTTCTGGCGTGTCGACGAAGTAAACGCTGCACCGGATTACACGGTGCATAGGGGAAAGATTTGGAGTTTTACGGCCGAGCCGGTTGGCTATCCAATTACTGATGTTACTGCCACAGCCAGTTCGTCCGCAGCAGGTAAGGGAGCCGAAAACACCATCAACAACTCCGGGATGAATGCTAACGACCTGCACTCGAAAGAAAGTGACTCTATGTGGCTGAGCGAGGATGTTGGTGAGCAGCCAGCCTGGATCGAATATCAATTTGACAGACTTTACAAACTGCACGAGATGTGGGTATGGAACCACAATGTCGAGTTTGAGGAATTTATTGGTTACGGGCTCAACGATGTTACAATCGAGTATTCTACGGACGGCAGTAGCTGGACGCAGTTGGAAGGTGTACATCAATTTGAAAGGGGCCCCGGAGCGGATGGTTACGCCCACAATACGACTATTGATTTCGCGGGCACGTTAGCAAAGTCCGTCAGGCTTACCGCGAGCAGCAACCACGGCCCGTATAACAAGTACGGCCTGAGCGAGGTCCGTTTCTTGTATATACATGGTTGGGCAAGAGAGCCTGACCCGCAGGATGGGGCGACAGGTATCCACCCGGATGTAATCCTTAACTGGAGACCGGGAAGAGAGGCAGCCACGCACGATGTGTACCTAAGCACCAACGAACAAGACGTGATAAGCGGTACTGTTCCCCTTACCAACGTCACTGATGCCAGCTATGATGCCGGTACGCTTGAATTGGGCGAAACTTATCATTGGCGGATTGATGAGGTCAATGGGACCGAGGTACCCACTGTTTGGGAAGGGGATGTCTGGAACTTTACAACGGCTGATTATTTAGTTGTGGATAGCTTTGAGTCCTACAATGGCCTTGATCTCAGTGATCCGGAGAGCAACAGAATATTTATGATGTGGAAAGACGGAATTGGCTACGGCACACAGAACAGTCCCCCTTACTCCGCCGGCAACGGGACTGGCTCGATTATAGGTCATGACGTACCACCATTTGTCGAGGAACAGATCGTCCACGACGGCAGCCAGTCGATGCCGTATTTCTACAACAACAGCGGTTTGACAGGTAAGGCCAATTATTCAGAGGTTGCGGTGGATATTTCTGAATTGGGAATCAGCCCGAACTGGACCAGAGCAGGCGTAAAGACATTGACGCTGTACTTCTTTGGGGACCCGGCCAATAGTGCCGGTGAGCAGATGTATGTGAAGATCAACGGCGTCGAAGTTCCATACGGCGGTGCTCCCAGCGACCTTACGCACGGGATATGGCAACCATGGAATATAGACCTGTCATCTCTTGTAGGTGTAGACCTTCAGAGTATCACCGAAATTATTATCGGCTTTAAGAACGGCGGCGGTTCAGGCGTTGTTTACTTTGATAACATTCGTTTGAATCCAACCATAGAAATACCTGATTCTCAAGCTCCGGATGATTCCGCCCTGGTAGCACACTGGGACTTTGAAGGTGATTTCACTGACGCCACGGGCAAGGGCCATGATGGGCTTGCTTTTGGAGACCCGACCATTGTCAATGATCCTTTGCGAGGCCAGGTGCTGGAAGTTGACGGAGACGATCGCATTGGAGTCAGCGACGCGGCTGATTTAAATTTCGGGGCAAATGAGAGCCTGACCCTCACGACGTGGGTGGCTCTTGATCTGGCGGACCCACTGAGCGACTGGAGGTGTATAGTGGCTAAGGGCCGCACGGAATTAGGCGGTGGTACAGAATATGTCGATGAATTTTACGGTTTCTACGTAAGTCCCGGCAACAACTGGCACGTGAATGCCGGTGATGTGTGGGATGATTCTCAGCCGGCCGCAGGCGGACAATGGCACCATTTGGCCTTCGTCCAGGACGGCCCAGCGGGAGTAGGATATTTCTATATTGACGGCGAATTGATCACGACGGCCGGAGCCTACAGTTGCGACACAACCGGACGGCCATTTTTCATCGGGGCGGCAGGTACAGATATAGAAGTAGCTCCTTTCGAGGCTTTCAAAGGCCGGATCGATGATGTGCGGATCTACAGCTATGCCCTGTCTCAGCTTGAGATACAGTACCTTGCGCTTGACTAATGATTAGATAACTTGCGATTTTGCTACGACAGCTTGGACGCTGAGAAAGCGTAGGGCAAGACAGGAGAAAATTTAAGCTTCCGGAGGTGGTCGCAATTTGCGACCACCTCATCCTTTTCCACTGTTGTCCGGTGTTTACCTGCACTATATCCTGGTTACATGCCAAGATGCTGCCTTTTCCCCTACGGGAACATCTCGAACTTAAAAACCAGGTTCACAGCTCTAATCACAAGCGGTCAAACCAGTTCCTCGCAAGCTCAGCGAAGTCCACGAAGTTAACGATATTATCCGCATTTATGTCCAATCCTGTTTTAGCAGGTGCATTAAGCCAACGTAAACCGAGAAATGACAAGTCTCTGAAATCGACGTTAGCTGAGCCGTTTGCATCACCAAACAATTTATGGAAAGATATAGTATAGAAACCATCTCCTGGGATGCCATCGTTATCGCAGAACCGGTGTCCACCAGGGCACAGAATGGAATTGTAGTTAAGCTTCAAATTATAGAGATCGTCAGGCAGTGAGTCTCCATAAAAACCATCATTGTCTGTGTCGAATTTCATATTAAGCCGATTAGCCAGGGCATCATATACGAGACTAACTTGATGGCTTTCAAGTGGTGTCTTATTTGCCGTACCATGTATTTGTATATCATCAGGGGTAATTACCACATTATCACTGAATGTTATCGCAATCTCAGAAACAGTCGACCGCTGAATTTCTCCACTTTCGATTTCAACATTAATAATATACAAGTTTGGGTCGAGACTGCCTTCTGCTTCGAGTTCCATAATTGTCGTGAAGCCCAGAGTACCACCGGGAGTTCCTCTTATACGTATAGCTTCTCCTACTACTGGTGCAAACGTGAACGTGATCTTCTGATACATTTGGAAACGGTCAAGTTCGGGGGAGGTCTTTAGATTTTGTGGTACTACAGGCTCTCCGTCCCTAATGATCTCCACTGTAAGGTCCTCGAAAAAGCCACCTTCGGGATCATCATCCCTATAGTAGGTGTTGATTCGGTTCCAAATAACGTCGCCCTCCCAAAACGTGAGACTCTCAAACTCGACCGGCTCGGAAAAATTCAACTGATACCAGTCCTGCTCCAGTGCATCGCTCTGGCGCGAGTAGTAAGATTTGTGGCCATTGTAGGAATTGTCGGTTATGCCATCGACAATAGCATCGAGATTATGACGGTCATATAATACATCATATCGTTGAACAGCGGCTGTCGGGATAACACTGATGCCTGCCGCAAGAGCCTCTGCAACCAAGCCAACTGGTCCATTGGGATCAGGCTTTTCAGGTTCAGAACTGATTCCGCTAAAGTCAGGGATATGGTAGGTCTTTGTGGATCCACTCCCGGCAATGTAGCCGCCATTACTAAGAATGTTCTGTTCTGCAAGATCCATCAGACGGATAGCAATATTGGTTATTGTATCATACTGTGGGATAGACTGCTCCGGATTAGGCAAGTACGGCCTGTGGACATTCTTGTAGACATCCCCGCAAACGTTTGGGTCGGTAAGGTCTGGTGGAAGATTGGAAAAGCCCTCGATTATGCCAATCAAACCACCCGCCGTGGCAGGATTGCAATCACAATCCCATCCAGCTAAAACTGCGATTTGTACAGTGTTCTTGAAATCACCTTGGCCATAGAGTATAGCCAGTACAGTCGCTCCCGTGTTGATTGTTGACTCTACCCAGTTGTAGTACCGGCCGAAGCTATTGTTACCCTGGTAATTGTCGTAAAGCTTGAGTCGTGTTGCTCGCCAATCCAAGTGGCCATCCTGTGCGTCGTCTAAATACCACGAGAGTACGTCGTTTATGACTTGATACGTTCGACTGGTTGTTGGTGTCACAGTCAGACCTTCAACCACAAGATCCACAACATTTGGCTCGAAAAAGGCTATAGCATACATAACACAATAGAATTGAGCGGCGTGAACAGGAAAACCGGTATTTGTGATGCTCGCAAATTTGCCGGCAAGATCAATTGCAGACTGGACACAACCGGGAGATATGGTCCCGAGCATCTCCGTTGTTATCTGTGAATCAATCGAGTACCAGTGTTCATTGTAAGTCCGGCTTCCCGTCTCGGGTGGCAGGTAGCCGTCTCCCATTAGGTGCCAGGCCTGTTTGTTTGCGATGTATATGCCTGAGCTGCCGACATGAGTCAGCCATTGTTCGACTATTTCCTGTGGACGGCAGTTCAATCCATTAGTTTCGAGTATATGCAAAGCAACATACTCGATGTCGGTGTCGTCATCGCCGTCCCATTCCTGTTTAATTACCCACGGAACAGCCGAGTCAGGATTCGGCGCTTCTCCGGAATACCTTCCTTCGGTTGCCTTTCCTGCATAGTTGCCAATTAACTGACCTAACCACATACCCCGTATTTTGTCATAAAGTTCATCGGCCAAAATTGTCTTTTCAGCTTTCACGGGGCTGCTTGACAGTGTAACCAGCAGGAATAAGCATAAAAATGTCTCAGCTTTGATCCTTTGTAGAACCATATATTATTCTCCTGGTCTGGAACATTATATTATAACATTTTGGAACGCTATTTGCAAGATGCTTCACGATAAGCTGATCAAAATTGGAGCCAAGGTTATTAGGCGTTCGCGGTATGTGCTGTTCCAGTTAGCAAAAGTGGCTGGGCTGCAGACCTTACTTTCAGGAAATCCTTATAATTTGACGCCGGTCATTGAATCCGTTGACGCCCGATAATTTTTTGGAAATTGTGTCTTTGGCCTAATATTTGACATTTTTTAGGACTCGATTTTGCGAAAACAGGTATGTGTGGAGACATTCTGGATACATAATGTCCCCTGGTCTTGGCAGCGTTTTTCAGCTTGTGGGAACGGTGTCTTTCGTGTGTGACTGACTGGCTTGTGGGACCGGACCAAAAGACACTGTTAACGAAGTTCCATGTCACGCCATGAATCGTTTACATCTTCGTTATTATCTGATAGAATGATGTGTCCCTGTAAGGATATTCCGTCTTCCATAGACATGTTTAGGAAGGTTCATCTGGAGCCGTGGTATCATCTGAGAGAAAGAGCTACTTCGGGAACCTAATGCTGGGTGTTTTTATGAACGTGATATTGCTATCATTCATTCTCAACGTTACTTTCATTACAAGCGCAAAGGTTCAGTTGATTAAGGCCGCCGGGTTGCCGTCGGCGGTACCTGTGAACCGGGCGGTTCCGATGTGGTTTCCAAAGGCCCCGCCACTAGCGCCACCGCAGGCAGAAGTAATCCGCGTTGCAACTGTAGACGAACTCTTTCAGGCGATTGAGCATATCGCCGCAGAAGGTACGATCCTTCTCGGCGAAGGTCATTACAAACTGCCTCGGACAATCATTCTCCAAGAGAAAAAAAACATCACCATCCGCAGTGCTGCAGGTGACCCGGCTAGGGTCACCCTAAGCGGCAAAGGGTGGGACAATGAAGTCAAAGGGGACGACATTCTCCACATCGGCCGTTGCAATGGGATTACCATTGCGGACATAACCTTCGCTGACTGTCGGTCCTACGGGATCAAGGTTGAAGCAGAGAACGCACCGAAAGACATTCGTATCTACAACTGCCGCTTCCGGAACATCGGCGTACGCGCCATTAAGGGTTCAGCGGGACAAGATCCGAACACCCGTGCAGTGAGAGGCTCTGTTAGCTACTGCCATTTCGAGAATACCAAGGTCCCACCAGCCCATTGGTTGTTCGGGGGCGACTACATTTCCGCCATCGACATGATGGCCTTGGAAGACTGGACCTTCAGCGACAACATATTTCGGAACATCAAAGGACGGAATGGTGGTGGACGCGCTGCTATCTTCATTTGGGTGCGTTCCAGGCAAGTCGTGGTAGAGCGCAATTTCATCATCAACTGCGATCGAGGTGTAGCTTTTGGCAATCCCGGCCAGTCCACAGCTAATGTTGCTGGAGAGCGGCTCGTCTATGTTCGCGACGGCATCATCCGCAACAACTTTATTACAGGTGGGTCGGATTGTGGAATTGAGTTGTGGTACGCCGAAAATGTCAAGGTCTACAATAATTCTGTTTGGCGACCCAAGCGGAACTGGAACCGTGGCATTCGAATCGGGACTGGGACCTCTAACACGGATATCGTAAACAACCTGGTACACGGTGAGATAAAGTTCGACGGAGGAGAAGCACGGCTTCGCCAAAATCTCGCTGGTCGGTTGGATGATTACTTTGTGGACCCATCATCGGGAAATCTGGCACTTACTCAGGCAGCGACTGAGGTTATTGACCAGGGTGTATCTCTACCGGATATGACCGAGGACATCCGCCGGCGACCTCGATCTGGACGCCCCGACCTTGGCGCTTGGGAATTCCAGAACGAAGGCAAAACCGATGGGTAGTATCGGGTAATTAACCAAGAATCAAATAAATTCCAGATTCCATATCGTCGGAAAGTAGCAGTAGCAAATTCAATAACATGTGACCATTTTGGCGGTGACATGTCACTGCTCTTCAGCTTCTGTTTGCGGTAGTTTTGTTCGCCACTCCTGCACCCTGAACTCAGAGTAGCCTAACAGGCAAGCTCTTTCTGATCAAATACTTTGTTGCCCGACTATCCGGGTTATTGGTGATCCATGCGCAAAAGCAACGACACAGCGGTGAGGTCGACGGCTATCATTCTCATGGGAAAAAATAGTTGCAACTGTTCACAGTTGTGAGTACCGTATGTGTCAAGTTGTACAAAGGACGATCACAGAAAACCAGGGCAGAGAATTGACGCCATGAGCATTTTCCTGGTGTCGGTTATGCCGTGCAAGGAGAAAGACCATGAGCAGCGAATATAGACGGATCTCGCGCAGGCGATTTGTGACCCGAGCGGCTACCTCCGTGGGTTTGGCGGGCCTGTTGGAAACGAGCCGGCGAGTAGAAGCGAACGAGGGCAGGCGCGCACCCATTTCTCCACGGGAATCGATCAAGATCACTAAACTCGAAACATTTGTTCTCAGAAATAGCTGGGTCTTTGTCAAAATATCCACTGACGCTGGAATTGTCGGCTGGGGCGAGATGCTTAAAGACGACGCCAAAGCCTGCGCTGCGGGTGCTCTTGAGGTCGCTGACTACTTGGTCGGCAAAGATCCTCGCCCTGTCGTCCACCATTGGCAAGCGATCCATCGAGGCGCATTTTATCGAGGTGGGCCTATCAAAACCGCCATCTCCTCCGGCATTGACCAAGCCCTATGGGATATCACGGGCAAGTGCTACGGCGTTCCGGTTTACAAACTGTTCGGCGGTCCGACTCGTGAACGTGTCCGCGTTTACGGTCGAGTCAGCGAGAAAACCGGAGTCAATGCGATGAAGGTTGGTCCACGAGCTTCACGAACTCCCTTCAAATATATCGAGGGTATGAAGTTTGTGGAAGAAGTCGTTGAACGCTTCAAAGCCCTGCGCGACAAGTACGGCCCAGGCGTCGATATCGGTATCGACTTTCACGGAGCCGTCCAACCTCCAACTGCCATGCTCCTCGTCAAGGCGCTGGAACCCTATCAACCCTGGTTCTACGAAGAAATCGTGCAAGCGCTAAACGTCGATGTGATGGCCGAGATCGCTAGGAAAACCCACATACCCCTTGCCACAGGCGAACGCATTTTCACCAAATGGGGATTCCGTGAAATTCTCGAAAAGCGCGCCGCCATGATTCTACAACCGGATGTCTGCTACGCCGGGGGGATCACCGAACTCAAAATTATCGCAGGTATGGCCGAGGCCTACTACTCTCCTATAGCTCCTCACAATCCTCAAGGTCCCTGCTCACTCGCAGCCAGCCTACAGATTGCCGCTTCGATACCAAACTTTCTCATTCAGGAACGGGGAGACAACGAATACGCCGATTTACTGGCGAAGCCAATGCCTCCAGTCACCAATGGGCATCGCCCTCTCCTGACCGATCCCGGCTTGGGGATCATCATAGACGAAGATAAACTCATGGCTCAGGTCGGTGAGCCTAGACCCTACCGAGCACGTTTCGATCCTGACGACGGATCAGTTGTTGATTGGTAAAGGATAATCGCAGTGAGCACTCCGATGCATTCAGATGGCTGCACGAAAAAGGTAAAAATAGCACCTACTCGATCCCTTCCGGTCCGTACCTGGCACTTACTCCTGGCCGTAGGTCCCGGCATCTTTTGCATCGGTCACACCATTGGTACCGGCAGTGTGACCACGATGTCCAAGACCGGCTCTATGGTTGGTATGGACTTGCTCTGGCTGCTGGCGCTATGCTGTTTGTTCATGGGCTTTCTTATGGAAGCATTCGGGCGCTATGCCGTAGTTACCGGGCAAACAGCGATCTATAGCTTCAAGAAATACCTTCCTTGGGGGCGGACCATCGCAATTCTGGTGGTCTTAGGCGTCGTCCTGGCCCAATACGGGGCTTGCATGGGAATCCTCGGGCTGTGTTCATCCATGATTGGCGAGGTGTTACAGGAAAACACATCCACTCTAATGCTTTCCTCCTATTGGACAAGGCTGCTGATAGCCCTGCTGATAGTCATGATTCTGTATGGTCTGCTTCTCGTCGGACGATATTCCTTTTTTGAAAAAGTGCTTGTGTTCTTTGTGACACTAATGTGTATCGTGTTTCTGGCTTCCATGTTTATGGTTTTACCGAGTCCAGGTACGATTATCAGGGGCCTGATTCCCCGGCTGCCGCAAGCCCAGGGCTCGTTTGTGCTGGTTCCTGCCATGGTCGGTACGACCATGGCCGCGGCTACCTTTGTTGTACGCCCGCTGCTGATTAAAGCAAAAGGGTGGACCGTAGAGCATCGGACAGCACAGACCTGCGATAGTTCTACGGCAGCGGTGCTGATGTTCGTCATCAGCATGGCTGTCATGGTCAGTGCCACGGGAGTTATGTTTGAAAAAGGTCAGGTGGTTGAGAAAGCGATGGATATGGTCAAGGCATTGGAGCCGGCGGCTGGTAAACTCGCAACAGTGTTTTTTTTCGCAGGCGCTCTGGGAGCTGGACTCTCTTCGCTATTTCCGATTATCATGATCGCACCACTGTTGATTGCCGACTACCGTAATGGCAAAATGGAAACCGACACCCTTATGTTTCGCGTTCTCTGCGCTGTCGCCTGCATGGTGGGGCTAACGGTTCCTGTTCTGGGTTTCAATCCGATTCAAGCACAGATCATCACCCAGATCGGCGGTGTTTTCGTACTACCCCTGAGCATTGGGGCAATGATTTACCTGGTGAACCGAAAGGACTTAATGGGCCCGCACCGTGCAGGATGGATTCTCAACATGGGATTGCTCATGTCATTCCTTTTTTCTATCTATATTACATATACCGGGTATATTGCGATTGCGGAACGTTTGAGAAACCTTTTGTAGAGCCAGGGAGCAGAATAATGTTTAAAATAACAAGCCACATAGATGATGTACTCTGTAACAAGATGTATCGATCGGGTGTGATTGCGGTTCTGGTCATTGACGATGCGAAAGATGCTGTACCACTGGCTCATGCGTTGTTGGAGGGGAACGTGGATATTATGGAACTGACGCTTCGTACTCCAGCAGCCATGGACGCACTTCAGGAGATAAAAAAACATGTTCCGGAAATGATGGTGGGGATCGGGACGGTGCTCACACCTGATCAAGTAAAGCAGATTACAAAATTAGGGGCCGCGTTTGGCGTGGCGCCCGGATTGAATCCCGATGTTGTTAAAACCGCACAGAAAGAGGGGCTCCCGTTCAGCCCGGGCATTGTAACGCCTTCTGACATAGAATGTGCTATTGAATTGGAATGCAATATCTTGAAATATTTTCCAGCCGAACCGACAGGCGGATTGGCCTACTTAAAAAGCATGGCCAATCCATACGCCCATCTTGGCCTCAAGTATGTACCGCTGGGCGGCTTAAATCACGATAATTTTAAGGCCTATTTAGAGTTTCCCTCCATCCTGGCGGTTGGTGGATCATGGATTGCGAAACGCGATGTGATCCAAAAAAACGATTGGAAGACCATTACGAACAATGCACGCCAGGCATCTGAAGTGGTTAAATGTTTGCGAGGATCATAAAATGAAAGTTGTTACCTTTGGAGAAATTATGGGGCGGCTCGCGCCGGAAGGATTTTTACGTTTTCGGCAGGTCATGCCCGGCAACCTCAATGTGACATTCGCCGGTGCTGAAGCCAATGTGGCTGTTTCCATCGCGCTATTGGGCGGAGAATCCGTATTTGTCACTGCGCTTCCCAAAAATGCGATTGCGGACGCCTGCATGGCCAACCTGAAAGCATTGGGTGTGGATACGCAGTATATCCTGCGCGCCGATATAGGGCGCCTGGGATTGTATTTCGTGGAGACAGGCGCTAATCAGAGACCCAGCCGAGTGATTTATGACAGAATCCATTCAACAGTCTCACAAGTGCGATCAGATCACTATCCCTGGGATACTATTTTTCAAGACAAGACCTGGTTTCATACCACAGGGATTACACCTTCTTTATCAAAAACAGCCGCAGATGCGACTCTATCTGCGGTGCAAAAAGCCAAATCCGCGGATCTGAAGGTCTCTTGCGATCTCAATTTCCGCAAGAAACTATGGCGATGGGACGATTCGGTGAAACCGCGGGAATTAGCAGAAAAAACCATGAGAGCTATTCTGCCGTTTGTCGATGTGGTGATTGCCAATGAAGAAGATGCGGCCGACGTCCTGGGTATTCATGCTGAGGACACGGATGTGCATTCCGGTAAATTGGCCATTGATAAATACCCCCAAGTAGCCAGGGAAATCATCAACCAATTCAGCAATGTCTCAACCGTGGCGATTACCTTGAGAGAAAGTATTTCCGCGTCGCATAACAATTGGAGTGCCATGTTGTATGATACGAAATCGGACCAGGCCTTTTTTGCGCCCGTCCGAAATGGCGAATACACTCGGTATCAAATCAGAAACATCGTAGATAGAGTGGGTGGGGGAGATGCGTTCGGCGCCGGACTCATCTTCGCGCTGCAAACACCGGAATTGTCCGCTCCGGAAAATGTGGTGGCATTCGCAACTGCTGCATCCTGTTTAGCCCAGTCTATTTTGGGTGATTTTAATTATAACAGCAGGGAAGAAGTAGAAGCATTGATGAAAGGCTCTATATCCGGACGGGTTGTTCGCTGAAGCTAACATCAATTTTTCTTGCTCAGCGAAAACATGGCCTTCATGAGACGTATAAGAAGATTTGATCGATCGACAGAACCATAAGTGCTCTGATTGGTTGACAACGGTGCTGATTGTGATGGCACATTATCGCAAAGGGCTAGCAGCTTGAATAAGTTGTCAACTCTTCTTTTTAGCATAGGTCATTGGATACTATGACGATACAAAAAATTTCATCCTTAGCCTAATTTCTAACATTTTTTAGGACTTGATATGGGAAAAATCAAGGTCTGTGGAGACATTTTGGTGTCAGGATGTCACCATATCAATTGCTGCATTTTTCGACTCTTGAAGAAAGTACAATATTACTCTTCTATAGCATCTGTTTGCGCTAGTTTTTCTCGCCACTCTTCTGCTTTTTCTGGCTTATCCCAGGCTTTGTAGAGTTTGATTAGGTTGTCTTAATTATTATTAGGTATTTACTTAAGATCATGAAGATACTGAGCGAGCATGGCATCGTTGAAGTGAAGAAGGGAAGGATCAGAGGTGTAAACGGACAAATCCATACAACTCATCAGTAGAACTACGATTTAGGGAAGACTTGGAACCATGTTCAGGGTGAATGACAGCCAGATAAAGGTTATGAGGGTAATACTAACGAGGCCAAAATGAAGTCGCTCGGCAATTGTCCAATATTTCTTTATCCAGGCAGTGATGTTCAGGATCAGGATTGGTGCCACGACAGCGGTACACAGCCATGGAGTGTAACTGATGATTTTCCAGTAAAGCGGAAGGGACGGCGGCAGGCCGTTGGCTGCGATGAATTCGAGGGCCTCAGGAATTAGAAGGACACCCAACAGGTGTATGATGCTGAACAAACCGCTTAGGCAGACGAGGAACTTTGCGGCGGCAGATAATTTGGAACATTTTCTCGACTTGTTGGAGGCCTGGACTTTAATTAGACGTCGTATAAAGAATAGTGAGGACCACATAAGTACAGCGGAGCCAAATACGGCGACGCAGAGCCAGAGTGCAATCCTGAACTTCGTGTAGTCTTTCTGCTTTACCTGTTGGACTGTTGCATAATCTATTAGAAGGTGTTTCGGTGGCCTTATTGTCTTGGCTACGACCGGCGGGGCCTGCTTCTTTTGGGCGGTGTATGCCTCCAGGATTTTGGGCATAAGCTGAAAAGGTGCACTGGAAGCTGCTCGAATGTCGATGCCGGGGACGTATATATTTATCCTGTGGACGATGACGGTATTGATGCGTGGAAGGACAAAGATTTTTTGTCCGCCATAGCCGCTTGCATAATAATCCCCGGCTTTCATTCCATAAAAATCGTCTGTTACTATCCACCACATAAATCCATAGCCGGTGGCCGGCATGCCGGTATCGGAATAGGAGCGGGTGCTGTCTTTTACCCATTCTGATGGTATTATCTGTTCACCATTCCACTTGCCTTGCTGGAGAAACAGTTGGCCGAGGCGGGCCATATCACGCGCCGAGATTAGGAAAGGGTAAGCCGGGTGGATGGAAAAGTTCTCTTCATAGCTGTATTGTTGTTTTTCGAGGATGAAATCCTGCATCCCGATGGGATCGGCAATACGCTTTTTGAAGGCCTCGTATATGTCCTCGCCTGTTTGCTGTCTGAAGATAGTCCCTAATAATAATTCAAGTTAATTCAATCCGGTAGTCGATAATGCCATCATGGACTATATTTTTGAGAGGATTCATGATGAGGCCACTAATAATAACATGTCAAATAACAACAAAGCAGATTTCAAATCTCGTTCGTACGGAGAAAGACGGCAGAGTTCGACAGCGTCTAAGGGCAATGAAATTTATATCACAAGGCCAAACAATACCACAAGTTGCCAGGCGAATGGACATTTCTGAGCGTCCGCTTCGTAAATGGATACATCGCTTCAATAAAGAAGGGCCAAAGGGCTTATTGGATGCCCCGAGGCCCGGCCAGCCACCAAAAATTAGTACCAAGCAGATAGAAAAATTCAAACAGCGTATTCGCCAAGGTGTTACAGAGCAAGACAAGGTTTGTAGTCTTCGCGGTAAGGACCTGCAAAGAATATTACAAACAGAATTTAACGCCCACTACTCTCTTGGCGGCACATATTTTTTACTTCACCGCATTTGTTTTTCATGTCTTTGTCCTCGCCAACGGCATCCACAAGCAGATGTTCATGCGCAGGAGACTTTTAAAAAAAGTACTCCCAGAGGCCATTAAGCAGCTCAAAGAGCGTTTTCCTGACAAAGACATTCTGTTATGGTTTCAGGATGAAGCTCGTATTGGCCAGCAAGGTACTATATCTCGGATGTGGGCAGAGACAGGCAGTTGTCCTCGTGCCATTCGCCAAACAAATTATCAGTCGACGTATCTGTTTGGCTCAGTTTGTCCAGCCACAGGTCAATGTCATGGTTGGCGTATGCCCTACGCCAATACCTGGATTATGAATTTGTATCTGAAGGATTTCGCAAAGCAGTTGCCAAAAGATGTACATGCTTTATTGGTAATGGATGGAGCGGGATGGCACATCTCAAAAGAACTCGAAATACCCGCGAATATCTCGATCCTGTTGCTGCCTCCATATTCGCCTGAGTTAAATCCTGCTGAACTAATCTGGCGTCAATTGAGACAGAGGAAATTGAGTAATCGATTATACCCGACAATTGATGACTTGGAAGCTGCTGTAGATGAGGCTTGGTTATGGATATCAAATCGACAAGATGAACTTACAAGTTTATGTTTATTTCCCTGGATAAAATCGGCTCTAATTAACTATGATTGATATAAGACGTTGAAGTCCCAGTTGTTGTAGTACCAGTTTGTTCCCGGCTCGTAGCTGCCGCGCTTGGGACGGGCATCGCGCATGGATTTGACTTCTGCGGCAGCAGGAATGTAGACGCCCGAGCGGGCTTTGAGCAGGTCGATCACTCTGGCTTGTTTTTCAAGGTCGGTAAGTGGGATTCTCTCCTCGATTCCAAACTGCTCAAGGGTCATTGATGTGTCTATCTTGCCGTCGGTGACGTATATGCCATACAGGGCGCTGAGCAGACTTTTGCGTGTCGAATGAGAATAGATATTGTTCGTTGTCTTGCCCCACTCGAAAACCACCTTTCCATCCGTCACGATCATCAACGCTGCGGTTTTCAGTTTCTTGAGGTTGCCTTTCAGCGCCTCCAGTTTTTCCGGCGACCAGCCCAATTGTTCGGGAGCATGCACCTTTTCCCATGAGTCGCCGGCCGCCTGGTTGGCCGAGCCGGTGACGTCGAAGAGCCTGACTCCCCACCAGTAATGATTAGGGGGCAGGTCGTTTCAGTTGCCAAATGAATGTGAATCATCCGATCTATAGTGAAGGCGGTATGTGCCCGCTGGGAGAGGTAGGACGCGATCAACCTTGCGGTTCTTTGAGGCCCCTCCCGCGTGTTCGGCAAAGATGTAGTACATTTCCCAGACAAGCTGGCCCGTATAGACGTTTTCTATGCCGCCGTAATCGAACATGATGTTCGACGTGCCTTCTCCGATGGCGTAAACGCGGATGGCCTTGTCTTCTTCGAGTGTGAATTCAACGGTTTTGTACTGGTTGTCGGTGACATTGTCGATGCTTGCAATTGCAGGCAGTTCGCCGAAGCTCTCAAACTCATCGCGGGTGAAAACGCGTATATAGACGTCCATCAGTTTTCGTGTGTTTTCGCTTCTCTTCATGCGGTGATGCAGCATCAGGTTTGAGATCAACTCTCTCTTGAGC
>SDBT01007750.1_pt1 | contig 17626 bp, 16 predicted proteins | sample 2277101 | NCBI WGS metagenome assembly SDBT01 (sample SAMN10404973, study PRJNA504765) | marine sediment metagenome | isolation source: marine sediment core GS10_PC15, 103 cmbsf | place: Arctic Ocean: Southern Knipovich Ridge | collected 2010 | reverse complement strand
TTGATCTTTTTTCTTCTTTTCTCCCTATTTCATCTCCATATTAATTTACAACATCTTTGAGATTGACTATGACATACTTAACCTGCTCATCCGTCATATCGCCATGAATCGGTAGACTTAATATTTCATCTTTCAGGGAATTTGCAATTGGAAAATCCTCCGGTTTATGTCCTAAGTAGCCATAAGCCTTTAAAAAAGGGAGTGGAATCGGATAATGAATTCCGGTTGCAATCCCTTTCTCGGATAAAAGTTCTTTAACCCTCTCCCGGCTTTTTATTCTAATAACATAAAGATGGTAGACGTGTTTTACGTCGGGCATAACACTCGGTGTCATAACGATATCTTTTAAGCCGGCATTATACATTTCGGCTATCGCTCTTCTTCGCTCAATCCATTTATCAAGATGTTTTAATTTAACATCAAGGATCGCAGCCTGCAGACCATCGAGGCGGCTGTTAGTTCCTTCAAACTCATGGTTGTATTTTTCTATTCTGCCGTGATTAGCAATCATTCTGGCCTTTGTTGCCAACTCGTCATTATTGGTGGCTATAGCCCCGGCGTCCCCATACGCGCCAAGATTTTTTCCAGGGAAGAAGCTAAAACAGGCCATATCTCCAATTGTTCCAATTCGCTGCCCTTGATATTCGGCGCCATGCGCTTGAGCTGCATCCTCAACAACGTACAGATTATGTTTCTTTGCGACTGCCATTATTTTATCCATCTGTACTGGCTGGCCGTAAAGATGCACGGGAATGATGACCTTTGTTTTGTCGGTTATGGCCAGTTCAAGTTTATGGACATCAATATTATAATCCTTCTCGTTGCAATCTACAAATTTAACCTTGGCGCCAGTAAGCGTGATTGCCTCGGAGGTTGCAATAAATGTATTTGCAGCAGTAATAACCTCATTACCGTGAGAAACACCGAGGGCTTTTAAAGCAATATAGAGTGCATCCGTTCCGTTGCCTACTCCAAGACAGTTTTTCACACCAATATAATGTAAAAAATTTTCTTCGAAAGTTTTCGTATACTTTCCCCCGATAAAAGCGGAGTCTTCAATAACACTGGAGATTGCCTGATCAATCTCCTCTTTGATTGAGTAATATTGAGCCTTTAAATCAACAAATGGTATTTTCATTATTCCTCATTTCCCCTCTTTTTTATCTGAATACTTTTTCAGGTATATTTCGACAGTTTCTAATAAAACTCCAGCAACTTTCTCTCTTTCACGCCCATCTATACTTTTCTTCCACTGCCCTGCGGCCGTTTTTGCCCATTTATTCTGCTTCAGCCGGATGCGCAATGCCCAACTCCGGCTGGTGTTCATGGACATGAGAACGAGCGCCACAAGATATGCACCCAAAGTCCAAACCGCATCCATGCGCGGGGAAACCGGTATAGTGGTTGATTAAAAGGATTTTCATGTTTTTTCTAATGTCAAAATGGAAGCGATACGATGTGCGGCATCTCCACGACCATAAGGCATAATCTCTTGCTCCTTAGTACCGATAGCTTCGAGCAGACTGGTTCGTAACTCGTTGGCGCTAAGAGGAGGCGAAAGCCGGTTCCAGCCCGCCTCCACCAATTCCACCCACTCAATCTCGTCGCGCAAGGTTACGCAAGGCACCTTGTGAAAAAACGCCTCCTTCTGCATACCGCCGGGATCAGTTGCAATCAAGCGCGCATTTTTTTCAAGCATCACCATGGCAAGATAACCAAGAGGAGATATAAACTTAACATTTAAACCGTTAAATTTGATTTCGCCAAACTTTTTTCGAGTGCGCGATTGGAGCGGGAGAATCACTGGAATATCTCTGCCCACCTCATCCAGAGCTGTAAATATCTCCTTCAGCCTTGTTAGGTTGTCTGTGTTTTCCGCACGGTGTACAGTTGCAAGGATATAGCTATTGGATCCGAGATTCAGATCATTAGGATTTTGGATTCCTTTATGGCCTTATCTCCAAAAAACCGGGCGGCATCGTACATAACATCACTCACGTTGATAACAAGGGGCAAAAGAGGACATTCGAGCAATGACCGGTCAACACCCGGTTGAGTTCTTCCGGCATTCTCCGATTGAATGAGCGCAAACCCGCCTCTACATGCGCTATCGGTATATGTAACTTGGGCCGCCAAGGTCGAGTTCGTATCCCCATACACAAGCACCCAGTCAGGCTTTTCTGAGACCAAAACCGCTTCAATTGCCTCTAGCATACGCCTGGTCTGTGCTCCCAGTGTATCAACCGCCGTAGTTTATCTGCTGAGTGCATAACCGGAGAAACTGATTGAGACGGCGTACGTCATTGATCAGAGGCTGGCTGATTAAAAGACCAACCCCGGCAGCCTCGGGGTCTCCCTCATTATTTGTGAGATCCCTTATTATCCGGGATGTATCTATATCTCCCGGGCCTTGCGGGAGATGTTCCTCAAGGAACTTGAACAGAGAACCGTCAATATCCGGTTTGATCCGATCCAGTATTGCCTCAGTGTCAATTGAGAAAACTTCCAGTTCCTCTGGTACTGCGTCGCCTATATCATCAGCATCCCCGTGATCCTTATCGGCTTTAGACAGAATTTTGGAATAGTACTCTACTGATGATATACGTCGGTGCGGCAATGAAAGAAGAAGATCAGCACAGGAAAAAATCAGCAATCCCGCCCACAGTGCGATTTCAGTAAAAAGTGCCTGACCTATGATGAGGCTTGAGAATATCAATACCAGGGCCATGATGATGAGGGCTTTTGCATGAGAGGCGATAAGGTAGGAAACAAATCTCTGCGGGTATTTGTGATTGTATTTATCTGTTAGGGAATAAGAGCATAACCAGGAAACAACCATAACTGTTGTCCAGGAGATAGCCATATCAGTGCCGGAAATAATGATACCGGCAAGTATAGAGATCATTAAGGCTGCGAATCCGATAATGGTTCGGATCAGAGTATTATTGAATAAAGGAATAGCAATGAAATCTCTTGCTGAATTCACGATCGAGCTCCACAAAATAAATTTGTCAATATATTAAAGGCATTATCATTTTTGAAAAATTAATAACTACTATTATAATTCCGCGGGTGTTAAAGAGTTAAGTTGATAGTTACATTACTGTTTCAAGAACATTTCTTAAAACTTCAAGATTGGTACTGTAATTATAGTAGTCGTGTACCGCATTTTTACCATTCAAGCCCATCTTCACGGTTTTGGTTCTATCTTTGTCCATAGTAATCATGGCCTCTGCGATTCCCTTCGGGTCCCTGCTCGTATAAATCAGGCCGCATTGAGCATCATTGACCACGCGGATAACCGGTTTTCGACTGCTGCTGAGTATCGGTAATCCTACTGCCATATACTCAAAGAGTTTTCCGGGCATGGTTCGGTGGGTTTGTTCATTCAATAGATAAGGGCAGAGCCCGACGTCGAATTCAGATAATTTTACGGGTAGATCTTCTGGTAGAACAAAATCAGTAAAGTTGACGGACTCCTCAATGTGAAGCCGGGCTGCCTGGCTTTTTAACTCAGAAATATATTCCCCTTCGCCGATAATTGTTAATTCAGGCCGTTCGGTAGCTTTAATTAATGATACCGCCTCAATGATATCCTGAATTCCCCGATCTTCAGATACGAAACCGGAGAAGACAAATCTCAGCTTTTCATGGCGATTTCCGGGAATGTTGTCTGGGATGGATGCCACAGAATTCAGATATGCTAGATCTGGATAGTTTCCAAGAGTAGAGACCTTATCGGAATGAATCCCATATTTATTTTTAACAAGTTCTCTCAGTTCATCAGTAACTGTTAAAATGTGATCATAATGCGGTAGTACAGCTTTCTCATACCATGATGACAGTCTGTACTGAAGCGGAGCCGGGAGAGGAATTTTCTTGGATCTGTTTAACGAATACGTCACAGGCAGGTTTTCCCTCATATCGAGAAAAACGGGAATTTTGAGTTTCCTGGCCACCCTCTGGGCGATATAGGATAAGGGCGTTTCTTTAACAATCAGACAGTCTATTTTGAGCTCAATGCACTTTGTCAACAGCCATGAACCCCAGAACAAGTTGAACGGGACATGTAAGGATTTGATTTTCTGTATTCTACTATTAGAGCTTCTAAAGTAATGCAGGTCAAAATCCTTGAGGACTTTATTTTGATATCTTGGCTCAGGAAAAGCTGAAAAAATAACCGGAGCGTAGCCAATTTCCATAAGAAGGCTGTTTAGCTGTGCGATAGGCCGGACCCATGGAAAAAGGGCGTAATGTAGAATACCGACTTTAGTTAGATTTTTTGAATTATCTATTTTCACTGAATTGAAACCCAACTATTCATTATTTACTATTATGCATTAAGTTATTTCAATAAAACAGATTTATTACATTGTTCAAGGAGCGTAAATATATCCATTAATATTCTTTGAAACATTTATCGAACATATCCTTTACGGATGGATACTGTTAAATTCATCTTCAGGTTTTCCGTTAATAGCAGTATCAATAATTCGAATAGAAGCGTTACCGTCACCAAATGGATTAGGCCATGACTTATTAATGCTGTTTCCAGAGTGTACTTCATTTAATATCTCGAGTATATTGCGCTTATTAGTTCCAGCAATCACGTTGGATCCTACCTCAACTGTCTCAGGGCGTTCTGTATTTTCTCGCAGCGTAATGCAAGGAACATTTAAAATACAGCTTTCTTCCTGAATTCCGCCGCTGTCTGTCATGACAATTTTAGCGTTTATCAGAAATCCCAAGAATTCAAGATAGTTTAAAGGCGGGATTAGTTTAAGATTTTTTATTCTTTGGGCTTTTTGCATTAAACCGAATTCTTCCAAACGAGATCTTGTTCTTGGATGAAGCGGAAAAACAATAGCGTACTGATACGATTCAGAAATTTTTTTCAATAACTCAACGAATCCTGCAAGAATTATCTGATTATCAACATTTTCTTCGCGATGGCTCGTGAATAAAATATATTCTTTTCCCGAGCTGATATTCTTAATAATATCTATTGTCTCTTGAGTAATTCTTTCCTTATTTCTTAGAGATGCCTCGACGATAGTATTACCCACGACGAAAATTTTCCCATGAACCCCATCATCAAGAAGATATGTCTTAGATCTCTCCGTAGGTGCGAATAAGTAGTCTGAGATGTGGTCGATCATCACTCTGTTATGTTCTTCAGGCATACGCCAATCAAAACTTCTTAGACCAGCCTCAACATGGCCGACCTTGACATGAATTTTTCTCGCTGCAAGAGCACCGGCAAAATTGGTATTGGCGTCGCCACACACAAGAATCACATCGACTTTTTCATCCATGAGAATCTTCTCAATCGCTGGAAGCATATAGGCGGTCTGCTGCGCATGGGTTTTCCAGGATTCATCTCTTGGAATATAGAAATCTGGCTTTCGGAGGTCGACGTCAGACATAATGGCTTGGTCCATTTGTATTGAATAGTGCTGTCCGCTGTGAATCAAAATGTGCGAATGCTGGCGTTTTTCCAATTCATGGACAAGTGGGGACATCTTGATAATCCCCGGCCTGGTCCCAATCAAAACCGCCACTTTGGTTTCATTCATAATTAAATCTGTCCAGTAATTTAAAGTAAGCTTATAAACAACTTTCTGGTTGAAGTGCATTTAGTATCAATGGTCAAAACATAATCTTTCAATATCCATCATTTTTATTGACTCATATTGTTGCAGGAATTGACAAAGTCTTTCAAAAACAGTGAATTTATCCATTACTTCCTGGCAAGCAGGATGAGTAAGAATAATTGATAGCTTATTTTCCTTTTCATGATCTGATATTTTTTCAGTAACGACATCAAGCCATTTCTCAGCAGACATTGCCCTTGTACTGAAAACCGACTGGAGTAATACTGTCTCATCAAAAGTGCCCTTGAGTCTACTGCCGTGATAAACATAATCATGGTCAGGAAGAGTGTTAATAGGTACTTCGATAATATTATCATTCCAGAAGGGCTGATGCCCATTAGCAGAAAGTGAATCGGAAAAATATTTAATTTGATTAGCGATCAGGAGTTGCCTCGTATTTGAATCATGCCTGTATCCGTGGTCTCGCCAGGAGACGATTTTCCTGTTTGTGATTCGTTTAAATGTCTCAATAGTTTTCCTGATTTCGAAGGCCTGGAATAATTTAGGACCATTGTATAACCCGGTAAGCCGGAAATAGGCATTGAAAGCTTTTCTTAGGGGAAAAGCCCAGTAATTGTGGCCTCCAATCTCCACATTGTTCATATCAGCGATTGATTTTACTAATTTTGGAGCTTCAATAGCACATTTTCCAGTAAAAAAAAATGTAACGTTTAAATCGTAACTTTCAATAATTCGAGACATTATTTTTGCGGATTCAATTTCAGACCCGCGGCAATATGATAAGTCAGACGTGTTTTGAGAACTGTGATGAATATCTCCAGTTAAACAAATCATAATACACTTTTTAATATTTTATATCCGTATTTCACAAGCTCGGGCTGTATCTCCGAAGTTATTTGGTCAATTTCGATTTTGCTTAGTCTATTAATACTTTCTTGATTCATATTAGTAATTGTCTTAGATTTATTATGGAAAGTAAATTCTCTAGTAATATTATACTCTGTTCTTTCGTTTAATGGAAGCCAATCAAAGATCTCATCAATAACAGCATCATTTTTTGTTGTAAGGTCTTCATATGAGATACATTTCCAATTCTTTGTATAGTTGATTTTTTTTGAAATAACATTATTATTATAGGCCCATTGTTTGGCGCATAGCTCGATTGGGTAGCCTTTTAAATATTGGGAGTTGTGTCTTCCCTCTGGAAGGGTCCTTCTCCTGATTCCTTCCGCTACCGCGTACCCATTTCGGACAATCCAGATAAAATATGGAGAATGGAACGATTCTTCCAGCCAGTCAATGTTTAATGAATTAATAACGGATTTTTCGAGATAGAATTCTTTTGAATTATCATAAAACATAGACCATTGTTTTTTAATAATCTCCAGATCAGGTGAATGGCTAAATTTAGAAATTTCCAGTTTGTTCCTGCACATAAACCACATTCGGTTCCAACCGAAATCCTCTGGAGTCGAGAGTTCACTTGTTAAGGAAACTCCTTCACTCGGAAGGTTAGAAATTTCATCATGTGACGAGAGCATGTGATCCAGTAAAGTAGTGCCTGAATTATAGCAACCAACTATAAATATCATATTATTCATTGTCGGGGTTTTGATAAACGGCAAAATTACCCTCGTACCTATCTTAGATAGGACTATCGTTCTGGTTAAATAATCAGAACATTTACTTAGTGAAAGTGCAATCAAAGTGGATATTACCCGTTCGATTTACGCATCTTGAATGGATTGGAAGAACTTTATGGTTAAATCAGAAACAACTGATAATGAATGCTTACTCTTCACGTAAGCAAATGAATTCTCAATGCAGTTATTTCGGAACTCTTCATCCTCAGATATTTTTTTTATACCTGAGACCAAATCATTGACATCTCTTGGTTTGACCAGGACCCCTCTGTTTTCGGAAAGCATCACTGGAATATTTCCAACCCTGGTTGCTACGACCGGCAGGCCGCAGGCCATAGCTTCCAAAACTACATTCGGTAAACCTTCTGAATAGGATGGCAGAACTAATACATCTGACTTATGGTATTGCTCTACGAGTTCCTTATGAGTAAGGAAGTCAATGAACGTGATACCTGCGATGTTATTAGTTTTCCTAATAAACATGTCTCTCTCGTTGCCGTGGCCGCATATTGTCAGACGCAGCCCGGTAAAGCTCTCCTTAAGTATTTTATATGCCTGAATTAATTCATTAATACCTTTGGCATTCACTACCCGGCCTACGAATAACAAATGAATCTTGTTTTCGGGTTTCTTGTTGCCTTCAGCCGGGCTGAAAATTGACAGATCAACACCTTGAGAAATAACGGTTATTTTTTTTGGATCAGTATGTCTCCTCGCCAGTTCATTTTTTAATGAACCCGAGAGGCAAATTATATGATCTGCGAGCTTTAGCGATAGAATCTCGAATAACTGACCGATTCTTTTAGTAAATCTTCTTCTAAAAGAGAAATTCGAAGAAATCGGAACTATACCTGCAATACGAGCAACCTTTTTTGTATTACATAATCTTGCAGCTATGGCAATAAGGTAAAATTTATAGTGATTCGATAAGTTTAATACTATATCAATATCGTTGGCTATACAATACTTCCTGATCTCATTAACCACAAGGAATGAATTTAATAAAGAACTCGACGCTCTGAATCCTCTGATATGAATAGAATGATTAATTATATTGTCTGGACAATATTGAATACTTCCGGAACTGATATAGTTAAAAAAATGTACTTCAGCAATATTGCCTAAAGCCGATTTGGTGCGAACCGGAATATTATGTAAGAATTTTAACTGTTTCTCATCAGTAATCAAATCAGTACTAACGTAACATATTTTCATTCAAGCTGCTCCGTCTTTCGAATCACAGCGATATTTGAAAAGGATAACCAGGGAAAGTAACAGACTAGTTTTACTCCCAGTGTATTAAAAATTTTCCATCTTTTTAAAAAGGGTAATTCGATATAGTCAGATGCATAACATACAACATTTAGCCCAAGTATTCGTTCGAGGAAATTCATCCAGTGCGATCTATCCCAAGAAAAAATATGACCATGATTGACATAATGTCTTTTTCGTAAAGATGAGATGAAAACCCCGGGCCGAACAGGATTAGGGACTGCAAGAATCAATACGCCGCCAGGTTGAGTTATTTCGAGTAATACTTTTATAGTGTTTATTGGATCAATTGTGTGTTCAAGTACATGAGATAAAATAACCGTATTATATTGTTTATTAATTTTTTTTAAATCATTAATGCTATTAATTTGTAATTTTTCTCTTAATTTAACCCTTTTACCTGTAGCATCCAGACAATTTGAGTCAATATCAACAGCAGTGAGATTGGCATTTACCATTTTTTTATTTATATTAGCAAGTGTATAACCTAATCCACATCCAATATCTATAATTGATCCATTGTCCTCATAATATTTTTGTACTAGCCTTGCCACAACTTCGTGATATGGCATTTCTCTCTGCTCGTAACTGACATGAATGCTCACTAAAATAGCCTCATAAATTTGCTATAGTTTTTGGCGTTGAACTGCTAAAAAGCGGCACGCTTTCTAATTTTACTTAATATTAATCTGTCGGTTTGATTAGTACAGTACTTATAAACAACTGCAAAATAAATCAAAAGAGCTAAAATTAACATCATAAAAGTATACTGGTAATTTAAAAATTCTTTGTTAGTTTGGTTTATAGAATATAAAGTGCTGAAAATAAGCAATCCAGCCATTAAAATAAAAAAATACTGCTTAGTAAATGGGATAAGTCTTTTGAAATAAAATATATAAACACTTCCATACAGCGCCATAAAGATGAGGGATATACTCATTGCATATGCAGCACCTTCAATTCCTTTAAATGGAATTAAAATTAACATCAATGTAATGTTTACAGACGTACCCAACAAAGATATTACTAATATAGTACCAGTTTTACCATAACTTTGAAGATATTCCCCAAATGATCCGCAAACAGAGTTTATAAAATATCCCACTGTCAGGATGCGTAACGCTGACGCAGCACCAATATACTCAGTTCCAAAAAATATATTAATCAAATTCCTAGAAAAAAAGAACAGTATGAAAAAAAGTGGGAGCGTTGCTGTTAACGCCCATTTAGATACCGTTATATAAATAAACCTCATCTCTGCTTCAGATTCTGAACTAAACAATTCAGTAACCATTGGCATGGTCAATCGATTGATTGAAAACAGGAAAATTGGCAATAGCATTGCCAAAGGTAATGCAATGTTATACAAACCAACTTGAGAAACACTCAGAAAGAAACCAATAAATATTACATCAAAACGTTTCCTGAACATAACTGTCATAGTTGAAAAGGCGAGCGGTAGCGAATAAAGGATAAAATTTTTACGCAGTACCGAATCTGAATATCCGCTAGCCCTTATGAATATTTGACCCGCATTCTGCTTGTTTAAAGTCTGATAGAAATACATCACCGTGAGCCCGATAATGTAGGAAGATAAATAAGAGAGAACCATCCATTTTACCTCGAGTCGGAAAATCAGAATAACGCCCAGTATTGATAATCGTGCGATCCATAAGATGACATCATTGCACAGGACCATCATTCGAATATTTCTCTGCCCCCTCAATACTCCAATTAAATAATCAAATATCACCTCAAACGGAATCATTATTGAGAATAGAACCAGAAGAGAGGCCAGTTCATTTGTCTCGCGAAAAAATTTTGAGATCCAGCCCGAGAAAATTACTATCCCGAGACTTACCGCAAGGCTTGCCAGCAAAGAAAGTCTCAAGCCAAAGGAAATAATATATCCCTGCTCCTTTTTTTGGCTTTTTTCCTTGTAAAAGGCAATATATCTAGCCACACTCTGATTCAGCCCCAGGCCCGAAATGTTCGCTGATACCACCATCACGGCCATCACAAGGCTCAACAACCCATAGTCGGCAGGACCGAAAGAGCGCGCGGCAATCATCTTAAAAAAGAAATTCAGTAGAATTCCAACTGCTGCTCCACCTAACGTTATTGCACTTCCACGAAATATAATTATTAAAGAATTCTCAGTTTTCTTTTGATGTATGCCTTTAAACTCGTCCATCAATAAACCATTTGACAGTGTTATATAAACCTCCTTTTAAATCAAATTCACACTGCCACCCTAGAATGTCCGACGCTTTTTTCGCATCAGAGACGCTTCGTTTAACATCCCCTCTTCTACTCCCTGTATGTTTAATTCCAATCTTTTCAATATTAAATTTAGAAAAAATATCAGTCAGCATATCACATATACTTTCTATTGAAGTCTCCTTCCCGGTACCAATTTGGAATATTTCACCACCAATCCCAGATTTCTCAGCTGAAATTCGGATCGCGTTTACCAAATCCAGCACACAAATAAAATCACGAGCCTGATCACCCGCTCCGTATATTTCCAGGGCTTTTCCTGCCAGGGCACGTTTTATAAATTTCGCTATTACACTACTCTTCTTGCTGGAAAGAGGTCCGTAGACATTACTGAAACGCAAACAGACAGTTTCCACCCCGTAAGTTTTATAGTAGACAGAACAATAGCCTTCGCCTGCTAGTTTACTTGCGCCATAAGGAGAAGTGGGACGCGGCACCATCTCTTCATTTATGGGCTTTTCAACTTCGCCAACCGGGGCACTAGATGAAGCAAAAATAAATCTTTTGACGTTATTAAATCGAGCTGCTTCAAGATAATTCAAGGTTCCAAAAATGTTGACCTCACAGTCCATTCGAGGATTTTCTACTGAAGGAGCCACCCCTGTATTAGCGGCAAGGTGGACAATGACATCAAAATTGGTACATATTCGCCTAGCCAGATCAGCATCCACAACATCGCCAATAACCAACTCCACCTGTTTCTTCTCGACTATGGGGTTGTCTAACTCCTCCATATTAATTTCATTAAAATCACATATTCCCGCAAGACCATCACGAGAGCCAACAGATAAATTATCAACAACACGGATAAAATTGTCACCTTCAGCGATCAGGCTTAAAATAAGGTTCCGGCCTATGAATCCAAGACCGCCTGTTATTAACCAGCGAGTTACCATTTCACCCCCCGAAAAATCACATCTTCCCGAACATTATCTTTGTATTTTCTGACCGTTTCAAACATACTACTCATTACATCATTTGTGAGGTAACTTGGTTCAACCCCTATTTCAACCAGGCCCTGATAGGTTGGATTGTAATAATGATCTTCGGCTTCTTTCCTCGGATTCTCAATATGGTCAATCTTGACTTCTAGTCCAAGTGAACTACCGACCTTCTGGGTCTTTGCCGCTAATTCATTAACGCTGAAGGTCTCCATAATTTGGTTGAAAATTCGTAACTCGCCAGGACTTGATGGTGTTATATAGGACTTATAAACACATTGCAAAGTATCCTTTATGTTCAGATAGCCTCTAGTCTGGCCGCCTTTTCCGTATATAGTTAAAGGGTAGCCTATGACAGCCTGAACAATGAAGCGGTTTACGACTGTTCCAAATATCTCGTCATAATTGAAATATGTTCTCAAGCGATTGTCAATAAGACATTCTTCAGTTTCAATCCCATACACTGGTCCCTGCATCAGATCAGTGATTTTTAAATCCCACATGCGTACTGCAAACCACATCAGATCAGTGTCCATAATTTTAGTCGTATGGTACAGGGAACCGGCTTGCCGAGGAAAAAGGAAAGTATCTTTCCTGCCTTTATGATTTATTTCCAGCCAACCCTCTTCAATGTCAATATTTGGTGTACCATACTCACCCATGGTGCCGATGTGAATCACATGAGTATCACGCGAATAGTCGCGAAGCGCAAACATCAGATTATTTGTCACCAATAAGTTATTACTTAAGGTGAGGTTGGCACTTTTATAATTCATCAAGGAATACGGCGCAGAAGGTTGTTCTGCATAATGAATAATCGTATCTGGGGCCCCGGTGAAATTAGTATTAACGGCCCAATTGTATACTGGTCCTGTCTTAAAAAAGGACCGCATTAATTCAGGATCGGTTAAATCACCAATGACGACCTTTATTTCCTTGCCTGTAAGCTCATGCCAGATTTTTGCGCGTGAGATTAAGGTTGGCACTGGATACAGCATATCTATATCCAGCTCAGTGCACGCAGTTCGCCTTAAATAATTATCGACTACGGTAACATCATGGCCTTTCTCGGAAAAGTACATAGCTGTTGGCCAGCCTAAATAACCATCACCGCCGAGTATAAGTATATGAGACATAGGTGCCTACTCCTGATTTTAGTGTTGAGAGGTTAAAAATCATCACTGGTCTTAGATTTCATTCCATTTGGCCAGTAACGCTCCGTAGGATGCTTTTGTGACGCTATATCCTCCGAAAACAGATCATTAGATAAGAGATATTCCTTGAGCTCTACCTGAGATAATGGTTTTTCATTACCAGAATGATAAGGGTTTGTAATCGTTTTTGAACGGATGTCAGAATAATGGTAATCAATTTTTCGATAAATGGGGAGAAAGGAAGGAATTATTGCAAAATATTTATCTAGTTCCCATGATCGCTGGATTTCCTCTGAACTTAGTAATTCTTCGTACATTTTCTCACCAGGCTTTTTACCAATTATTTTGATTTCAATGTCCTCAGGATCATGCCCAAATGATTTAGCGAGTTCTTGTATCATAACTTGGGCTAGATCTTTTATATTAATTACAGGCATTTTTGTCACGAAAACTTCTCCTCCATTTGCCATTTGAGCTGAATCAATGACTAATTTTACAGCTCCCTTTATACTCATTATAAAGCGAGTCATTTGAGAATCAGTGAGAGTTACCGGTCCGCCATTCTTTATCTGTTCCCTGAAAATCGGAATTACCGATCCACGTGAACCTAGTACGTTGCCAAACCGGGTAGAAGTAAAAATAGGTCCGCTGCCTTTAAAGTTACTATTAGCAGCGGTCATGAGGCGCTCTCCCATGAGTTTTGTGGTACCCATGACATTTGTGGGATTTACGGCTTTGTCAGAGCTAGTAAAGATAACCCGTTCTACATTGTTCTCAATCGCTGCGTGGATTATATTTTGAACCCCAAAGATGTTGGTTTGTACGGCCTCAAGGGGTGATTTTTCACAAAGTATTACGTGTTTGAATGCAGCTGTATGAAAAACAATATCAATATCTTTCATTTTTCGCGTAAGTTTATCCCGATCTCGTACATCAGCAAGGAAAAATTGCAAGTGTTTATAGTCTTGGAATCTCTGCTCGAGAAAAAATAGTTCGCTCTCGTTATTATCAAGTCCAATGATTTCTTTTATCTTCCGATCTTCCAAAAGTTGCTTGACAAGTTCACTGCCTACTGTCCCACAACTTCCGGTGATCAGCACCCTTTTTTCTTTAAGATTCAATTTTGCCTCCACAATGATAAATATATCATTCAAGTATAATTTGAGAGTATATTTTTCCCATCAATTTTCAGTGCTTTTTTGCTCAACTCAAAGTTTTAATGCACCTAAATCAATCTTTAGACGATATAGCGAATTTTTCCTTATTAATTGTTGACCTTCTAAAGGAAAACGCAACAGGAATAAATAAAATAAATAACAAATTATTACGCCAAAGAACAGATTGAGAAAAAAGAAAAACGATATAAGTTATAAAAAATGAATACAGTACACAATATTCAAAGCTCTTATATAGTTTCCATTGGAAATATATAGACCTCGCTGTAAATATTACCAATGATATCAGAACAATTCCCGCTGGTATACCACATTCTGCAAAGGTGTTTACAAATGTATTATGAGCCGTAATCCCGCGGTAATCAGGACCTCCTCTCTTAATAACAATAGACAATAAATTTCCAGAATTTCTTTGCAATCTTTCTTCAATTATCCTTCCTGGTCCAACACCAAAAATTGGATTTTCTTTGGTTATATTAATAGAGTCAAACAAAGCAATAATCCTATATCCCATAGAATTTCCCATAGTTTCCTGTGCTGTTGGATCGACCGTATACATTAAACTTGATGCTATACGTAATTTAAAATAACTCACTGCTTTAAAAGGCACAAACATAACTACCAAGAGTACTATGCCGGATACCATAGCGATTACAAATAGGATTGAAAATATATTATAGCTTTTAACATTATTTATCAGAAGAGTAATCGTAAAGAAGATCGCTAATATAAGGCCAGACCTGGAGGCGGATATAAATAAAACAATAATAGCGACAATTGTAAAGAAAAGTAAAACGAGTGATTTATAATTAATAATCCAAAGGGAACCATTATTAATCATGTAATTTATATTAAACCCAATTGCAAAAGCCAACAATAATCCGCTTCTATTTGGTGGGCCTAACAAACCCACGGCCCTTACATCAAGATCGTAGCTAAATTTATGTAACTCAGTCAAACCCATATAGTCAGTGATGGATGTCAACGCCAATACACAGATGAATAATGACAAAACGAAGAAGATATTCTCAAGATTAAGTGGTCCATATTTGTATATAAATATTCCCATCAGGGATGTAAATAACATAAATTTTATATACTGAGATAAAGATCTGATCGTATCAATATCTCCAGATTTCGCAGCAGAAGAAAAAAGCAGTACAAGGAAAACAAGAAGGCATAAAATAAGCTTTAATTGTTGCTTATTAATAGCTATGCTCCCTGATTCCAAGAGGACGAGAATAACAAATAAAAGCACGGTACCTTGGATAACAGAAAAAAACGATTTTGAAAAACCAGGGATTGGCAAGCTAATTGTTGCCAAAGGAAAAGCAATGACCGTGAGTGCAAAAAGATGTCTTCTTCGTATATTCAAGAAAGTTCCTACCTGAATTGTTAAAAAGTTCCAAGTCTTGATAGATTCATGGAGTAGTCGCCACGACTTTGGTTCCCGCGTCCCTCAAAACCACAGCGTTTTTATCTCCAGTTAGAGGTGCAGGGGCAGACTTAAGATACGGTCCGCTATTTCTTCAAATATTTTAAATTTCCTGGCATATAACCCAGGTCCGGAAAAGACTTAAGAAGATCTCCTGCGTGACCAAAAGAATAGTTGGCTTCTTGGTGTCGAGCCTGCAGTCGACCCCAATTCGGGCATTCAGGTATTTGTGGGTTCCCAACCAGTGAAATCTGATGACAATACCAACTCGCCATTTCATCATCATCGGTCAGCGCTGCCCCACCATCGCCAAAACAACCCATAAATTTTGCCGGGAAAAAGCTTGTGGCCGTAGCACCTCCCAGTGAGCCGGCCCGTTTGTCTTTCTGTTCAGCCCCAAAACTTTGAGTAGCGTCTGCCAAGACTGAGAGCCCTTGTTCTCAAGCTATCATTTCTATTCAGTCATAATCCACGGTCAACCCGAACAGGCCCTACATTTTTTGGATTGCTTCCACATAATGCTCAACATAAACAAGGCCTTAGACAAAGCCCGTGCCTAAGATACTCCTAAGACATCAGAACCTGATTCGGAATTGGTTCCGAGCAAAAAAGATGATTTCATCTGGGAGTGATGGGAAGGTTAAATGGTAAAACCAAACTGATTACAAAAAGAGAGAATGGATTTAGAACCTTTAAAGCTCTGGAAATAGCCTTATATCACACACTTGGTAATTTACCCCAACCTGAGTTTGCCCACAGAATCTTTTGAAAAGATAGAATAACATCTAAATAGTGGTGATATATATTTTCTTTTGGTATTGACTTGGTGCATCTCCTAAACAAAAACAAGAGGATTGGGTGTAGTCATTTCATCACATAAACTCACCCTTTTCTACAGCTCCGCCCCTTCGGTTACACGATTCTCGTGTCCTATTGACGACTTACCTCGGCTACATCTGCTTCGGATTTTTATAATTTTTACCATGCAAGGCACTGACATTCCCTGCAGTTTGTTGTGAGGTTCACTATCCAGTGTCACACTACCCAGAGCTTCATGGTACCTTTTAGTATTGTAATATTCAATGAACTGTCTGATTTCTGTTTCAAGAGCGTCAGGTGTTTCTCATACTACACGCTCAATTCTCTCCTTGCAAGAGCAATGGTATCATTCTATCTTCCCATTGGTTTAAGCATGATACGGTGGAGTCAGGATATGCTCCATGGTTTTAGAACCCAAATAATCACCAAAAGGCATTGGGATTACCCTCTGTGCCAATGATAGTGAGACACTTACCCCACTTAGTCTTTCCGATTCCAGATCCCCATTTTTTGCCGGCGCGAAGGAATCGTCGATGAATGCTTCCCTTATGACAATGCCGCCTATGTCCCGTAAATCCTCAGCTAAAGTGAAGAGAATCTCTTCGAAAATACCTCCTTTCGACCATGTCTGGACCCAGCGGTGGTAAGCTTGGTACTGTGGGTATCAGTCTGGCAGGTCTTTCCAAGGTGCTCCGGCGGCGGATCCATAAAATACCATTGAGAACTTCCCCGGGGTTCCTGTAGAACCTTAGATTAACGGGTATTACTATTCACAGCCTCCGACTAGTTAACTTATATTTTTAATAATGGCATCTGTAATGGCATCAATTTCCTCTGACGTAAGGTACGGATGCATAGGCAAATTCAAGATACGTCGAGACATGGATTCAGATACCGGGAAACTACCTTCCTTGTATCCAAGCCCGGCAAAAGCCGTCTGCAAGTGGAGTGGTTTGGGATAATAAATAGCGGTCGGGACGCCAGCCTCTTTCAACGCTGCCTGAAGAGTATCCCTGTGGTCGGTTAAGATAGAGTACTGGGCCCACGCGCTTTGCATACCATTTGGGATAGCTGGGGTTTGCAGATGATCTTTCAGCCTTTCTGTATAAGAATCAGCCACTCTCTGCCGTTCTTTTATTTCAGAATTCAGAGCAGCCAGTTTAACCAAAAGTATGGCCGCCTGAAATGTGTCCAACCTGCCGTTGATACCTACCCGAACATTATCATACTTGTGGGTGCCTTTCCCATGTACCACAATTGAACGCATGATCTCGGCCAGTTTGTCATCATTT
>SDBT01007749.1_pt1 | contig 17627 bp, 14 predicted proteins | sample 2277101 | NCBI WGS metagenome assembly SDBT01 (sample SAMN10404973, study PRJNA504765) | marine sediment metagenome | isolation source: marine sediment core GS10_PC15, 103 cmbsf | place: Arctic Ocean: Southern Knipovich Ridge | collected 2010 | reverse complement strand
TATGCTACTCTGCGTAGTAGCTCGCTACGTAGCACGAGTTCCCCTCCACATCCATTTTCTTACGATGGAACCCCGCCGGTGTCGAAACTGTTACCCCAAAATGGCCATTTTTGAACCAGGCCCAATTTATCTGGCCGGTATCCTTGTTGTTTGCTTGTCCCTGTTTTGTTTCGCCAACCCGGCCCGCGCCGGGATTGCGTGGTCCGGCGATGTCGACCCCGCCGATCCGAGCACATGGGACGAAGACACGTTCGGGTACATCGGCAATACTGGCTACGGCACGATGGATATCACCAGCGGCAGTGACGTCATAGACTACAGTGCCTACATCGGTTACGAATCCGGCTCGACGGGTGAGGTCACGGTTGATGGCCCCGGGTCGACGTGGACGAACAGGTATACCCTCTACGCCGGCGGCTATTATGGCGGTAGCGGGGTGCTGAATATCACCAACGGCGGCGCTGTCAGCAATAAAAATGGCTACATCGGCTTATCTCCCGGCACAACGGGCGAGGTCACGGTGGATGGAACCGGCTCGACGTGGACGAACAGTGGTAGCTACTTCTCCGTCGGCAGATATGGCGACGGAGTGCTAAATATCACAGGCGGCGGCGCGGTAACTGTTAGAACGGATACCTGGGTGGCCTATGAGATAGGTTCGTCAGGTACGATCCACTTAGACAATGGGACACTTACGACAGGTGGTCTTCTCTGCGACAGCGATGATCTTACCGGTACGGGTACGATTAATACCGGCGGTTTGGTCAGTGATGTCGACCTGGTTTTCGACGCCACGCATGGGTTGAACCAAACCTTCAACATCAATGACAATCCCGGCCAGAACATTACCGTCAATTTGAATGTTGGCTTGTCTAAAAGTTTCGGTAGTATGGGCGCAGGGTATGGCGGCGGCGGAACGATGAGCATTTCCGATGGAAGTAGGGTCCTTAAAGAGACTCACGGTTTCATAGGCTACAAATCCGGGGCGTCAGGTGAGGTAACGGTCGATGGGGCTGGTTCGATGTGGGAGAACGAAAGCCTCTACGTCGGCTACTATGGCAGCGGAGTGCTGAATATCACGGACGGAGGCGCGGTCCACAATGACGGTAGTAATTACATCGGCCGCTACACCGGTTCGACGGGTGAGGTAACGGTCGATGGGGTCGGATCGGTTTGCACGAATGGTACTCTCTATGTTGGCAACTATGGCAGCGGGGTGCTGAATATCACTGGCGGCGGCGCGGTCAGTAATAGCTATGGTCGCATCGGCTACCGCAATGGCTCGACAGGTGAGGTAACGGTGGATGGGGCTGGCTCGACGTGGACGAATAGTAGAGGCCTCAACCTCGGCCTCAACGGCGGCAGCGGAGTGCTGAATATCACCGGCGGCGGTGCGGTAACTGTTGAAGGGGATACATGGGTATCTCGCGGTTCCGGTGCGTCAGGGATGATCCACTTTGACAACGGGACACTTACGACAGATAGTCTTCTCTGCAGTTTCGATGATCTTACCGGTACGGGTACAATTAACACCAACGGCTTGGTCAGTGATGTCGATCTGGTTTTCGACGCCACGCATGGATTTAACCAGACCTTCAACATTAATGGCAATCCCGGCCAGAACATTACTCTCAATTTGAATGTCAATGGCTCCAGTTTTATGGGGGCAGGTTTCAGCGGAGCCGGAACGATGAGCGTTTCTGATGGAATAGTCATTGAATCGACTTATGGCTACATCGGCAACTACTCCAATTCGACGGGCCTAGTCACGGTGGATGGAATAGGCTCGATGTGGACGAACGATTGGACCCTCTTCGTAGGCGAATATGGCAGCGGGATCCTGAATATCACCAACGGCGGGGCGGTCAGCAGTAACGGTAGCTACATCGGCATGAACTCCGGCTCGACGGGTGAGATTACAGTTGATGGGGTTGGCTCGACGTGGACCGACAGTGCTAGTCAGTGGCTCAACGTCGGCTTCAATGGTAGCGGGGTGCTGAATATCACTAACGGCGGGGCGGTCAGCAGTACCGATGCCTACATCGGCCGCTACTCCGGGGCAACGGGCGAGGTCACGGTGGATGGGCCTGGCTCGATGTGGACCGACAGTGGTAGTCATTGGCTCTCCATAGGCGAATATGGCAGCGGTGTGCTGAATATCACCAACGGCGGCGCGGTCAGCAGTAACGAAGTCTACCTCGGCAGACGCTCCGGTGCCTCCGGGGTGGTAACGGTCGACGGGGCTGGCTCGACGTGGACAAGCAGTGAGAACCTTGGCATTGGCTATTATTATGGTAGTGGGGTGCTGAAAATCACCAACGGCGGCTCGGTCAGTAACTTCCACGCCTTCATGGGCTACTACTCCGGTTCGACGGGCGAGGTAACTGTGAATGGGACCGGCTCGATCTGGACGAATAGTTCCGATCTCTTCGTCGGCTACGAAGGCAGCGGGGTGCTGAATATCACGGATGGCGGGCTTGTGAGTGTCGCTGGAACTTTGACCATCGACTACGATGGCGAGGGTGGTTTCATCAACATGGCTACCGGCGGTATGCTGGGTTTATACGGTGATGCGGATGATTCGCTGAATAGTTTTTTGGGGCTAATCGACGGGACGGATGCGATCCGCTACTGGGATTATCCTCTCGGAAATTGGGACGACATCGCCAATGCGACGCTGGGTGAGGATTATACGCTGAGCTATCTGGCCGAAGGCGAGCTGGCGGGCTATACGATGCTGACGGTCCTCGAACCGGTTTTGCTGATGGGTGATGCCAATCGTGACGATGTTGTCTCGGCCGATGACTACGGCAGCGTACAGGGGAACTTCGGCGAGATCGGGGTACCCGGTATTCATGGCGACGCTACCGGCGACGGTGTGGTCTCGGCCGATGACTACGGTTCCGTGCAGTTACACTTCGGCGCTATGGCAGGGATGGGCGGAGTTCCCGTCCCCGAACCGGCCACTCTGTCGCTGTTGGTGATAGGCGGTGTGGCGATGCTTAAACGCAGATGCTTCGACCCTTTCGACAAGCTCAGGACAGGCGGCGCTCAGCACAAGTGCTGAGGCGAAGGCGCAAGTAGTCCACCGATTAAACAGACCTGCCTGCCGGTAGGCAAGTTACACGGACGAGATAACGGGCGGTTCCGAGTGGGCCCCTCGTTTTTTATGCGCTGAACTCGCCGAAAGTCCAGATACGTAATGATATCTCCCCGCTTCGGGGCTATAAGCGGATGAAGTTCCGAAGCAGATCAAACCCCACTTCGGTCAGGAAGCTCTCGGGATGGAACTGGACGCCTTCGGTGGGGTGAGTCTTGGAGCGAATGCCCATCAGTTCATTCTGATCGGTCGTCCAGGCGGTGTGCTCGAACTCATCGGAAAGGTTTGTCGGGTCCACGATCAGACTGTGATACCGCGTGGCGGTAAAGGGGCTCGGAAGCCCTTTCAGCACCCCTTTTCCGTCGTGCTTGATTTCGCTGGTCTTCCCGTGCATCAACCGAGCGGCGCGGATGATCTCGGCCCCGAACGCCTGGCCGATACACTGGTGTCCCAGGCAGACGCCGAGGATGGGAATCTTCCCGTGGAAATGTCGGATGAAATCGCAGCTCAGACCCGCCTCGTTCGGGGTACACGGGCCGGGCGAGATAATCAGGTGCGTGGGCTTCTCCTCAGCCTCGACGGCGTCAGGTGTTTTAACGTCGTTGCGGTAGACGCGGATTTTCCCCGGTTCCCCGCCGTTCAACTCGCCGATCCGTTGGACGAGGTTGTAGGTGAAACTGTCGTAGTTGTCGATGATGACGACCATTCCCTGCGTATCGTACCCCTTTTTACGGTGGGGTCAAGCGTCAACCCGGATCGGCATGGCCCAAGCGACTGCGTGGACTCGAGGCGATTCCACTCGCCCCCCCTCCCTTCCGCACGGTTTATGGTGATAATCCCCCGGGGCTTCTACTGCACGGCGACAACTTCTGTAACTTCGGGCACCTTTTCCTTGAGGGCGCGCTCGACGCCCATCTTCAACGTCATTTGGGCACCGGGACAGCCCTTGCAGGCCCCCTCCAGGCGAACTGAAACAACCCCGGTGGATTCCTCTACTCCAACCAACTCGATATCGCCTCCATCCTGCTGCAGGAGCGGACGTATCTGTTCGATGACTTCCCGTACCTTGTCTTCCATTTCTTTTCCTTTTAAAAACTTTTTAAAAACCGAAGGCGTCGCCGAATAGCCGATAATTCATTATATGCGCACTGTCGATTGAAGCAAGTCGCATATAGTTTCGGGCTTCATGGGTGGGCAAATTCATTTGGCGCCATCCGACGACCCCATCACCAAACCCACCGTCGCCGAAAATTTATCAACAACTATCAACAGCTATCAACAACCTCCCCACAAGTTGTATACATACGGTTCGAAGCTACAATGTGTGGTGTTTTTGGTGGACTTTTAACACTCAGATGACTATAATCAGGTGTTGAAAGCTGTTGGAACTTTCGGATGACAAAAATTATTCTTCATCTAAGTAGCTTTTTGGAAAAGCGTTACGGTTAAACACAATATTTGGGATACATTTCTCTTGATTACCCCCAGATGTAGGGTTTACATTCTCAAAACATGGACTGCTGCTGAGGTCGACAAGCTGCTCTTTGCCTTTCAAGGATGGAATCGACGCTGAAAAGGGAATCGTAAGCAGAACATGAGATTGGCTTGGCGGTGAAAGTTTTACGCCTCGCCGTTTGAAGAAGTCGCATCTGGCGGGCGGCTAGAAACTGGGAGAGTTCGTGAATGGATACTGAGGAATCAAAACCAAGCGAAGGGAACCACACCGACGAATCGACCATCAGATCGCGTAGCGCACATGACGGACTGACGGTAAAGGAAATATTCGCCACGGCTGATGAGCACCCCTTCGACCAGCTCAGTTGGGAAAAGCGTACTGCCCGCATCACCGACAGCAAGGGCGAAGTCATCTTCGAGCAACAGGATGCGGAGGTCCCTACCGAGTGGTCGCTACTCGCCACCAACGTCGTCGTCAGCAAGTACTTCTACGGTGAAAACGGTACGGATAAGCGTGAATACTCCATTCGCAAACTGATTCACCGCGTCACCCGCACGATTACGGACTGGGGCCGGGAGGACGGTCTGTTCGCCAGCGAGAAAGATACCGAACAATTCTACAAGGAACTAACCTGGCTGTGCGTGAATCAGTACGGGGCGTTCAATTCGCCGGTCTGGTTCAATGTCGGGCTGTTCCACCAGAACCAGGTCACAGGCGGGGAAGGTTGTTATTATTGGGACGACAAGCAGGAACGCCCGAGTCGCAGCCTCAACGGATACGAGCATCCACAGGCATCGGCGTGTTTCATTCAGTCCGTAGAGGACGACATGGAAGACATCATGCGCCTTGCCGCCCATGAAGCGATGCTCTTCAAGCACGGAAGCGGTACGGGGACCGACCTTTCGACGCTGCGCAGCTCGCGTGAAAAGCTTTCCGGTGGCGGTACGCCTTCGGGACCTTTGAGCTTCATGCGGGTATATGACCAAGTGGCGGCAGTCATCAAATCCGGAGGCAAGACCCGCCGGGCTGCGAAGATGCAGTCGTTGCGGTGCGACCATCCGGATATTCAGGAGTTCATCGAAGCAAAGATGGGCGAGGAAAAAAAGGCCTGGGCCCTGATCGAACAAGGCTATGACGGGTCGTTCAACGGCGAGGCGTACGCTTCGGTCATGTTCCAGAACGCCAATTTTTCCGTTCGCGCCACCGATGAGTTCATGCAGGCGGCGATGGACGATCAGGACTGGGGAACGGTGAATGTCACGGACGGTCAGCCCAACGTCAAGCTCAAGGCACAGAAACTACTGCGGGGCATCGCGGAGGGGACTTATGTTTGCGGGGATCCGGGCATTCAGTATCACACCACGATCAACCGCTGGAATACCTGCCCGGGCAGCGGGGAGATCTGCGCCTCGAACCCGTGCAGCGAGTACATGTTCCTGAACGACTCCGCCTGCAATCTCGCCAGCCTGAACCTGATGAAATTCCGGGGGCCCGACGGAAAGATCGACGTTGATCGGTTTCGGGCGGCCGTGCGTATTTTCATCATTGCACAGGAAATCCTGGTCGATCACGCCGGTTACCCCTCGGAGCGAATTTGCCGCAACAGTCACGACTTCCGCCCACTGGGGCTCGGGTACGCAAACCTCGGCGCGTTGATCATGTCCCTGGGGTTACCTTACGACAGTGACCCCGGCCGGGCTACCGCCGCCGCTCTTACCGCGATAATGACCGGGACGGCGTATGCGACCAGCGCCGAATTGTCCAGCCGGATCGGGTCTTTCCTGCAGTTCTACAAAAATCGCCAGTCAATGATAAAGGTCATTGGCATGCACAGGGCGGCGGTGGACGGGATTTCCACCGAACACTGCCCTCCGGCGCTGCGTAAGGCCGCCGCCGAAAGCTGGGAGGAAGCCTTCGCTGCCGGTCGGCAATTCGGGTTCCGCAACGCCCAAACCACTGTCTTGGCGCCAACCGGAACGATCGGATTTATGATGGACTGCGATACAACCGGCATCGAACCGGACATCGCCCTGGTCAACTTTAAGCTGCTGGCCGGGGGGGGGGAGTTCAAAATCGTCAACCAGACTGTCCCGCTGGCGCTGAAGCGTCTGGGGTATTCCGTGGATATGATCGCTGAGATAATGGAGCACATCGACGAAAACGACATGATCGAAGGCGCGCCCCATTTGACCGAGGAGCATCGGGGCGTATTCGACTGTGCATTCAGACCCGCCAACGGGACGCGGTCCATTCACTACACCGGACACATCAGGATGATGGCTGCCGTCCAGCCATTTCTCTCCGGCGCGATTTCCAAGACCGTCAACATGCCCAACGACGCAACGGTCGAAGAGATCATGGAGGTGTACATCGAGGGATGGCGGTTGGGGCTTAAGTCTGTGGCGATTTATCGCGACGGGTCGAAGCGTACCCAACCGCTGAACACCACCAGGTTATCCAGCAAGGAAAAGGACGCTCTGGCTGCGACGGGTATCAGCATAGAGCAGCTCGAAGCGGCGAAACGTGCCCCGCATCGCGAGCGGCTCCCAGCCACCCGACCCAGCATAACGCACAAGTTCGATGTCGCCGGGCATGAGGGCTATCTGACGGTTGGTTTGTACGAGGATGGCCACCCGGGCGAATTGTTCGTGGCGATGGCCAAGGAAGGATCGACCGTCGGCGGGATGATGGACGTTTTCGCCACGGGGATCAGCCTCTGCCTCCAGTACGGCGTGCCTCTGGAGGCGCTGGTCAAAAAATTCACGCATCAGCGTTTTGAACCCAGTGGGATGACCTCAAACCGGAATATCCCCTTTGCCAAGAGCATCGTGGATTACATTTTCCGCTGGCTTGAGCAGCGGTTCCTCGAAGATCACAGGGATGGGCAGACGAAACCGACCGAAACGACATCGAGCACTTCAGGGAAAGAGCATGCTTCGCAGAAGCCAACTAAAGCAGCGCCCGAGGCTGTCAAGGATGATGTTTCCTCGGAACCTGGCCGCGCCCAACAGGCCTCCCGCATGGATGCCAGGAGGTCTGTTGGCGCACTTATAGAGGACAAGCCCCTATCTGCCTCTTCCGAGAAGGATGGGGGCAATGGTAAGGGCGAGAAGAAGAAAGTCGCCGGTGTGGAGACAATGATACCCCAGACCGCTACGCGACTTGCTCCGGCGAGACTGGATCGTATCGACCTGCAGTTTTCGCACTTCCAGGAAGATGCGCCTCCGTGTCCCACGTGCGGGGCGATTACTGTCCGTAACGGAAATTGTTACAAATGCCATAATTGCGGTTCATCGCTAGGATGCAGCTGAAGCCGCCTTTAAATTACATCGCTGGGAATCGGACACTGGGCATCTGTTTGTTATTGCCACGGCTGAACTTCCTTGGTGTCCGTTAAGGGTATCACGGATAGATATCCGAATCCAGTTTCCCAACCGGTTGGCCGTGGTGGGGAAGGCCTATTTTGACTTTTTGGTCTTCTCTGGTGCACCGGTTGGGATGTGTTGCTGTACAACCGTGCAGAGGATTCTTTGCCGTGGAGACAGAGCAAAAATCTCCTCCCGAAGCATGGTGGAAGCTACCGGACATTAAATATCATAAGGGATTTGGGATAATTCGAGGCAAAGCGGGGTGTCCTGAATTCTTTATGGAAGTGTATTTCTCGCCGACTTAAATTAAATAGACAAGCGAAAATAGCGTTAATCCAATAGGGAGAAATATAAATTTCTCTCAAGCACTTTGAAGTTATAAATCGAATAGAGTTGTCCGCTGCATCCAAGCTTTGTGTAGGTCTCCCTCCACCTGCACTATATGGGATGCGGCTATTGCGCGGCGTTCAGGTCTCCCTCCACCTGAGCGTCGCTCTTTTTTTGCTCCACGAAGACGACCAATCACCCGCCAGATAACTATTTTGCATGAGCCTTGGAAATCGCAACCGCAGGGGGCCATATAGGATGTGCGTTGATCCAACCGGTTGTCAGAGCATCGTCTCGACACGGGCGACGAGGTCCTTGACGTGCTGCATGCTGGCGTCGAACTGTTGACGTTCCTCGTCAGTCAGTTCGACTTCGATGATCTTCTCACACCCTCCCTTTCCCAGTACAACCGGGACCCCGACAAAATACCCACCCACGCCATACTCCTTTTGGCAATAGGCGGCGCAGGGCAGGATGCGTTTCTGGTCGCGTAGGATTGCCTCGGCCATCTGCACCGTCGCCGCCGCCGGCGCGTAAAAGGCGCTTCCGGTCTTTAACAACGAGACAATCTCACCGCCGCCTTTTCGCGTTCGCTCGACAATGGCGCGTATTTTCGTTTCGGGCAACAGTTGGGCAATCGGGATACCCCCGGCGGAGGCATACCGGGGCAGCGGGACCATATCGTCGCCATGCCCCCCCAGCAACAAGGCGGAGATGTCCTTCACGCAGCAACCGATCGCCTCTCCCAGGAATGTCCGGAACCGGGCCGTATCAAGCACGCCAGCCTGACCGAGCACCTGATTAGCCGGAAATCCGCTGGTCTTATGAGCGACATGCACCATTGCGTCCAGCGGATTGGTTACGACAATGAGCACGGCCTCGGGGGAGTATCGAGCCACTTGCTCGGTGACTTCCTTGACAATCTTAATGTTTGCTTCCAGCAGATCGTCGCGGCTCATCCCCGGTTTGCGGGGCAGTCCCGAGGTGATGATAACTATATCGCTATCGGCAGTATCCGCGTAGTCGTTAGTTCCGGTGATCTTCGCGTCAAAGTGCTCTACCGGCCCGGCCTCGTACAGGTCCAGTGCCTTGCCCTGCGGAAGCCCTTCTATGACATCCACCAGCACGATGTCCGCCAGTTCGCGCTTAGCTGACCAAACGGCACAACTGGCCCCGACATTACCGGCTCCGATTATACTAAGTTTCCTTCTGGACATGATCGCTCATTCCTTGTGTATCTGCCTTTACCTGCATCTTCTATGCGAAACGAGGCAGGGATTATACGATGGTTCCGGAATGTTATGCAACATTTCGTAGCGTCTTCAAACCTGCTCGTCAAGACAAGGCTCCATTGCCTGTTTTCTTGCGAGCCTGTTTCCTTTAGGATACAGCCCGGGCTATATCACAGGAATTACGATGATGGGAACGATGAAGAAAAAAAACCGCGAAGGCTACTTCGGTGATTTCGGGGGCCGGTTCGTACCTGAGACACTGATATCGGCGCTGGATCAGCTTTCTCGCGAGTTCGAGGCAGCCTGGGCGGATGAAGGGTTTCACACCGAGTTCGACCGCTGTCTGCGCGAAATTGCCGGCCGCCCCAGCGAAATGTACTTCGCCAAACGACTGACCGAGCATCTCAACGGCGCGAAAGTGTACCTGAAGCGCGAGGACATGAACCACACCGGCGCACACAAGATCAACAACACGCTCGGGCAGGCGCTGCTGGCGCTTCGCATGGGCAAAAAGCGTCTCATCGCCGAGACCGGCGCCGGACAGCACGGGGTGGCGACGGCGACGGCGGCGGCCGTCTTCGGATTGGACTGCGAGGTGTACATGGGCACCGAGGACATCCGCCGCCAGGCACTGAACGTCTTCCGCATGGAACTGCTCGGAACGCGGGTCATCCCCGTGGAGACGGGGCAGCGGACGCTCAAAGACGCCACCAACGAGGCCATGCGCGACTGGATGGCCAGTTGCGAGCACACGCACTATATTCTCGGGTCGGTCTGCGGGCCGCACCCGTTCCCGCTGATGGTTCGCCAGTTCCAGACGTGCATCGGCATCGAGGCGCGCGCGCAGATGCTCGCCATCGAGGCCCGGCTGCCCAACGTAATCGTGGCCTGCGTCGGGGGAGGATCCAACGCGGCCGGGATCTTCGTGCCCATGATCGACGAAGATGTGAAGATGGTCGGCGTCGAGGCCGGCGGACGGAGCATGAACCTCGGCGACCATGCCGCAACCCTCTGCGTCGGATCGCACGGGGTGCTTCACGGAGCCTTGAGCTACGTGCTCCAGGATCAAGACGGGCAGACCGCCCCGGTGCACAGCGTCTCGGCCGGGCTGGACTATCCCGGCGTCGGGCCGGAACACGCCCGCTGGAAAGAGACCGGACGCGTGCGGTACACCACCTGCACCGATGAGGAGGCCATCGACGCCCTGATTACACTGTCGCGCACCGAGGGGATCATACCCGCACTGGAAAGCTCTCACGCGGTGGCAGAGGCAATCAAGCTCGCACCGAAGATGTCCAGGGACGAGATCGTATTAATCAATCTTTCCGGCCGCGGCGATAAGGACTGCAACGAGATTCAGGAAATACTACGGAAGAGGCAATAGGTAAATAGATGTAGGGTGCGTGCTTTGCACGCACGCGTAATCGAGAAGGTGAAAGATGACCTGGTACCGAAGGTGGAGACAACCCGGTGGTTGGTTTTTTTTCACTCTTGTCACTTACCAACGGCAGCCTATTCTGACATCACCGCTTGCGCGTAATTCATTACGGGGGGCTATGGACGCAACGCGGTACGAAAGGCCATTCCGGCTATTTGCCATCGCTCTTCTGGCCGACCATCTGCATTGCGTGTGGAATCTGCCCGAAAACGACAGTGACTATTCCACCAGATGGCGCATTATCAAGGCACGCTTTACTCGAAATTTATTGGCGGCGGGATATGAACCGATAGTTCAGAATCAATCATTGCGCAGGCGAGGCGGGCAGACTGTCTGGCAACGACGATTCTGGGAACACACAATACGGAATGAGAATGATCTGAAACGACATGTGGATTATATTCACTATAACCCGGTTAAACATGGCCATGTATCAAAAGCCGGAGATTGGGAATACTCCACCTTCCACAGATTTGTGGACAAAGGCGAGTATCCGGAAGATTGGGGGCAGGCCGAACCAGACAATCTTCGTAATTGGGATTTTGTAAGAGAATGACCGAACGCGTGCGTGCAGAGCACGCACCCTACAGAGATTAAGCGTATGTGTGCAGAACACGCGCCCTAAAGAGAAGAGAATCCTATGCAGGACAATCGAATCGTAAACGCCTTTGCGGAATTGAGAACGGCGGGGAAAAAGACGCTTCTGCCCTTCCTGACGGCGGGGTATCCGGACCTAAAGACGACAGCGTTGCTGCTTGGCGACCTGGAAAAACGAGGGGTGCGGATATGCGAGTTGGGCATTCCGTTCAGCGATCCAATCGCCGACGGTCCGACGATCCAGGCATCCTATACCGCCACTCTGGAGACCGGCGTGACGGTAAAGGATATCTTCGAAATGGTCCGCGAATATCGGGTATCTACGACCCGCAAGCGCAAGGGAGTGGGGACTTCCACAAACGATCTCGCACTTCTCGCCATGGTGAGTTACTCCATCGTCTTTCGGCGTGGTGCGGAGGCGTTCTGCGCCAAGGCCGCCGAGGTAGGCTTCGACGGGCTGATCGTACCGGATCTGCCGATTGATGAGGCTGCGAAGTTCGGTCCTATGGCAGCGGCGCATGGGCTGTGTAACGTGATGCTGATCGCCCCGACCACCCCGCTGCAACGCCGGGGCGAGATCGCCAAGGCATCGACGGGCTTCGTGTACTATATTTCCGTAGCCGGGATCACCGGCGAACGCGACAAGATGCCCCCGGAAACCATCGAGGCCGTGACGGAACTGCACAAGCACGTCGAAACCCCCATCTGCATAGGTTTCGGCGTCTCCAGCCCGGACATAGTCGCCGAAGTCTGCCGCGCCGCCGACGGCGCCATCGTCGGATCGGCCATCATACACCGCATCACCGACGCCATGAAAGACAACCTCCCGCGCGAGGAACTGGTGGAAAAAGTCGGTTCTTTCATCAGCGAACTGCTGGAACCGATCTCGTAGGAGGAATGCGGGAGACAAGAGACAAGTATCACACCGGATACGGAATCAAACACGCACGCGAAAAAGTTGCCGCCCGTAAGTTATTAACAAGAAAAAGGTTGTATTAATTTCAAAAAACATTTGACTTTGTCGGATAAACATTCGATAATTAAAGTACATCCCCGGCGGATGAACCGCTGGGCCCCAGGCATCTTCGGAGGTCTGGGTTTTTTTTAGCAGTGGGGTTTGCGATGAGTCGCTTCTCATTCTACATAGACGGATTCAACATGTACCACGCCCTGCAAGACCCTCCATCTGGTTGTTCACATGCAAAGTATCGAAAATACAAATGGCTCGACTATCGGAAGTTGTCTCAGTCTGTTATAGGGTCTAACGATAGTATAGAGAGAATTGCGTATTTTACAGCCTACGCGAAGTGGAAAAGGAAGAACAAAGTTAGGCACATGACATATATTAAGGCTCTTCGATCTGTTGGTGTCGATGTTGTTATGGGCCGATTTAAGAAGCGTTACAAAACTTGCCACCTCTGCAATCGTACGTTTCTCACACATGAAGAGAAGCGAACGGATGTTAACATTGCCTTGAACATCGTAACGGACGCCGTGGAAGACGCCTACGACAAGGCAGTCTTGGTTTCGGCTGACAGCGACTTGCTACCCATCATCGAGACAATACATCACCTGACTCCTGACAAGGAAGTGGGGGTGATGTTTCCAATTGGGCGAGCTGTCGAGGATCTTCGACGAAATACCGACTTCATCCGAAAGATGCCGGAAGACTTGCTGAGAAGGTGCCAATTCCCAGACGTCGTGAAGGTAGGGAAGACACTTATTGAGAAGCCAAAGAGTTGGTTCAGCTAAAAAACCAACCTTGCGCCGAAATCACCGACGCCGCCAAAGACAACCTCCCGCGTGAGAAACTTGTGGAAAAGGTCGGTTCTTTCATCAGCGAACTGCTGGAACCGATCTCGTAGAATAGTCGCGCCGGGTGGTACGGTTTGCTTCCAAGCCGTATTCGTCCCACAGCGCAACGACCAACCACGGGCGACCATGTTTTTATTCATGGTTTTTTGACGTACTCGATTACCTCGAATTTTTTGGCGACTTTCAGCGACCGGCCGACCCATTCGTCGCCGAAGGGCGGAAAGTACACGTCGCCTATGTGCTTCCCCCGGACGTGCGAGATGATCATGCGGTCGATTAGGTTGCGTCGCAGGGCAAACTCGTAGATTTGCCGCCCGCCCAGAATGAATATTTCCTCGACAAACTCGGGAAATTCCCGCCGGGCGCGAGTAACGCCCAACTCGACTGTATCCACGAAGTGCGGCCCGAAGGTTTTGTCGAAGCCCTTCTCGCCAGAAATGGTCGACTGCCATTCCGCCGGGGAGCGTGTGACCACAAAATTCACTCGTCCGTCCAGATAGGGATTACCCGAAGCCGCTTTCGTCAGCAATTCCCATGTCACCCGGCCCATAATGACCGTGTGGCCCATCGTCGTCTTGCGGAAATTGCGAATCTCTTCCGGAAGATCCCAGGGCAGCCTGTTCCCCTGTCCTATCAGCCCCTCTTCATCCATTGCAACAATCAGCGAGAGCATTTTATTTGTTACATCCCTTTCGAAAAGAATTTCAGGCCTCGCCAATTACCTCCCCGCCCACACGTCCCACGGTTTCGCAAGTCCCTTATCTACCGGGTTCTATAAGCTCCCGATACGATGAATTTACACAAATCCCAGTCCGTTTGTAGTAGTCCTCGATCTTTTTCGTCACCACGTCAATGCCCTCTGCCCGGATGTACAAAAACGACGGTAGGGATTTTCGTTTCAGGAACCCCCCCGAGCCCGGCTCGATGATGTATAACTCGCCGTCCTGTTCGTATTCGCACCACCCGTGCCCGTTTTTAGCTAAGGACGTTTTCAGGCCGAACACTACTTCAACATGGATCCCTTCCCGTCTCAGGCGATCCTGAAGGTATATGCTGATGTCCTCGCAGTCGCCCTGGTTCTTTTCCTGCGTTTCCTGGGGGCTCTGCCAGTAGTCCGTACCCGGGGGATCGGGAACATACTGAATACCAGCGGCATCGATCAGGCAGGCGATCATATCGTTCGATACGATCACTGGTTGCGGGTGAGGGCTTGGGTCCACGGTTTGCAGGTTTTCGGCCGGGAGACATCCGCCGGTCCCGCAGAGAAACACAAGCAAAACTATTGTAAATTCAGCACGCATAACTCTCATCCATGATAGTTACTGACGCCCCGACTTCAGTTTCCATCGGCCAGGTGCGTACTTTGCGTCCATGCAATTCCTGATAATGCAGGAGGATAAGGCCAATGGCGATAAAGGACAAGTCTACTTTCGAGACATTTATCATCTTCCCCCCTCTTTCCCGCCTCCGAGAATTCCAGTTTCCCGGTGCAAACGCTGTCAAAACAGGCTGAAGGGAGGAAGGGGCTGTCAGAGTTGCAGTTTCCCCAAAGAGGTCGCCGACACCGCAATGCTCTGGTAAGGTCATTCTTGAAAAAGCCTTGCATGAATGATGTTTTTCTGGCACGGCGGTTGCTTGAATGAGTTGAGTCTTCCTTTGCGCACGCATTGTAGAGGCGCCCAGGGGAGACTGAGAGTTGAAATAGGACACAAGTTGCTTCTTTGAAAAATCTTACGAAAGGAGAAATCCTCAATGGCCGTGAAACAACTGGCATTTGACACCCAGGCTCGCGAGGGGTTGCTGAGAGGTGTCAGGAAACTCGCACAAGCGGTGAAAAGCACGCTAGGCCCTCGCGGACAATGTGCGATCCTCGACAAAGGCTGGGGCGCCCCGACCATCACCAAGGACGGCGTTACCGTAGCTGAGGAAATCGAACTGGACGACAAGACCGAGAACATCGGTGCCCAACTCGTCAAGGAGGCTGCCAGCAAAACCTCCGACACCGCTGGGGACGGGACGACCACCGCGACGATCCTGGCCGAGGCGATCTTCGCCGAGGGTTACCGCAACCTCGCCGCAGGGGCGGACGCAATGGCCCTGGCCCGCGGGATACGAAAGGGCGTCACCGCCGTCACCGACGAACTGGTCAAGCTCTCTAAACCCATCAAGAGCGATGAAGACATCCGCAACGTCGCCGCCGTCAGCGCCAACAACGATCCGGAGATCGGGAAGATGCTCGCCGAGGCGATGAACAAGGTCGGGCGAGACGGCGTGATCACCGTCGAGGAAGGTAAGGGTCTGGAGACCGGCATTGACGTGGTCGAAGGGATGCAGTTTGACAGGGGCTATCTCAGCCCGCATTTCGTCACCGATCCCGAGTCCATGGAATGTGTCATGGACAGACCCATGATCCTGCTTCACGAAGAAAAAATTTCCAACGTCGGGAAGATCGTTCCGCTGATGGAGAAGGCGGCCGAAAAAAAACGCCCGCTGCTGATTATCTGCGAGGACGTCGAGGGCGAGGCCCTCGCGACGCTGGTGGTTAACAAGTTGCGGGGCATTTTGCAAGTCTGTGCGGTTAAGGCGCCCGGTTACGGCGACCGCCGAAAGGCCATGATGCAGGACATCGGAATCCTCACCGGTGCGAAGGTCTTCAGCAAGGACCTCGGGATTGACCTTGCGGCCGTGGAACTGGCGGAACTTGGCACGGCCAAGCGAATCCGCATCGACAACGACAACACCACCATCATCGAGGGTGCGGGAAAGGTAAGCGACATCCAGTCCCGCATCGCCCAGGTCCGAAACGAAATCGAAGCCACCACGAGCGACTACGACCGTGAGAAGCTCCAGGAGCGTCTTGCGAAGCTCGCCGGCGGGGTAGCGCAGATCAACGTCGGAGCCCCCAGCGAAAGCGAGATGAAGGAGAAAAAGGCCCGCGTCGAGGACGCCCTGCACGCTACGCGGGCGGCCATCGAGGAAGGCATCGTACCGGGCGGCGGTGTGGCCCTGATCCGCGCTGCCAAGGCCCTGGACACCGTCAAGGCCAAAGGCGACGAGGCCACCGGCGTCGAAATCGTACGCAACGCCCTGAACGCGCCGATTCGCCAGATTGTCGAAAATGCAGGGCAAGTTGCCTCCGTCGTGGTCAACAAGGTCCGAAAAGGTAAAGGGAACTTCGGGTTCAACGCCGAAACGATGAAGTATGAAGATCTGGTCGCTTCCGGTGTGATCGACCCGACCAAGGTCACCCGTATCGCCTTACAGAACGCATCCTCCGTCGCGACATTGCTGCTGACGTGCGATGTGACCGTCACCGAGGCCCCCAAAGAGGACGAAGCCCCAGCCGGTATGCCTCCCGGCGGGATGGGTGGTATGGGTGGAATGGGCGGCGGTATGGGTGGTATGGGTGGAATGGGCGGTATGGGTGGGATGGGCGGAATGATGTAGTTTCGGATTTCGGATTTAACGAGCGGGAAATCCGACCCACAACAACATAACGGAAACGACAAAACGATAAGGAGAAATCGAAAATGGCAGTGAAACCTTTGGATGACAGAGTATTGGTTAAGCAGAGCGACGCGGAAGAAGTAACATCCGGCGGGATCGTGCTTCCGGACAGCGCGCAGGAGAAACCTCAGCGAGGGAAAGTCGTCGCCACCGGGGCGGGGAAGCTGCTCGACAGTGGCGAACGCGGGGAAATGAGCATCAAGAAAGGCAATGAAATTTTTTACGGGAAATACGCCGGTACGGAAATCAAGATCGGCGGGGAGGATTTTGTCATCCTCCGCGAGTCGGACGTCCTGGCGATTATCGAGAAATAGTGAATTGGTTGACTGGTTAATTGGTTAACTGGTTAATTGGCAAGAAACGCGAGCACAATTCGTTGCAACCGGCCAACCGATTCACCGGTCAACCAGTTAACCAGTTAACTGACTAACCAAACCAAGGAGTAAACCATGGCTGTGAAGCAAATGCTATACGACAGCGACGCAAAAAGCGCGATACTGGAAGGCGTATCGAAGCTGGCGGCGGCGGTGAAAGTAACCCTGGGCCCGACGGGCCGAAACGTCCTGCTCCAGAAGAGCTTCGGGTCTCCGAAGGTCACCAAGGACGGCGTGACGGTCTCCAAGGAGATCGAACTGCCCGACCCCTTCCAGAACATGGGTGCGAAGATGGCTAACCAGGTCGCCTCCAAGACTTCCGATATAGCCGGTGACGGAACGACGACCGCGGTTGTCTTGGCGGAGGCTATTATGGTCGAGGGTTTCAAGACCGTCGCCGCCGGGGTGAACCC
>SDBT01007748.1_pt1 | contig 17627 bp, 23 predicted proteins | sample 2277101 | NCBI WGS metagenome assembly SDBT01 (sample SAMN10404973, study PRJNA504765) | marine sediment metagenome | isolation source: marine sediment core GS10_PC15, 103 cmbsf | place: Arctic Ocean: Southern Knipovich Ridge | collected 2010 | reverse complement strand
AGTGGCCAGTTCGGGAAAATCGATATGCCCGGTGAAAACCACATCCTCCACTCCGAGATTATCCACCAGGTTTCGCAGAGCGGCATAATACCGTTCCTGCCCTCTGAAATCCCCGGCCAGGATAAGCCGGGATTTCGCATTAAAATATTTTTTATAAAAATAAAAGGCCTTGATCGTATCTTCAAATTTTTTATTGGGAATGACCCGGCCAACAAAAAGAAGGGTGAACTTTCCATCAGAATAAATTTCGCGTGTTACGGAATCGTCTTCTTTGTCAAATTTGGAAAAATTCAACAGCAGTGGAAGCACTCCGGTCTTGGGATAACCCACATCTTCCAGTTCTCTGCGGTTAAAATCGGAATCGCCCAAAGCCAGATCGACCTTATCGGCAAAAAGCCTGATCTCCAACCGCCCCTTGTAACACTCTCTGGCCAGAATCCTATGATAGTCCACAAAAAATTCATATGGAGTAATATTGTGATAGATCATAATCTTTTTGTCGGGAATCCGGAAGAACATCTTTGACACAGGCGATCCAATGGAAAAGTGGAATATTACAATATTGTCTGAAGAACTGTACTTTTTGTACTCTCTATAATCATGCCTATACTTGGCCATGCGGGGCTCAAAAAACCGGACAAAAATCTCTGATTCAATCCCTTTTTCCTGAAGAACAGCCTGGATCTCAAGCATTTCGTCGGAAATGGCATCCCCGTATGTCAAAGAGGTGGCGAACTGATGGATCTTCAAGCCGGCCTCTCTTGGAGTCTATCCAGAAGGGAGAGATATTTATTCTCTATAACTTCCCAAGTGTAGTTCCGGTTGAAATATTTTTTCCCGTTTGTCCCCATGATTTTCCTAAGCCGCACTGACGACAAGAGCAAATGAAAGGCCAAACTGAATTCTTCATAGTTTTCATAGAAAAGCCCGGCATTACTCCTTAAACACTGCCCTTTCAGCACCATACATCTTGCATTGGCGAGGACGGGCTTTCCCATGGCCCAGGCTTCGAGTGTAACCATGGACAGACTTTCAAAAAACGAAGGCATGACCAAGAATTCGGCGCCATGAAGCGCAGAGAACTTCTCTTCTTCTGATAAAAAACCGAGGTAAATAATATCAGAGTGAGAAGGAATTTTTAGTTTCGTGTGGCCGACAAGAATCAGTTTAACATCAGTATCTGATTCCCCTTTGAGCTTGAGAAAAAAGTCAAACAGTTCGTCACATCCTTTGTTCATATCAATACGACCTACATAGATGATGTAGGAACCGGGAATTTGATATTTCTTTCTGAATGCCTCTGTTCTAAACTCCTTGGGAATCTCGGTCCCCACTCCGACAACATCACTCATCACATCTTCATTCTGAGAAAGAGTTTGGATCATTTCACGCTCTTCTTCGGAATTGTAAACAAAGGCCTGCGGTTTCCGGAAAAGATCCTTAAATATCTTTAGATGGATAACAGAATCATGCTCGGCCGTAGGGACCAGGATACTTTTATGAGGCACCGCGTCAATTCCCCAGAATGAAAGGTAGTACCTGTAGCTGAAAAAGATAAAATAATCATAATCAGATTCATGGTCCTTTATGTAATGGATTAAAGAAGAGGAAACCGGCCCTTCTTCCAAAAGCCACCTCAGTTCATCATTCTCCTTGTGTTCGTTTTCAAGGATAAAATCCTGGACTTTCCCGAATCTCTCCGGATTCCTTGGACGGTTGACCGAAAATCTCCTGACCGGGATTCCATTTATATATTCTTCACCCTGAGGATAATGGTTTTTCCATGTGATATAGTCGAAGGCTCTGGTCGTCAAGACTTTAACATCACAGAACTTTTTCATATGCTCGGCCACCCAACGACAGTGCAGCTCGGCTCCTCCATTGATGTCGAGCCCATAGCGCTGAACAACGAAGGCAAGTTTCATTGATTAACCCGGGACTCCAGTGCCTTTTCCCTGCTTTTTAAATGCTCAAAATCCTTTTCCAGAATCCGGAGCCTGATTTTGAGATTTTCCTCTTCTATTTTCAACTTGGTCATTTCCACAACGATATTATGAGAAAGATTATGGAGTAGTTTGGCATACTCCTTTGCCCTTGTGAGATCTTCATAGGCCAGGTCAACCCTTTTATTTGTCTCCTTGTTGAATTGGCTCAGATTTGTCTTAACTTCATCGAGAGCGCCGTTGATGAAATCGCTCAATAAATCCAATCTTTTGTTGGTTCTATCCAAAGTATAGATTGTCTCTCTTAATTCCTGATGGACAGGCAGTACCAGCAGTTTAATAATCGGAGAAAAGGGCTTCATGAGCTTAAGGAGCAGCTTTTTTGATTTGGATGCAGAAGGACCGCTTTCTTCAAACTCAGAAGGATTTAAAGGGGACTCCGTCGGCGGTTTCTCATCAGAGGCGGGACCGTCCGATTCATCCTTGGGGCGGGCGTCTATCTTTTTTTTAATCTGGTCCATGATATCCGAAACTTCCAAATGATCATAGTCGATACGGATATCTTCAGATTTAAGTGCATCATCCTTTATATCCTTTTTTTTATTCATGGGACACTCCTCTCTACAAACCCTTCTTTTGAAAAAGAAAATCTTCATAAACGCTCTGGACATCCTGGATATCCGGAAAGAGACGCAGTGTCATTTCCTCAATTTCCCGGATTTCCTTTTCAGTCACAACCCCCTCTTTCTTTTTTAACTCAACAGCCTTCTCTATCTCTTTAAATATTTTTTCCTGATCTTTTTTTTCCATGCTTTTAATCTCTAAAAAATCTTGCATTTTACCACCCTTATTTTACTTATTTAATATATCCTAAAGCCCTCAACTGTTTTTTCAATTCTTCATCCAGCACGGCCTGACCGGTTTTTTTCCGTCTGGCCCTTCCGTAGATCTCCTCGATACGGTCAAAAATACGGTTGGCTATAGAAGATTTCTTATCGACGATATTGCTTTTTTCAAGTGGATCGGAAGATAAATCAAAGAGCTCTACGGCTTTCGTGGAGGGAGGAGGAAACCGGAAAAATCCCCTATTTTCCCTGCGGGGTGTTTTATTCAAAATAAGCTTGGTTTTCCCTTCGTTTGTGGCTATTTTCTGAGGCAGATGCATATTCAGAATATTCTCACCCACATCGGACAAAAAAATTCTATCCTTTTTGTCTTTCCCCTCCAAGATAGGAATCAAACTTTTGCCGTCAAGTTCATAACGTGAGGATTTGATATGCATTTCATCCAGAATTGTGGGTACGATATCGACAAGAGAGACAATATTTTCCACTTTGAAGCCCATAAACTTTGATTCAGGAAATTTAATCAACAAGGGGACTTTCAACGATTCATCATAGAGGTTGTGTCCGTGTCCCCACCCCCCATGATCATAAAATTCTTCCCCATGGTCACTCGTAAAAATAATCATAGTCTGATCATAAAGAGCCATATCTTTGAGCTTTTGAACGAGCGGCCCTATGAGTTTTTCGTCTGTGTAGCGGATTTCCGCATCATACAAATCGATGATATTCTGACGTTCGTCTTCCGGAAGTTCTTTGAATATGGAATTTTTCCCTCCCAGATAGCCATTGAGATTGATATGGCTCCATTTTGAATTTTCAGAAAGAAACATGGTTTTGTAAGGAGCCGGGCACGCATAGGGATCATGCAGCTGATAGGTGTGAATAAAAAGGAAATAATTTTTATTTTTGTTACTGTCGATCCAGCGCGCTACGTCGCGGAAGTTGAGTTCAGCCGCTATATTCAGCAGCACCTCATCCGTTCGCTCATAATATGAATCGAATCCGTCTGCAAAGCCAAAAACCGAACTGACAAATCCTCCTCCGGTAAAGGCCGAACAATAATAATCATTCACTCTCAGCATTTCGGCTACGGTCACAAGGTCCGGGTCCATCTTTTCAGTGTCCTGATAAACTTGATGGTTGACACTATTGAGGGCCGTCAGAATTGAGACATGTGAAGACAGCGTCCAGGGAGAAGAGGCATAGACATTGGCGAACATCGCGCTCTCTGCGGCCAGCAAATCGATGTTTGGGCTCGTGTCTCTTTTGTAACCATAAATGCCAAGATGGTCTGCTCTCAAGGTATCGATGGAGATGAGAATGATCTGGCTGTGGCTTTTTTCATTCGGGTAGATCACAGGATTCGTCCAGAATGAAAACGCCCCTTTTTCACCCGAGGTCTTAAAGGATAGACGAATAGGCCCTATATAGGAGGATAAATCCACTGTCTGCGTCACATAAACCTGTCTCTCTTCCAAAGATGGAATGTTTAAAGTCTCTTCAAATAGAATTTTTTCAACGCCTTTAGCTTCAATGAGGACGGAGAATCGGATAATGTTCTCTCCTCCTTGTCCCTTCGAAAGTATTTTTTTTGAATTCTGATCCGAAATCACCCCAATTCCAAATTCCAAAACCTCATTTCCATTCACGCGAATCTGATATTCAAAACGACTATCCGGAGGTGCAAAAAGCGCATTGAGCTGCTCTCTCCATACCTTTATTTTTCTTTTCAATAAAGAGGGATTTTCTCCTGAGCCCATATCCTGAAGCGGAAATGATTTTATTGGAAAACTTTGATTGGAAGACAAATCTAGCTCGGATTGCTTAAGGAGCGGAGACATTAAAATATTTTCGACCTCAAGTTCATCTATCAACCGAATAATCTCAAACTGTGAAGAGGATTTCTGCGCACAACTCTGGAGAAGGAGACAAACTGCAGCGACAATACAAATCACAGTTTTTTGCCGCATTCTCCAGTCTCCTCTCAGGGCATTTTAAGTAAATTATCAGGACAAAGCAAGATAGCCGGACCTCTCAAAATTGCACTTTTTAGATTCCTGGTATAATATCCGTCTAAAGTCAAAGAAAAGGAATCATCCCATGGACATTAGACACAGGATCAGGATCGGTGTTATCGGAGGAGCCAGCCCGGAAAAGAAATGGCTCGCCGTGGCTTTTGAGGTCGGCACATTTATCGCAAAAAACAACGGTATCCTGGTGTGCGGCGGCCTCGGAGGAATTATGGAATCCGCTGCCAAAGGGGCAAAACAGGCTGGAGGATTAACACTGGGAATTCTCCCCGGAAATAGGCCTCAAGATGCCAATTCTTTTATAGATATCGCTATGGCCACGGGTTTAGGGTACACACGAAATTCTCTTGTGGCCATGAACGCTGATACTCTGATAGCCATCAATGGCGAATACGGAACCCTCTCTGAAATCGCGTTCGGCATCATTTACGGGAAAAAAGTGATCGGTATTGGAACCTGGGATATCAAAGGAGTCCAAACGGTATCTTCGCCCGAAGAAGCGGTCAAACTGGCTCTTTTGCCCTAATCAGAAACCAAAATCCAGGCAATGCAGCAAAACTATCACATCCTCATCAGCTACGACGGCACGGATTATTTCGGTTGGCAGCGGCAACCCGGGAAAAAAACAATACAGGGCCTTATTGAAAACGCCCTCGCCCAAATTGCATCAAGACCAATCCCTATTATGGGAGCCGGAAGGACAGATGCAGGTGTGCACGCCCTGGCACAATCCGCTCATTTTAAAGCCAATCTTAAACTTGAAAACAAAGAGCTCATCCGGGCCATAAACGGGAACCTCCCCAAAGATATCCGGGTCACATCTCTTCAAAAGACAACCCCGGACTTTCACGCCAGAAAATCAGTATTATCCAAAACATATCAATACCGGATTGCCCAATCCCCTTCCATCAGTCCCTTCATCCTTCGCTACGTTCTGCATTGGCCCTCTCCGCTGGATATTAAAAAAATGAAAGAAGCCGCTGCTTTATTTGTCCGCGAAGCCGATTTTACGCCTTTTTCATCTAACCGGTTATTAAATCCCGTACGGACAATTACCAGGTCAGAAATCTCCATAGATAATGAGGAAATCATCTACACAGTGGAAGCCAAGGGTTTTTTACGTTACATGGTCAGATGCATCGTGGGAACTCTCCTCACGGTCGGAAAGGGGAAGATCCCACCTCAAACAATTGAAGACCTATTCAAAACAAAAAAAAGAACTCTCTCAAATCCTACGGCTCCACCCCAGGGATTATGTCTAATAAAAGTTGATTATTGACAGCTCAGCCAGATTGTGGTCAACCACAAAGGATATTTTTATCTTCACAATTTCTTGGCCATGATCAATGCATCTTCAACCGGGGACTGATAATAATTTTTTCTTACTCCTAGAATATGAAAACCGAGTTTTTCATACAGAGATTGAGCCACATAATTGGACGGCCTGACTTCCAGGAAAATTTCCGTAGCCCCTTCTCTTTTTATCTTATCCAGAATATCACGCAGGACGGCTTCTCCAACACCCTTTCTTCTAAAATCAGGATGGAGGGCAAAATTGCTGATCTGAACTTCTTTTTGCATAAACCAGAGAATGATATATCCCATTAATCGTTCATCGGGGCTGTGAATGATCACAAAAGGGATAGAGAAAGGATAATTATCGAGTTCACCAATAAATGTCGAGCGTCGCCATGGATAAGGGAACGAGAGATGTTCAATTTCCATGACGGAAGCCAGATCGTCATTCCTCATCGTCCTCAAATAATAATCCGCAGGAATTGGATCAGCCTTACTGATTGTTTTCCTCCGCCTGTGATTTCCGGAAATAGAGAGGCTTCACATCCCCACTTTTAACACCTCTGTTTTCCTTCAAGGCATTGTATCCGAGAAGACCGACTTCCCGTGCAACAAAAAGAGAACGTGATGACAATCTCGCTTTATCTTTGAGGTAGCCCACGATTTTTTCGCGATAGATGCCTACTCCATTCCCAATGAATTCGATAATCCGGTGAGAGGGAAGTCTTGATAAAATATTGTCCGGAGAATAGGAACCCTGAGCAATGATTTCTTTGATTTGGCCACCTAGGGACTCAGAAAGAGCTGCATAGACCTCTCCTTTCTTTGCATCAAGAAAGGGACAGACAAGGCGCCTCCCCTGCATATGAAGCTTCAACGCATAGGCCTCAACAGAAGACACCGGGGCTACAAGTTTCCCCGATGCTAAACCCAGTGATTTTATCGTGCTCACACCTATTCTAATTCCTGTAAATGAACCCGGCCCCACAGCCAGGGCAAAGGCATCTATGTCCCCGCTCTCCAATCCTTGACTCTCAAGAATATAGTGAATAGCCGGCAGCAGTCTTTCCGAATAGGTAAGACTTGAATCACAGTTGACTTCGGAAAGCAGGATCGTATTTCTCAAAAGAGCTACAGAACCTGCGGGTGTAGTTGTATCCACAGACAATAAAAGCATCGCTTTACCCAGAAGGCAGATTTTCAAAGACCACTTTTAATCCATACAAAGCGAATTGAATTTGCCCTTGACCTTGTTGCCTTTCATTTTCTTTTTAGAATAACTGTTTACAGGCTAAGGGGTCAAGTTTTTCCTCGAAGTGAAAAGTCCTATTCAATCCATATTTTTATAATTATTCCCTCTTCATCATCTCTGATCTCAAAAACTTTTCCCTTGAGTTTCGTCAAATCAGCGATGATGTGATTGATATCAAAGCCTTGTTTTTTCATGGATATTCGGCTCTGAGCTGGAATAATCGAAAAAATCAAATCTGCCAGAGACCATGGAATACTGATAAAAAATTCCGGCTTCTTTTTCCCGATTTTTTGGACACTGAATTTGAGAACCCGTACATTAAATTCGATTGACTCCTCTTCTTTTAAATCTCTTAAAATATCCGGATCGATTCGGAGCAGGGCAATTTTGGCCCGATCTCTGAGCCTTTCATCCTTTTCTTTTTGGAGTATGCGCTGAAGTATGGGTACCGCTCTGACCGCAATGTCTTTGTCTTCGATATAACTCATCTCAAACGCGGCATAATACCTTATGACGTTGATTTCAGAGAGGAGCCGGTCTTCGACCTCCCGCACATAAAAAACTCTCCCTTTTTCATAGAGCAGAAGGGCCAAATCAATGATAGATGTTTCGGCCTCTTCCGTAAGGCTCCTGTTTTGCCCGTTGATCCGGAGATACTCTTTATAGGTCTGTAAGGCCTCGACCTCATTGTCCTCAAGTTCTTTCAAACATGTGGCTTTGTAGAAAAGAGTTTTAGCAAAAAAAGAGCTATCCGGATGGTCTTCTAGAAGTACTTCAAGTTTCTCCAGAGCTTCCTCCCATTCCTCATCAAAAATGAGAATTTTTGCCTCACGAAAAAGCCTTTCATCCTTCTGTGACCAAAGGGAAGCCGGCAGCAGAACGGCACACAGAAAAATAATGACAGAGCCAATGGCTATTTTTTTCACTTTAAACCTCGCTGTTCTTTAATTCTTTTTTCACGAGTCTGATCTTGAGCATCAACTGTCGTTCTTGAATCAGATCCTGAATTCTTTTAAGGTCTTCGGGCCGATAATTTTCGTTGATTTGAGTCAGTTCATAGAAAAGATATTCTATCTGATCACATATTTTTTTCGCCTTAGCCATTTGGAATTTATCCAGTTGGAGATCAATGAATTTCTTCTTGGACAGCAGGTCCCGTGCTTTTTGAATGGCCAATCCGTCTCTCCACATCTCTCCAGACACATCAGATGAAGACTGTACAAAATCGAGCAGAAGATACTGACTTTTCTCTAGATATTCCAGAGTGTCTCTGCGAGCCACTTCCAGTTCCGCTTTCTCTAAAAAATCACTTGGAAAAATAAATTCCGGGGCTCGTGCAATCTGAAGACGAGGTGGGTGGAGAACTAAATATGTAGCTAATGATCCAATCATAATCCCGCATAAAAGTCCAACATAGACAGGCCTCCATTTTGGCAGAAAGAGGGAAAACCATATTTTTTTCAACCTTGATAAAGCGGGAGCCGGATCTTGCTTAAAAACTCCATCCACTATTTTTCCTGGAAGTGTCTCCCAGTCCACAGAGGACATGGCTTTAGACATTCCCGGAATAAGAGACCCCGACTCCTTCCGGACAAATTCCAACGCTGCGGCTTCCTCCCGGCAGTGTGAGCAAACATCCAGATGAGCTTTGACAGACGCCTGGTCATCCGGAGCAAGCTCCCCATAGAGGAAAGCCACAATATTCTTCCTGATATTCTGACAATTTTTCATGATTGACTCCGCAAATATGGGCTTACGAGTGTTCGCAATCTTTGGGTGGCCTTAAAATGAAGAGATTTCACCGTTCCGGTTGCAACATTTAGAATCTGGGCAATTTCACTGTATTCGAATTGATTATACTGCTTCATCACAAAGACCAATCTCTGTTTTTCAGAAAGTCGATCTATGCAGTCAGACAGGATGCGATTGATATCAGAAGCTTCATGGGTTTCAGATGCACGGGTATCTCTAATGTTCAATTCGCTGATATCTGTTCCTTCAGTCAACTGAGGTTCCTTGCCCTGACGTTTGCGGTAAAAATCAATACAGAGGTTTTTCGTAATTTGAAGAAGCCAGTTCTGGAAATTTCTTCCTTTTTTAAACATATCAATTTTTTGGTAAACCCGCAAAAAGGTTTCCTGTACAATATCTAAGGCATCTTCTTTGTTCCGGAAAAATGAATAGGCAAGGACAAAGACTTTTCTTTGGTAGAGACGGGTTATGGTAACAAATGCATCTCTATCGCCGCTTCTTATTTTTTCTAGAAGAAGATAAATATCTCCATTATTATCCCTTTGTCCGGTCTCTATACCCAAACTTATTCTCGTCGCTTTAGCTAAAATTATTCCGGCCCCTTTTATTTTAACCAGATGAGAACTTTACTGTCCTTATCCTTGAATTCAGCTAGATATCCGGGGCTCTTGTGCCGCAAGTTTCTGAACTTTTTCTTGTTTATTTTATATCTTTTCAAATCATACTCTTTTTCAAAGCCAAATTCACCACATTCTTCCTCAATCCACTGTTCAAGGTCATAACAGGAATCCACTATACCTACAGGAAGAATGACTTTTACAATTTTTCTTTCCGACTTTTCGTAGACCAAAACGTGGAGCTGTTCGGGCCGGTGTTTTCTGTAAAACCTGTTCCTGGGGATTCGGTTAATCTCACGATGAGCCTCCCGAAAATATCGCTCCGGATTTTTAACGTTGTCGATGACGTCCACATAAAGACACCCGCTCAAATAAAACACGGCTAAGATGAGGGCTCCAAATTTCCAAAACGTTTTAAATGTATTCATTTTTGACCTCACTTTCTCAAATCAAACCTTCCTACGGAAATAATCTCAAAAAGGTTCACGGGGGCAACTCTAAATAAAATCACGGAAATGGGGATACTTTAGAGTCTTTTATTTTAGTAAGATTTGAATTTCTCTTCTCTTCATGGGCAACCAACTCGTCAATCTTGAGGCTTCTTAGGGTCTGAAACGGCTCTTTTAAGAGGGGACTCCAACTATCCATCTCCATCTTCCTGCCTTTTCCTTTTTTAAGCCTATAGTCACCTCTCATGAGCGAAATCTTACTAAAACATAATAATAAGAGTTCTTGCTGATTTTCTAGGTCAAGACTGAGGTAATGTTCTCTTAGATTACAACATAAGGATAAGGTATCAACCGTTTCGTCTGTATCGATTTCTTTTGCTTCTTCAAAAATTCGGATCTCATCTTTTAGCTCATCTTGCTTGGCTTTTAGTTGGTCATAAGTTTCCATCATATCTGCTTCCAGTCGTTTATCAGTAATAGTAGCGAACTTTAAAGTGAAGGATTTGATTAAATTTTCATTCTTTTTGAATTCAGCCCCTAAACCTTTTATTTGGCTATCAGCCATGTTGATCCGTTCTTCATAATCAGCCCTGAGAAGCCTTTTCAATCCTTCAAAAACTGAATCGTCATAGTGCATCATGTCAAACTCTTCCAGAATGAGATCTTCAATCTCTTTCTCCTTCCACCATCTCTGCGGACATCCAACTACTGTCTCGCCTTTTCTTTTTCCTTTTTTTGCAACACGAACGCCCGAATGATCCGTTCCAAATTTTTTCTCATAAAAGCCTGGATCAACAAGCTCTTTCCCATTAGTACAGTGGTAATAAACAACGTTGATATTTTTGGCATTTTTATTCTTATAAGATCGAGACATCTCTTCGGGGGTCATAGTTAATCCGCAGAATTGACATTTTAAAAGTCCTCTAAATTTGAAGGTATTTTTCTTGTAACCACCTTTGCGACTATTATTAGAATTTATAACGATCTGAGCTTGTTTAAAGAGACTTTTTTCAATGAGAGTAGGATAAGAACCTTTAGAATCATACAGTCTTCTTTCACCAGTTTCTGGATCTCTCCATAAAAATTCTCCATAGTAAATTGGATTTTTTAATATGGTCAAAATGTCAGTTTTAGTGGCTCTATGGGCATTCGTTTTTTCTAGTTTATCGCTACTATTCCTGATTCTTTTTTTCTTGATGGTAAATCCGGCATTATTTACAATTTCAGCAACCTGACTCAAGCTATATTTTCCAGTAGCATAGAGTTGAAAGATCTTTTTTATAAAATGAGATCTTTCAGAATCAACCTCAATTCTCTTAACAAAAATATTATCCCCAATATCAACAGTCACATTTTTTAGACCTGTTGGGACATAGCCAGGATATTGGCCTTTTGCCAGTTTTTCTTTGATACCTTTTTTTACATTCTCGCTGAGTTGGAGAACATAGGCTCTAGCGAACATAGTATGGGCATCCCACCCCATAAGCTCGTAAGCTGAGGAATTTCTATGAAGGATTAAACCTTGACGTATAAAATGAAGTTCAATTTTCCCAGCCTTTCTAAGCTCATCAAATTCTATTGATTCTCTAAAAGAGCGTTGGAATCGATCTACACGATCAACGACCAAAGCAATACACTCTTCTGAATCTTCTATCAGCTTGATGGCCTTCTCAAATTTCCTTCTTTTATCTTTAGATGCGGATTCGTCAAAGCTGAATTCTGCTATAATCTCCAGACCTTTATCTTCACAATATTTCTTATTATCCCTCTCCTGAGCAGGAAGTGAACTTCTCTCTTCTTTGGCCTGTTCTTCAGTTGAAACTCGGGAGATCGTGATGGCCTTTTTGGCTCTTATGGATTTTTGCTTTTTCATCTCACCCCTCCTTTACAAATATACACCAAATATCTGGCTGGCTTCAATGTTCTGGTTTTGGAATTCAATCTCTTGGAGATATATTAAAGTTGAGTTCAAGGATTTTTGACGCAACCAGTCCTTAATTGCGATAGGATGATCACCATGTTTGGCCTTTAAAACTCCACAGGAATGTCTTAGAGAATGGACTGAAAAGCTCTTATCTAAACAAGCTATTTCAGCATACTTTTTAAAAGCGTTTTTGACAGCCTGTTCTGTCACATGATGGCTTTTAGCCAACCGTTTTATTGGGGTTGGAAAGACAAACTCTGACACACGTCCAGAGAGTCTTGCAGAGCGTATTTGCAACCAGATTTCTAGCTTCTGCCAAAGGACAGGGTCTATACCTTTATACGTTTTTGTCAGGCCATTTTTAGCACCTGATATTTCTAAGCCACGGATATCATATTTGATATTTTCCATTCTCAATCCTGTTAGCTCGCATACCCTCATTCCAAAATATAGGATTAAATCAAACCAAACCTCGTACTGAAATTCTTCATCTCGCCTGACAGCGTCAAAAAATTTTTTAAGCTGAATGTTATCTAGATATTTTAGGCCGTTCTTTTTACTCCCTTTTGGTCTAGCCACGTTGACGCTCCACAAAATGGAAAATAATATCCTCCATATCCATATCCATAATCTGACAATCCTGAACTCTTTCTTCCGGATCAAATTGGACAGCGTCTGTTTGGTTTACTACTGTCCAATCTATACCGTCCACAGTCTCTAATGTAACCTCAATTCTTATACCTAAATTTTGGCTGATAATTTCCTCAATTTGTTCAGAAATTGGTCTTGGTTCTTCCATTTTTTCTCCTTTTAATTAAAGTTTTTCTTGCCAATTTCTTTGACAATTTCCTTTTGAAGTTTTTCTTGTCCCATTATTTTTCTACCTTATACCTCACGCTCTCAGAACGCTGATCAGAGGCGATCGTTATAATGATAGTATATTGACACCCTATTATTTGAAACCCCATTTATCTAGAGGGTGTTTAGACTGAGTAAAACCGGCTCTTATTAAAGCGCCACGAATTTTGGAGGCCAATTTGTTTTTTTCTAGCGCTCCAACAAAGATGGCCTTTTTACCTCCACGAATGACTCTCCATTTACCTATTGGCGATCTACTATCAACCATCCATGTTGCTTCCAATTCTTCATAGAGTCTAAAGAAAATCACTACACCATTCTCATCTCTTTTGATCTGATGGACGCCGGAAATTTCAAATAGCTTATTGTCCCAAGCTTTGATGAGCTGGGTGACTACCGCTGTTCTCTTTTTTATTGAATCTGCCAATTCAGCATTTTTCATTTTCTCAGCCGTCATCAACTGTCTTTTCAAAATAGAAAGATTCGCTGTTAGCTCACTAATTTGAAACTGAGCCGTCCTGGCTTTGTCTAGATTAGTTAGAATTTTTTTCATCTTTCTTCTCTTCTTTCTTAACCTCTTTTTTGGTTTTTAAGGGAATTTCCTCAACAATCTTGGCCTCTTTGAAAGTCTCTTTCTTCGGAGCCGGTTTGGCGGCCTTGGCTTTCAGAGTAGTGTAATTCTTCCTGACTTGTTTGATCAAACCGGCGATGACATCTTCCGAGGCTTTGCCAGTTGTCTTGATTTCAAAAGGTTCAATGGTTTTGCGAGCACCGGTTTTTTCTGAGTATTCATACACCCACATCATAAAGCTCTTGTTCCGTGGTCCGATGGTGACGAGCAGTTTAGAGCCTAATTTCCATCCTGTATATTTCTTTCTTGGAACCGTGGATACGTCTTTTGCCAGTGTTGAAAGTTTTGCCGCTGTCGCCATCATGAGAGTTTTGATTGAGGTTTTTTCAACGACCTTTTTTTCCCCAGCATTGGCTGGCTTTGTTGAGAGTCCCTTAGTCCCTTTACTTTCCTTGTTGTTTTTTGTCTCTTTCATTTCTTCTCCTTAGAAATGTTATTTAGAAAAGAGGCCGTAGCATCCACGTCCAAAAAATCCCACGCTGAATGAGAAGATGATAGAGCGCTTTTGCCAACGGCCTTTTTTCTTTTTAGTTTTTTATTTTTTCTCATCCAGCTAAACCTAAAATAAGCCCTAAGTTGCAGAAAGTAAAGCAAATACGTGGTTTATTTTTCATAAATTAGTGACACCCCAAGAATTTTTTTTTACTTTTTTTTGGCAAAATAGACCTTTACAACCATGCATGGAATTTTTTTTATGGTATGGTCTTTTCTGCATTTCAAGATCTGGGCTTTAATATAAAGATATTAAGGCTATTATGTTTGGCGTTGACATGGCCTGACAGGACGTACAAATATTGGTTCAAGTGCCGATCTAGACCTCTTTTTAGATAGATGGAATCAAATCTAAACTGGCAGATAGGTACACGGTTTCCTCAATTTCTTTCTGAGACATATTTTGTTTCAGGCTGTTGATGAACGTGCTCGTTTTTTCCATCAGATGATTCTTAGCTTTCTCGGTGAGCGAAATATCATTGCCAAGTCTAGTCAGTTCTTTTTCCAAGATCAGCACTCTTGCCAGAAGGCCGTATTCAGAGACTGATTTTGAAAATCTCTCAAAGAAATCAAATTTCTGTTCCGACATCGAAGCCGTGCCTGGCTTGATATCTGACAGCTCAGACTTAGCACCTTCAACGGTTAAATCTCCAAGCTCATCATGATTAGAAACGATCTTGATGATCGTTTGATATTTTGTGAAAGCTAATGAAGTGATGGCTTTTCCAAATCCCAAATCGTTGGAAACGTTAAATCGTCCTGTGGCTCCACTGTCAGAATTCAAATCTAAAATCTCAAGTCTCAATTTCCACGATCCGAGCAGCAAATTTGGGCTTTTTTGCCAATGCTCAAACTCATCTATCACGACGACATACCCTTTGACATAGCCGTCTTCTAATTTAAAATTTGCCAAGGCTTTATGCATTTTACGGATCAGCGGATTGACTTTTTGAGGAGATGCTCCGTTTGGATCAAAACAGCAAAATTTGGCTTCTATCGCTAGTGAACTTCTTCGTGGTTCAGGCATCAGAATATCCTCCATCTCCGTTTTCTTCATCACTAGCTTTGACCAAAATTTCACCGATCATGTAGGAATTGATAACTCCGACTGTACGGCCGCAACTCTCTTCTATTCCGTCTTTGATCATTTTTACTAGACGCTTGAAATTTACATCATCTGCAAGCAGTCCTGGCGTCTCTTTTTTGATTTTAACTGACACCATAAAGGTGCGAACCTTTTCATCCATTATTGCCTCCTATATTTTCCATTTAAAAAATATCACCATCTCCGGTGGCGGAGATTAAATACTTTTGAATCCACCAATTCTGGCTTTTTTGGTTCTTCCAGCCATTGGTGAAGAGCTATTAAAAGCAATCTAAATAGACTTGGTTTGGCGTTTGCCTTTTCCAAGATCTCAATACGTTCTTGTACGGATTTCTCTTTCCAATAATCCAAATCCAATATTCTCATTAAACCACCGAAACGCTTCCCACAATATGACTTGAAACTATCCCCATAGAAGCCTCCGCTTGTTCGGTAATGCGTTTCGTCATTTCTGTCAGCATCTGCTGATACTGGATACTAGATACTGCCAGATCTTCTCCATCATCCCGTGAATATTTCACACTCATCGTAAAGGTTTTTGTAATTTCAACGCCCATTTTTATACCTCCATTAATTCTTCTTCATCTAATTGAGCCATCTTTTTGGCGATAGCCACATCCATCTGTTCCCTCGTAAAGCCCGCCAGCACTCCTTCCTTATACATTGATTGTTTTATACGCAATCTTTTGGTTTTCTTTAGTCTCTGTTTTTCTTCCAACTTTTCAGCTTCCAGCAACTGGCGTTCCTTTTTTGACTCTTCACCGATTGTCGGTTCTGCCTTTAGAAGTTTTTCTGTCATCTCGTCAATTTTTTCAGGAGTCCATGAAGGGTTAGACAACACTACTCTTTGTCTGAGGAGAATTCGTCTTTCTGTAACCGCAGGTTTGTTTCGATCTTTGTTCACATTTTCTGCTCTTTTTTCTGGATCAACGCCGGTGATTTTTGATTCCTCATAATAATCTTTAGGTTCAGCTGGCCTGTCAGGAGTACGATCCATTTTTCTGCCGTTTGCTATCATTTGCTCGCCAGCCCTCAATTTCATATAGGCCGTTTCATAATCAGGCCACGTCCCATTTTCTACACCAAGTACACATTTTATCTGCATAGCGTTCTTTTCAGCATATTCCAATAGAGTTCCTGTGAAATCCTCCTCATTTTCATACAGCATTTTGGTCACTCGTGAGAATTCAGAATCCTCTCTCAATTCTTCTACCATTTCTTTATTTTTCATGATGATTCCCTCTTTGCTATATCCAGCTATTGAACTTGAACTGGTTTTCTTTTCAGTCAAGTCAAAACTTTCAAATACATTTTCCTTAGAAAAAGTCCCTGCTGTAAATGACGGATTTGCTACCACGTCAAGATTTGAAAGCATATAATCATTTTGGACAACGCCAGTTTTTTTATCAATATTTCCGAACCCTCTTGACGAAATTCCAAGCTTTCCGCCCGCATCAATAATGGTCTTTAAATCTTTTCCACGAGTAGTATCTAGGATCGCAATATTTGCCCATGCTATATTTTTTTCCATCCACATTTTTCGGACGATATGGCTCACGCTCTTCAGTTCTGTATTACCAGCAGGATGATCCGCCTGACCAAGCAGTGCTCCATCATCAATTCTTTTTTGAATACGGCTGACTTCTCTGGTGAGTAATTCGGTGCTATAAATTCTGCCATTTCCATTCTTCAATCCACCTTCTGACCAAGGAACTTTTACGTTCATTATCGTCCCATCTTTCTTGGCTTCTGAAAGTATGCTGATTTTACTTTTTATATAGGTATCGTTAAAAAGTGTCATTTTAATCCTCCACTAAGACAGCACCGGTGGGGCAGCTGTTAATACCCCACCGGCACGAAGCAATACAATGAAAAGACAAACAAACAAGGAGACCACAGGCCAGAAAAGGAGTTTTATTCCTGACCTGCTACTATATGGAAATAATAAGAAAAAAGGAGAAATCTTCATTTTGAAATCTCTATTTCAATCTCATGTTCCCGTCGCCAATGCGCCTCTTTCAGGTGCGTTAAAGTCATTCTAGCGAACCACAATGTGCCAAACTTCTTCTTTATTTCTTTTTTCAAATCTGACCATTTTATCTCGCCAGACAGGATTTTCTTATACATCCAGTGAAGATAAATTTTGCGTTGGCAAACTCGGGATGGAAAAATAATACGCCTCTTTTTGCGTGTTAGACTTGAATACTTTGAAATTAAATCCAGCATCTGGTCATCTGTGACATATCCATCCAGGATTTGCAGGCCTAACGGTTCAGGATAATCAAGCTCACTAAATTTTGGTCGTAACATATATTTTGTCCTCTAATTAAATATTAGACTTATCAGCTACAATACCGTCTATTTTAAAAAAGAATCAGAGCGATATGCTACAGGTTGTGCTAGAATAATCCGATATTCACCCAAGGGGTTATG
>SDBT01007747.1_pt1 | contig 17629 bp, 21 predicted proteins | sample 2277101 | NCBI WGS metagenome assembly SDBT01 (sample SAMN10404973, study PRJNA504765) | marine sediment metagenome | isolation source: marine sediment core GS10_PC15, 103 cmbsf | place: Arctic Ocean: Southern Knipovich Ridge | collected 2010 | reverse complement strand
TTCAACTGCCCCTTCTTTCACCTGCTTACGTATCCGGGCCAAATCGGTGGAATAGATCCCTTCGCGCCGTAAAATCTCGCCCACTGGGGCCTGCTCACTTTGGGCTTCCAAAAATATCTGGAATTTCTTCTCAGGCGATAAAAAACGCCTTTTCTTGTTTCCATCAAATGATGAGTTGCCTAACGGCTTTACACTCATGGCATACTCCTTTCGCATTGGCTGGGGCTGGGTCAACTCCGGTCGCCCCATGGGCTCCCTCCGTTAACCCAGCCCCCCTCATACCATGTAGTGTAATTCAATCCAACTTTTGAGACATGAATTCAGAAACGGGGGGGTGGCTCGCTCCGCAGGGCCACCCTCTGGTTGCGGCATATCAAACTGATCCACGTATGCATCAGCGCCGCCACCAGGACCACGCATCAAGGTGCACTGACCAGTGGCGTAGTCATACGAAGCCACGTGCCATGGCTCAGTATCCAGACGGCGGTGTGAAACCCTCGAAGCATTGGATTTTGGATCGTTTCGATTCCGCTTTGTACCCTCGCAGATCACGACACGAATAGGGAGACTGTCGCGGTATGCCTCCTGAATGGCGGCGTCCATGTTATTCGCACGGGCCACAGTGACGCCCTTTCCCCTCATAGCGATGTCACGTGCATTCCACTGGTCAGTTACCGTTCCATCTCGTTCAACCATGTCGCTGTGCCATAGGTTGAGAACGACGACTTTCCCGGGCTCTACAAAAGACCAGTTATAGCAATACTTAGGATTTGAGGCAGCGCTCTTAGCTCTACCTTTTGAGGTCTCCCAGTCACTTACATCAACCCCTGCGTCACGCACCATGTCATAGATACGATTCCGCTCATTGGGAAGTAAGGAATCAAGGACAGTCATGCGAGCTCCTCCTGGATTCATCTATGGTGCCGAACGCCGTAAATAACCGGCAGGCAAAAACGGAGGCCGTTTTTTGGCCGGAGCTTTTGACTGTCCGAGTTGATTTGCTTTGTTAGCTCACATTGTCTGATAGCACTTCTGCAAGTTGTTTAGCAATCTCTGAGACGCTGAAAATTGCAGTATTCAACGCCACTTTATCTGCTAGCGTTGGGCTGAAACTAAGGACTTCATCTTTAGATACTTTGTGCCAAATTGGTAGTATAACTTTACCTCCATGCATTTCTCTTGCTACTAAGCCATTTAGCTCATATTGAGGCCAGTTTTTGGCAAAAAATGATTCTGATAGAACAACGATGCCATATCTTGATGAAGCCAGTCCTTGGTCAATTTTTTGCCTGAGAGTATCACCAACTTTTAATGAGCTTTCGTCGTACCAAACATCGAAGCCCAATTCGGTTAGTTTTTCTGCCAAAGGGCGAACCAAACTATCTTTATCTTCACTGGCGTGAGATATAAAAACATCATACTCTGTCGTTGTTTTTCCGGAGATATTTATATTCCCAACAGATGTTGACAAATTCTTTTGAGCTCGCAGTTCGTTGGTAATTTTTCGTTGATGTGCCAACTGTTCTTGTTCTCTTCGTTTTTCTGCTGCGACAAGTTTCTTACGTTCCGCCTCTTGCTCCTTGGTGAGATATTGTTCAGCACGATGCAATAAAGCTGTTTTGTCTGCCATTTTCTTTGAAAGATCAGCTCGTTTGGAAGATATCTTTGAGATTTCATCACTTAGCCGGATTAGCTTTTGTTGATAGCTCCTGGCAGTACTTTCGCTTCTGGTTGAATTCAGTGACCTCAAGGTTCTTTCTGCCTCTTTGGCTTTAGAAACTTCTTTCTTTGCTTCATCAGAATCTTTCTTCTGAAGACCGGCAATTTCTTTTTTATATCTTGCGACTTCTCTTTGTCTTGATTCTACACTCATAACTTTCCTTGACAGCTAACGTTAGGTTTCACCGGACGCCGAGAGAAGCGTAAAAACCGAAACGTTCACTGTTTCGGCGTTCCGCGTGCAAACCATTGTTATGTGCTCAAACAGGTACTGAAATGTATCAGATGACTCAAGGTTCCTTTGATATATCAGTCGTCTGTTGTGGTTGCTAGTGTACTAAACCCAGAAACATCATCTGCGCTTTTTGAAGAGTTTTTCGCACTTCCAAAGTATTTTTCCAACTTGCTATATGTTGATTTTATTTTGTCTTCGTATTCTCTCACTAATTCAGGGAAAATATTGTTCTCCGGAAATTGCTCCAGGCCGATATAACTCGGGTTCAAATAGGTAATTGAACCTTTGAAATAGTTCCACCTCATGTAATCTATAAAGAGATCTCTCGCGAAGCCATTTTTGCGCTTATCCGCCGATGCGAACGCTAAGAACTGTGCCCTCCGATTTACCTTGTAAAATTTTTCATAGTAGTCAACGCCATCCAAGGAAATGTCGTCTTTGGTCAAAACAGGAGTATACCGTTTGTAAAAACACTGAATTTCACTTTCGTCGGGGTTTGTGTATACCGCAAAAAGATATGCTGGCATACTCAGCCCCTTCCAATAATGAAGTGTATTGAGGTCAATTTTGAAGTTGGGATTTCGGATTCTATAGCTATCAAGCTTGTTTAAACGACTCTTCTGAACAAATTGTGGCTTAACGGTTTCATTTGAAAAGGATTTGACCTGGACAGAAAACAAGACGCCCGAAGGTCTGTCGTCACACGCCCATTCGCAAATGTAGTCTATGCCAATATCCTTTGGTCCCACAATGTGATGGGGAATGGCGAATTCAGATATGATGCTTTCAAAAAAAGACTCGCCTTTGATACACTGTTTTGCCTGTGCCGAATATTTTTTACAATGATCAGCACTCATGATTAAACCATTTTCATATAATTACCAGATGCAATCATTAAGGCACATAACGACAGGCATCACAGGCCGCCGAACGAAGTGAGGGAAGTACGAGCCGCAGGCGAGTACCGGTCCTTGTGCATGCCCTGGTTAGGTGCCTATGTTTTGATATTTTTCGATTTTATTCTTTCTTGGTATTGCTTAAGTTGCTCGACCTTCTTTGAACCAACCCCTTTTCTAGAAATAAATGTTTCAGGGTCTATCTCTAAGCATTTTTCAGGAGTTGTAAAACCTTCTTGATACAATTCATATGCTAAAGGTAAGCCGTCATCAGATAATATACCCGCAAACCACTGGTCACCTGGTTTGAGTGGAGAGCTGAAATCAAAATATAGTTCTGCATTTTCCTTGTCTCTAGAGGATAAAGCATTGATTTTCTTTATTTGGTCTTCTTGGCTCAAGTCTTCATCTTCCACAATTTGTCGAAATTTAATGAGAAAAGAAATCTCAGGCTCTTTTTCGTCCGGTTCATCGTCTCCTCTTAAGCCATACCATTCATTCTCATTATTCCCAAGCTCATCAAGTTTATTCTGATATTCATTGGATGAAAATATTTTATAGGCATTATTTAAAATATTGAGAGGGGTGTCGATGTCATAATTTGGAATGAATTGCCAGCGTAATACCTTTATAGAGGCTATATCAAATGCTTCTTGTAAAAGTTCATACCTTTCATCTAGAGATACCTCTTGCTTTAATGACTTTGAGTCATAAGCCGAAAAATTTGCACGTTTTTCGTCGGCAGTGTCGAGTTTCTTTTCTAGTGCTTTGAATTGAGCTACCGTTGTTACTTCATCGGCTATTTCTTGCGGAGATTTAGAGCCGTTTTTTGAGCTATGCTTGGATCTTGATTTGTTATTTTTTTCATCATCGGAAGCGATACTATAAATGATGAGGAGGATGACCAGTATACCAACAACCCAAATCCACCAACTCATGTTTGCTCCTTGTTACACACCAGCACCTGGTTATGTGATTCCTATAGATTTACTGTATCTCCAACAATATTATTGTTAGACTTGCTTTTATGAACCGGTTCGGTTGCAATATCGGATAAATCCCCAATATATAGATCTTTTATTGGACCCTCTATCTGTGTGCTAACCGCAACTCTATATTCGCTTTGATACTCGTAAATATTTCGTTTCTTGAATGCACCAACGGGTCCATCATAGGTGTCTGGGCAAAAATAATTAACGTTGTCTGTTCTATAGCCAAAATTCAATTTTTCGAGTTTCGAAAGTAAACGATTTAAAAATTCCTCTGCATCGTGAATCAATACAAAATATTCACCGAAGTCCTTCCAAAGTTCCTCACTAAAAGCCTTATTCCCTGTAGTTTTTTTAATGGATTCATCTGAAATAGTGTAAAGGCAATAAATATGGCTGAAATTAACGTCACCATGACGCATGGAAAACGGTTTGGCAATTTTAAATTTCCTACCAGCTATCGTAATAGAGGCTCCTAAATGCTGATGATAACTTGAAGCTAACTCATGACGGTCATATTTATATCCATTTTCTTCGTGTTTAACAAAGTACTCGACATTGTTGATGTAAACATGTCCTTGCTCAACGAAGTCCGTTAGATATTCTTTCTTTTCAGAGAGTTTTAAGAAACATGGTTTCATTGGTATTTTTCACATAACATTAGTTATTAGATGACTGTTTCTTTTTCCCCTCTTCTCAATCCTGAGACACTTTTAACAAAAAAACAAAAACAAGGCAAAAAAGTCTGATTACACTTTAATATCTGATTGTTGTAGGCGATTTGGGAAACAGTCCCCTTCATTACAAAAATGCAACAAATGCATCTTTACCCCCCTGTTCGGGGTGGTTATGTTGCAGCGCGCGAACCTTCATATTCAATTATGAATTGGAAAACCGAGACACTTTCAATCCAGAAGCCTGAATATTCTGATTCAAAGATAGCTCGATAATATCACCACAGTCAAGCTGAAGAACCTGAGTACATCTTTCTTGCCAGTATCTTTCATTCTTACCCCCTGATGTTATTATAGATAACACACAGTCTCCGCCGCCTCAACTAACGGATGCTCCGACCCAGATTCCTGGTACTAGAAGCTGCGATGAAGAAAGGATGAGTCAAAACTTTGGTTGGATACCGGACTGCTTGCAGATCTCGTTTGCCGTGATCCGATCAAGCTCTTTGTGACGTTTGACCGGAATTACCTTCGTGCCGTTTGTATATTTGTATAAATGGAGTGGTTGGCACCTTCCCTGAGGAGATAGAAGCCGTTCTTTTCAAGGTGTCGAACCAAGTCACGACGCTTGACTGACACTTTGAACCTCTATGGGCAGTTGCTCGATGAGTGCGTTTCCGAGAGGAATCTCCTTGCCGAGTTGCTGGTATGCAAGAACCATCTCATTCAGTGCATCGCGGAGCATAGCACGGCAATCTTCGAGATCTTTGCCATCGGTGACAACCTCGGGCCACTCTACCAATTGTCCCATATAGCCGGAGCTGATTTTGGTATATTTTGCAGTGTAATTGATCATATCGCCGTAATCTCCTAAAATGTTTCTAAATTTGTGCCTTAGTTTAACGGTATTGTGTCCCGTTGTCAAATTTCAAATAAGGTAACGGAGGTCATGGCTGATTTTGATGTAATTTCAACGTGTTGGAAATGAGGCAACCTCATAACCGCCGGATGCAAGAGACAGAGGACGTCCAGAAAGCGCCGGGATAAACCGGCATAGGGTAGGGGATGAAAGAGCCCCACATGAAAGGAGTAGCTGAACCATCATGGCCCGGAGTGATGCGCGGACAATCCCGCGTCAGCGCATTGGCGTCGACTTAAGGCGAATACCGGGATTTGCGAAGCTCTTAGCGTGGGAAATCGTACAGGGAACCCAAGGGGCCTGCAAAGAGTGTCAGGGTGACCAGCCAAAGGGCCGAGGCACAGAGGATGACGTGGAGGGTCGCCTTGCGCCTGTTCAGGTGATAGATTTCCTGTGCCGCCACAACCGAGATTACGACACTCCATACGGTGGCGAACACGCCGACCAGGGGTATTAGCGCCGTCCAGTCGATAATGCCACTGAGCGCGATGATTCTGACAAAACCCAGAAATTGCTTTTCGTCCTTTGAGTAGCCGGCCGTGAGGTGGACAAGGGCCGCAAACAGAAAAAGGGCTGCAATGGAATAGACGGCTGCAATAGCCAGGCCGGCAAAATTTGTGTGTGACAGCACGGCAACGGCCCCGCCTATGGCCGTGACAGCAAGGCCGAACCGCAAGGCGTTGTGGTCTTGTGCCACCTCCGTCATTGTCGTCCTGTCAAGTTTAACAACTTCGACGGCCTTCTTGAAGTAATGCAGTGTGCCGGCAGGTTCAAACTGGGGGTGATTTTGGTCTTGCATGCTGAGACCTCTGAAAAATGTTCAATTCTGTTCAAGTTCAAGGAAGGCGAAAATCTTAACCACAGGAATACATTGAGTATTTCGAGGATTAAGATTTGAATCTGACGCCGACACGGAGTGAAGCATAGCGCTCAATTGGGCAAAAGAGGACGTTTTGCAAAGGTCTCATGGTCCGGATTCCTGATGGGGTACAGGCTGCACACGTGTTCACGGCCCACAAATCAGCGGGCCGTGTGGGCACATTCTCAACGTTGGGAGGGCCTGTGTCAACGAAAAATTTCAGCCGGCAAACGGACGCAACCGGGCAAATGGGCTTCGCGAAGACATTGTGTTCTGTCCGTGAACGATCGACATGTCGGCACGATAATTGCTAGCAACTGACGCTAACTGCGCTATCGTGCGCTAACTTTCAATCATGTTTGGTTGCAACGGCCAAAAGATGACACAAGCTGACGTTATAATGACTTCCACGGAGGTGGCCAAGTATTTGAGGCTTCCCATCAGGACTGTCTATAAGCTGTGCCAGGAGGGAAAACTTCCTGCCGCAAAGATCGGAAAGCACTGGCGGTTTCGCAAGGACAGACTGGATGAGTGGTTTGAAGTCAAGCAAACACAAATGACAACTGGCCAATGACAAACCATCAACAACAATCGGGCTCAGCCGGCCACCCCGCGCCGGATTTCTTGCCCTTCCAGGGAGATGATCCATGGGTGTGTTGAACGTAGATGACCTAAAGGGCGGCATGGTTTTGACCGGCGACGTGACCAACAAGCACGGCAATGTCCTTTTGGGAAAAGGCAGTGAGCTCAGCGAAAAACACATCACGATTCTGAAAGCCTGGGGTGTGACTGAGGTAGATGTTGAGGGTGTTGATCAAGCGCAGGTAGAAAGAGAAGAAGCAGAGGGTCTTTCGTCTGAGGCCGTGGCTTCCGTTGAGGAAGAGCTAAAGGAACTGTTTCCGGATCTTGGGGATAGCGCTCTCATGCAGGAAATCTACAGAGTTGTTAAGAAATTGAAAATGAAAGACATAATGACGCAAAACAGCGAGGCTGGATCGTGACATCGGCTAAGATAAATCGGATGCTTGCTTCTGTTGATCAGCTGCCTACCTTGCCGACCATCTACACGAAGCTGTCAGAGCTTTTGCGTGCCCCAGACTCCACCGTTCAAAAGGTGTCTCAGGTGATTGCCGAGGATCAGGCCATGGCCGCAAAGGTCCTGAGGCTGGTCAATTCGGCCTTTTATGGGTTTCCCAAGAGGATTGGGAGCCTGCAGCGAGCTGTGGTGATCCTGGGATTCAATGAAGTCAAGAGCCTCGTGCTTGCAACCGGCGTACTGCAAATGTTTGGAAAATTCAAGACAGAGCACGGTTTCGATATGGACAAGCTGTGGGAACACTCCATAGGGTGTGCAGTGGGGGCCAGGGTGGTGGCTGAAGCAGCTCAACTGTCGAACGTGGAGGACGTTTTCGCCGGTGGCCTGATGCACGACATAGGAAAGGTCATTCATGCGGTGAATTTGCCAAAGGAATTTGTAAATGTCGTTAACGATGTGCAGGAGACCGGCAGGAGCATGATCGAAGCAGAACAAGAGATTTTTGGTTTCGATCATGCAGAGACCGGCCAGGCCCTGGCCGAAAAGTGGGGTTTTCCTGCCAAGACCGTGGACATGATCGCCAATCATCACATCTCAAACGGCTCTGACAAACTGGGCAAGGAGGTAGCCGCCGTTCACATTGGAAACACATTGTGCAGCGCCCTTGCCCTGGGTTCCGGAGGAGAAAAACACGTTCCCATGGCAAATCAGAAGGCATGGCAGATCCTGGATCTCAAGCTGAGTCAGCTTGAACCTATCATGGGCAAAATCGGCAAGGTCTTTGAAGAGAGCGTAAGTGTTTTGAGGTCGTAGCATGACTTGGGAAGATATACAAGACGAGCACATTCAAGTCGATTCGCACGAATTCGAATCCATGCTTGAGAAGCTGGGGTTTTTGGTTAAGAAGCTGCGTTTTCTGGATGAATCAAACTCCGCCCTTGTTGCTCTTCAAGAAAAAATAGAGGTGTTGAGCCAGTCTCATTCCGAGATGATCTTGTCTCATGACCTTCAGCGTGTGCTCGAGGCGGGTCTTGCCAGCTTCCACGAACTCGTCAACACAAAGGTTTGTTCGGTGTTTCTCGTGGATAAGGAAAAATTTGACTTTGTCCACAAGATATCAATACCTCAGAGCCTTTCATCGGCCGTCCAAGAGGAAGTGGATGCCCAGATAGGCTCGGGCAGTTTTGGTTGGGTCATCAACAAGGGGCTTCCCACGTGTATCCCCACCGAAGTTATGGGAAAGGAGACCAGTGAGCCATTGAGTGTGATGTTGGCGCCGCTTTCCAACAGGAACAGAACAATCGGTGTTGCTGTTGTCGTGTTTGAGCAGGATCAGGATTTTGTCAGGCAGCAGACGCTGAAGCTCCTTTACCTCATAGCCGGGTTGTTCTCACTGTCTTTGGAGAATGCATATCTGTTCAATGACCTGAAACTCAGCTACTTTGACACGATCAAAGCGGTTACCAACTCCATTGAAGCTCGCGATCCTTATACCAGGGGACATTCTCAAAGGGTGGGTGAAATATCCAGGGAAATATCCGAGGGACTGGACTGGAGCCAAGAGGAAAAGGATCTTATCGACTGGGGGGCGGTTCTGCATGATGTGGGGAAGATAGGAATTCCGGATACCGTGCTTAACAAACCAGGCAAGCTTACAGACGAAGAATACGGGATCATTAAATCCCACCCCACGATCGGTGCTGAGATCGTCAAGGAGATTTCCTTTTTGGAACCCGTAATGGCTTATGTGGTTCAGCATCACGAAAGGTTTGACGGCAGGGGCTATCCCAATGGCCTGGCCGGCGAAGAGATTTCCGTCAAGGCAAGGCTCTTGGCGGTTGCCGACTGCTACGATGCCATGACAACCGACAGGCCATATCGAAAAGGCCTGGAGCCTCAGATCGCCTATGATGAGATAGTGAAAAACGCAGGCACCCAATTTGATCCGGCAATGGTTGAGGCCTTCAAGAAGTCCTTTCAGTCAGGAAAGAAGGTATATGACAAAGTATCGCATCCCTGAGACGCGTAGGCATAGGGTGTGGGGCGTGGATTTTCTACTTGCACGGATCTACTGCACCGTTTCGGTGGGCGGTTCAGGAAATTTCTGGTCTATCTCGTCCCTGATGGGCTGGAATACCATTCCCAGATAGGTGGAAAATGCAATTCTGAAAAAGTCCGTTGCCCGTCGCCTGAGTTTGGGAAAATCATCATCCTCGATTTCAAACGTTTTTCTGATCTCCTCAAGTTCCTCTTGGTGGTCGGTCTTTTCCGGCTGATCGTCAAGACTCGATTTTACTGTGACAAGCACAACGAGAAAGAGCTTTTCGACAGCTTCAAGATAGTCCTCTTTTCTGTCTGCATAATGGGTAAGGCTGTCGCCCCAGAATTCGGGATTTTCGATCTGGTTTTCCGCTGTTTCGCGGAAATTGCCGGACGGGACGACAGAATCAAGCATTCCGTAAACCTTGTCGAGAATAGGTTGCATGAGGGCGGTGTGTTTGGTCATGGGTGCGACCAATTCGTCCATGACCTCCTGGGGATCGATCTGCAGCCGGTCACATTCGTAGTCAACGACCATGCCAAGTCTTTCGAACCGTTTTTTGTCGGCCTCGTCTTCCTCCTTGCGGATTCCAGGCAGCTGGCCGTGCTTCTTGATGGCAAGATAGACCAAGAAACTGGCGATCAACGATATCACATACAAAAGCCCGGAAGCTTCATCAGTTGCTACACTTCGTTTCTTCAGAAATGCTCGGATCTCCTGCTTCATAGGGTGTCGATCCAGGCCCTGTTCAAGTTCCCGCTGCTTCTTTTCCTTTTTCAGTCGACTTTTTCTTCCCATCTCCTTTGCCTTTCGATCATTGAACCCAAATTTCGCGGTCGATACATTGTCAGCTCCAGGCGCAAATAGCCTTTGCAATGGCGGAACAGTTTCCTGCAAAGCGAGAGTCTGGATGGGCGTGAGCCAAGACTTGCTGCTTCTGAACAGACCTTGGGACGGCTTCGTCGGTGACAACATAGCCAAGATAATGCAATTCAATGCCCAGAAACTCCCTGGAGACAGAGCCCATATGCCCAAAGATTCGTTTTGCGTCCCCTTCATCGTGCGCTGAATTTACGATGATGCCGAACGTCTTCCTCTCGAACCGCTGGTTCATCACCTTAATGACTGCATAGGCATCCGTCAAACTGGTAGGTTCTCTGTTGAGCACGATGACGTTATTAGGGGCAAACAGGTTAAACTGCAATACGACCTCGGAGATGCCAGAGCCGGTATCCAGAATGACGTTGTCATAATTGGAAAAAATAGAGACAAGCGTGTTCTTTATCGTTTGGATCTTTTCGTATAGCAGTTGGGCCATCTCTTTGACGCCCGAGCATGCCGGGACTATGTCAAAGCCCGCCTTGACAGAGATTATGATGTCACTGATATGGCGGTCCCCGAAGACCACGTCTTTTAAGGTGAGTTCCGGCGAAATCCCCAGAAGGATATCCATGTTGGCAAGACCCAAATCACAGTCTACCACAAGGACTTTTTTTCCATCCTTTGCAAGGCATGCGGCCAGGTTGGCAGAAATCAGAGTTTTGCCGACCCCGCCCTTTCCGCTTGCAATGGAGGTAACAACAGTTTTTTTTGACGCTTTTCCCACTATCTGGCCCTCTCCGGCAAAGCAAAAACCTCCAAATTCCCCGCTTTGGGCGGGATTTGCCAAGCCGTCATCCTTCTTTGTGACCCTGCCTGAGCAGGGCCTCTTTTTCCTTCTGGCTCACGGGTGAGACTTCCGCTATCTCAGGTAGTGTGCCTTCATAGCAAATGCTGTTCTTGCCACCTTTTTTGGCCCTGTAAAGGGCTCTGTCGGCCAGGTTCACGAATTCGCTGACTCCGCGAGCAGAATCAGGATCGTACTCTGCCAACCCCACACTGGCAGTACAAACCGTGTCCAGCTTCCATCGAATCTCACCAAGGGATTCTCTCAACCTTTCGCCGATGCGCAAGGCATCAAAAAGGTGTGTGGCAGGCATGATCACGGCAAACTCATCACCTGCATAACGGCACAGGATATCGGTGGGCCTCATATTTTCCTGCATTACCTCCCCCGTTTTGACCAGAAATTTGTTGCCCTCGTCATGTCCATAGGTGTCGTTGAGGAGCTTGAAGTTGTCCAGGTCAATCATCATGAGCGAACAAATCTGGCCCGTCCGTTCGGTTCGTCCAATCTCAATCTCAAGTTGCTTGGCAAAGAAACGGTAATTGTAAAGGCCTGTGAGGCCGTCAGTAAGGCTCAAGGACTTCAGGTACTCGTTTTCCTGTTCAAGCTTAGCTATTTTTTTTGCCAGCTCGTCAACAGTGTGAACGGGCACTTCAGCATCCTCCGTTATCAGAGACCTTTGCAAAACGTCCTTTTTTGCTCAATTTCGGCGTGCGGACTCTTTGTGAACACCCTGTCTCATAGAGTCTTTGAGGCACCGATTACCGTGACCTCGACGCGCCTTTGGCGAGACTTGTTGTCATGGTTTATGATGACAACTTGCTGCCAGGTGCCAAGGACCAGCCCGCCGCCGCGTATTGGTATCGCAATGGAAGGCCCCAACAAGGCTGCCTGCACATGGCTGTGACCGTTACCGTCGTGCCACGCCTTTTCGTGCTCATAGTCCATATCCGGAGGGGCCAGCCTTGTGATGGCCCTTCTTAGATCTTCGACCACGCCTGGCTCATACTCAATTGCTGTGATAGACCCTGTTGAGCCTACGCTCGAGGCATGCAGGCTGCCGTTTTCCACGCCGGCCTGCTGTGCGATTGAGGCGAGTCTATCAGTAATGTCTGCAATATCCGGTCCAACATCCATGGAAACTTCCACGCTGTCGCACCAGATTACAGGAATGCTCATAATTCGTTTTCCCCCAAGGTTGACGGCTTCGTAAAAAGTTCATCTGCGGCGTTGCGCTTCATCTTTCGTCATCCGACGTACGATAAGTCCGCCTCATTTCTCAAGATTCGCGCGCCTTGAACTTGGAGCTTTTTGCTTTGCCGTCTAATTCGGACTTTTTACGAAACCATCAAGGTCTCGCGGTTCGCAAAAAGTCAATTTCCAAAAATAATAGATCCAGGCGCCGTATTCGGCCATGACCCAGCGTATCTGCCGCCCTTCTTTCCACCAGCCCTGTGGCGAAAAAGGATCGTTTCGGGCTGCAACCGTGCGGACGCTGAGCTGGCCGGGAAACGTGTGCCTCCAAATATGGCCTGCACGCCGAGTGTGATACCTGCTTGTTGTCACGATGACACTGGTGATGCCGGCCTCGATGAGGGCCTGCCCCACGGCCTCTGCTTCGCTCACTGTGTCATAGGCATCCTCTACGCTGACTGTTATCACGGCCTCCCTGGGGACGTCAAGAAGGGCAAGCACCCGCAGGCCATCCTCATACCACGGACAACATCCTTTGTACCCCATTTGCTCCAGCTTTTTTGTGACCTGGGTTTTTCGATTTCCGTTGATGACTACCTTGTCTGTGAACCCCGCCTTGTAAAGGGCTGCGGCTTCCATCAGGCGAGTGTACCACCCAGGACCCAGGCAAACAACCGCGGCATCTGCATTTGCAGGCTCTTGATCTGAGACCAGAAACTTGCCGAGCGCGGTCAGGGCTGTTTCGGAAAAAACAACTCCCAGGACGAAGGCAACCATCAACACCGTCAAAATATAGAGAAATATCCGCTTTTTGTTAGTCGCCATTCGTCGCTTCGTCAGAAAAACAGAGTCACAAGCGTTCACCAGATGCCGAGAAGCAATAGATTTAACGTGTTAATATCTCATGCAGACCAACCATGCAAGCCCCGAGGTCCATTCGGCCAATCCGGCAACATATTGCGATGTGTGTGTGACTTTGCTATAAAGGCCGGTAGGATTGGGGATTGAATATTGACGATTGAAACTGGAAATTTGAAACTTGTGCTGTTGAGGCGCATCCCGCAAGGCTGATAGCTGATGGCCGACAGCTGATAGCTTACAGAACTTACTAATGACCAATGATAAATGACACAGACCCATCCAGAAGGGAGTATGATCATGGAAGCAACCTTTGAACCAGTCAATACGAACTTATCCTATGACCAGGCCAGATCCCTGTTTGACACGTTCGTAAAGGATCCGGTGATTCGCAAGCACTGCAGGGCGTCGGAGCAGATCATGCGAGGGCTGGCCAGACATTTCGGCCAGGATGAAGAACAATGGGCAATCCTCGGGCTGCTCCACGACATTGATTTTGAAAAGACCAAGGATGAACCGGTCAATCACTGTGTTCTCGCCAGGGGCATTCTGGGTGATGCGGGTGTGTCTGAGGAGGCCATAGATGTTATCTGTTCGCACGCCTGGGGAACTGAGTGCGGGGGCGGAAACGTAGAAGATAAAAAGAGAACGAGAAATATTGAGCACGCCTTGGTTGCCTCAGAAACGATCACGGGTCTGATATATGCCACGGCCTTGATGAACCCTGAGAAGAAGCTTTCAAAGGTAAAAGTCAAATCACTCAAGAAAAAGTACAAGAGCAAGGCGTTTGCCCGAAACTGCAATCGGGCATTTATGGCAGAAATAGAAGACACGGGCCTCATGCTGGCCGAGTTTTTTGACATCGCGATCAAGGGCATGCAAGAGATAAGCGATGAGTTGGGGTTGTAGGAGTCAGGAGACAGAATGAAAAGCTATCGAAAAGAACTGTGGTTTAATGTCTCGGGCAGGCGAGCCTTTATCAACATCACGCCCGAGGTTGAAGATTGCCTCCGGGAAAGTGGTGTGAAAGAAGGTTTGGTGCTCTGCAACGCGATGCACATAACCGCATCCGTCTTCATAAACGATGACGAATCCGGCCTGCATCATGACTATGATTTGTGGCTGGAGAAGCTGGCGCCGCATGAGCCGGTGTCACAGTATAGGCATAACGTTGGCGAAGATAATGCAGATGCCCACATGAAAAGGCAGATCATGGGCAGGGAAGTGGTAGTTGCAGTGACAGACGGAAAACTGGATTTTGGCACCTGGGAGCAGATATTTTACGGAGAGTTTGACGGTAGGCGTAAGAAGAGGGTGCTAGTGAAGGTGATAGGGGATTGAAGACGGGTTCGCAAAAAGCCCATCTGCGGTGTTGTGCTTCGGCTTTCGTCATTCCGACGTACCGTTAGTACGACTCATTCATCAAGCCTCGCACGCCTTGCATATGGACTTTTTGCGAATCCGTCAATAATGGAGCCATCAAAACAGGAGGTGATGATATGGAGATTTATCTCATGCAACACGGACCTGCCCTGCCAAAGGACAAGGATCCCGAGGAAGGGCTGAGCCCTGAAGGTGAAGCCAGGATTCAGGCCAGTGGGGAGGCGCTGAAAAGGATGGGTGTCACATTTGACGCGATTTTGTCGAGCCCAAAGAAGCGTTCCAAGCAGACAGCGGCTATCGTGGCAGAAAAAGTGGGATTCTCTTCGGACAAGATTATGGAGACAAAAAAGGTCAAAGCTATGACGCCGGCCGAAGAGACCGTGCAGGCCCTGTCTGAGGTATCAGGGGCTGAGCAGGTGCTGATTGCAGGGCATCTTCCGTCTGTGGCTGAAGTGGCTTCTTTTTTGCTTACAGAGGGTTCCAAGGCGGCCATACAGTTTGAAATGGGCGGATGTTGTCGCATCGACGCGGAGGGGCTTCCCACACATTCGGGCAGCCTTCGATGGTACCTGACCCCCGCTCAACTGAAGCTTATAGCCAGTTGAATGCCTTTTACAACTGTAGGTGGACATAGGCTCGCCCACTGGATAAAGCGAGCCGGACCCGAAAGCTTTGTCTTTGTCCATGGTCTGGGAGCCTCAAAGAACTCCTTTGGCCGGTGCCTCGAGATGGAGGGCTTCAGTGGCTACACCCTGGCTGCCGTTGATCTCCCGGGCTGCGGGGAGAGTAGTCGGCCTGAAGACTTCTCATACACCATGAAGGATCAGGCCGAACTAGTCCTGAAGTGGATCAAGGAGTTGGGCCTGACACAGATCATTCTGGTGGGACACAGCATGGGCGGGGTAATCTGCCTGCACCTGGCTGAAGCTCTTGGGGCAGAGGTCAAGGCGTTTTTCAATCTTGAAGGAAATCTTGGATTTGAAGATTGCACGTTCAGCCGCAAGGCGGCTTCTTTCAGCCAGCAAAGCTTTGAAAGGTACGGCTTTGAGGGATTCAAAAACCGCTTGAAGGAAATGGTCAAGAAAGATCCCTCCCCTGGCCTCGGCAATTACTACCAGAATATTTTGAAGGCCTATGCCAGGGCCTTATTCTTGAGCTCGATATCGTTGGTCAGAGAAAGCTGTGAAGGTGAACTCAAGGAAAGGTTCCTGAATCTGGCCGTGAAAAAGTGCTACGTGTTTGGTGAAAGATCCACAAACTCTGCCAGCAGGGATTTTTTGGATGAACACGACATTGCGCACTTTGTCGTTCCGCAAAGCGGCCACTTTATGATGGACGACCAACCGGACATCTTCTACGAAATGCTATTTGACAACCTCTCGCCCGCTCTCCCGCCTTTTCGGGATCGCCCGAGCCCGCGGAGATCACGGAGATGATTTTAGCTTTTGCTCAGAGGCTCTGCGGGCTCTGCGAGAGGTAGAGGAAAACTCGTAGGGGCTGACGCATAACAGAGAACGTGTTGTGAAGCGATCAATCAAGAAAGGTATTGGTTTTGGACTGACCTCCGGTGTGATTACCACACTAGGCATGATGGTGGGACTGAACGCCAGCACCCGATCAAGGATCGCAGTCATCGGAGGCATCATCGCCATTGCCATTGCTGACGCCTTTTCAGATGCCGTGGGGATTCATGTTGCAGAAGAATCGGAAAACAGACACGGTCCAAAAGATATCTGGGAAGCCACGTTTGCCACTTTTGTTTCCAAGTTTCTGTTTGCTTTCAGCTTTGTAGTGCCTGTGCTGGTGTTTGAACTTCGCATGGCCATTTTGGTGAGTATCTTATGGGGCCTGGCCCTTATCATCACCTTCAGCTGCTACATGGCTTCCCAGCAAGGGGTGAAGTCATACAAGGTCGTGCTGGAGCATGTAGCCATTGTGCTGCTGGTAATTGCCATCACTCACTACGTGGGAAAATGGATAGGTGCAATGTGTTATTGACAGCCACCTGGTAAGGCGGGTTGGTTTGTTGTGAAACCTGAAAGAGAGGAGAGATGAGTAAGGCTGTGTACCCGCATCTTTTTAAGCCGATAAAGATTGACGGCTTGAGGCTGAAGAACCGTATCACCATGGCACCGTTGTATCTTGGCTATGCAGCCGATGGCGGGGGCGTGTCTCCGCTCATGCTCTTTCATTACAGACTCATGGCACAGAGCGGTGCTGCCCTGATCGTCGTGGAAAATTCAAGCATTGCAGCCAGCGGGAGCGGATCATCCAGAACCCTGCTCTGCGATCATAACCGTTGCATAAGCGTCTTGGAGACACTTGCCCAGACCATAAAGGGTGAAAACGCGCTAGCGTGCCTTCAGATCAACCACGCCGGTCGTTTTGCCCATGTAGACCAACCCATAGCCCCTTCTGCCGTGCCTGCCTTTGGAAAGACTCCCCGTCCTGTTACGATGAGAGAAATCACGACCCTTCAACAGCAGTACGCAAAGGCCGCCTTGAGGGTAAAGAAGGCCGGATTTGATCTGGTGGAGTTGCACGGAGGAACAGGCTACCTTCTGGCCCAGTTTGTCTCTCCGAGGACCAATGAGCGCACCGGGGCCTACGGCGGTCCTGTTGAGAATCGAATCAAGTTTCCCTTGGAAGTCCTCAAAGCGGTCAAGGATATGGTTGGAAATTTTCCTGTGGGATACAGGTTTCTGGCCGACGAATGGCTGCCGGATGGACTTCATCTTGAGGAATCCAAGGTGCTGGCAAAGGCCCTGGAGGAAAGCGGTGTGGCTTACATATCGGTTATGGGGGGTACCTACGAATCCTTCTTCCTTCCGGACATCATCAAGAAATCGCGCAGACCAGGCTATATGGTCTCCCTGGCAAAGGCTATCAAAGAAGTGGTAAGTGTCCCGGTCATCACCGCAGGTCGGATTTCAACGCCCGCGTTGGCCGAATCGATCCTCAGAGAAAACAAGGCAGACCTTGTCGGTCTTGCCCGCATGCTTTGGGTGGATCCTGAATGGCCGAGCAAGGCTTCAGAGGGTAGGGACAGGGCCATCATCAAGTGCAGTCCGAAATGCGATGCCTGTCTTCAGCTGGTCATGCGCGGAAAACCGGCATTCTGCCCCAAGTGGAGCAAGGAAAAGCGGGCGGAGTATGAGGC
>SDBT01007746.1_pt1 | contig 17631 bp, 25 predicted proteins | sample 2277101 | NCBI WGS metagenome assembly SDBT01 (sample SAMN10404973, study PRJNA504765) | marine sediment metagenome | isolation source: marine sediment core GS10_PC15, 103 cmbsf | place: Arctic Ocean: Southern Knipovich Ridge | collected 2010 | reverse complement strand
CACATACCTTTGCCGCCACAATCGGGGCAGTCTGGGATACCTTTATTCATTTTTAATCTTCCGTTAAAATGAAGTCAACCATATCTTTGATTAGCTTTTTAGATTCTTCTGCTATTGGCTCAAGGGCTATTTCCTTGGCTTTAATAAGAGAGCATACAAGCCCGTGTCTAATCTTGCCCTTGATTTCGTCTTGGCGTAGCTGCTTCCAGTCCTCGGCTTCTAATTCCTGACCTTGCTCGTAAGACAAGTTTACGCACGTTGAAAAACATTCACGGATAACAATTTTCACGCTTTCTTTCTTACGCTCATCGGTATCCTGAATGAGTCCTTCCATAACACAAAGAGTCTGCTTAGACCTCCAAATTCCAACAGGCAACCCAGTAGTTTTATGGGGATGATAGTCCGCAGGCTCAGATTCTTCTTGTAGAATATGCCCTGTTATTTCACCTGATTTATCCATAAATCTGACTTCCTGAAAAAGCACGCCATCAGCGTCCCTAAACGTTCCTCTTGCGGTTCGGATAAACAAAGGTAAGCCTTGAATCTTCGTTCCCGCCGCCATTGATTTTAGGTCTTTTATCATATAGTTCATAGTTTCTCCGATTCGTATTCACATTTAGCATCTGGCTGTGTGATTTCCTTGGGATTTGCAGGGTCATGCCAACATACTCCAGAACGGTCGTTATCTTCATGATATATACAATTCTCGCAACTCATAGTTTCTCCGCTTCTCTCAGGGCTTGCTTGAGTGTTGTACCACAACTTCCTACATATTCTATTCCATCTTTCCACCACGCATAAGCTCTTAGCCCATCTTCATATCCTTCCCTGTATCGTTTCTCGTGGCTGTTTATGGCCTGGAGAATATAGTCGGCATCTTCATCATCTTCATAGCCACAGATAAAATTCCTCTCTTTGTCTCGGATGATTTTCATCGGTTCATACTTCTCTGCCGGTAATTCAAAGGGGCAATTCATATTCATTCTCCTTCAATTGATACAAGCGGCAAGGCCAAGTTGGATTAGCCTCAAAATAACGACTATGAAAATTCCAATTATGCAGCCCACCATAACTTTCGCTGAATATTCCTGTTTCTCATTCATCTTGCTTTTCCTCTAATTCTTTGTCGCATTTTTCGTACAATCCTTTTATAGTCAGAGCGATACCCTGAGTATTGCATTTGGCTATGGGTTCTCGTGTAGATTCACCTTCCTTACGGCCAGTTACTATCCACTCGGTTGTGACGTGCTTTTCTATTTGGTATTTATACTTAGTCATCTTCTTTCCTCTGCATGCACTTCGGCAGCCTATCCAAGGTCGCTTTTGTTTCTTCGGGTGTAGCATAATGTAATGTGAACTGGTCGGTATATTCGCCGGTACGTAAAGCTTTGACTAATAGTTCGTTATCAAAACCATCGTTCAATCTATCGTGTATTCTCTGGGTCATTTCGGATATATCTCCAACACATATTCCTGATTGTCAACCTTGTCTTTAATTATGGCCGTGACTCCTCTTAGGGAGTAATTGGCTTTGACTAATTCGATTTCATCCGGCCAACTTGCATGTAAAAGATGTAAAAGGTAACAATTGTGAACTGGCTTCTTTACGATAGCATCAATCTGCTTTATGTATTCGTTTAGGGTTATCATTTCTGGCCTTTCAGGGCTTGCCAACAGGAAGGACAGTAGGCTTTGTGGCCTTTGAAGTGCCATCCTGTAATGCACGATTTATATTCCGCAATAGTCTTAGCAGGAGAATCCCCCGATGAGGCTTCTTCGTTAATATGCTCACAGGAATCTGTGTTGCCATCACAATAAAGATATACAACTTTAGAAAATCCCATAATTTATTCTCCTTTTAAGTCAGCGGCGGCAAGTCCATCCTTGTTTCACGGCGTTTCCCAGTCACTTTTTACGGCATCTTTGTCCGATTGGCCTGCCGACAAGCCCCTCTTGCCACCGCTATTTACTTTTCAAAGAGTCCTCGGCAAGGCCTCCCTGCCCTGCCGGAAAACTCTGTTACTTATTTCCCATATATTTATAGAGCCATATAAGTAAGACCATACTGGTCGTACCCCACCATATCGCAAGTGTATCTCCTGTACTTTTTGTTATGAAATATCTTACTCCTGCATATATGATGGTTCCGATAGTGAATCCCAACCAGCATCTTATCAATATACTTCCCATTTTCATTTCCCCGTATTCGCTGATTCTTGTAAATGTTGGCCACCGGCGACAACAGCATCGCCGAAGCCTTCAAAGATTAAGCCTGTTCCCCGCATTGTCTTGGAGCAGCCACCGATAGCCAGAATCAGGAAGACAAAAATACCTATTTCAATCCACCATATCTTCCGTTTGGCGATTTCGGCGTACCTGGCAAAGAGCTTCCACCAGTTATGGTCTTTGCGCTTGGCTGCGTTCAACAATGTTACTCTGGCCGCTTTCAAATCTGCTAAGTTTGTCATTTCTTGCCTCTCTTCTCCCACTAATTCCTTAAAAGTTTATGATTGCTAAGGCCTGCCGATTGGGGGGTATAGGCTTTGCTGAGATGCGGCGGCAGGCCTTGGATGACAAAGGATGGATGGCGGGCAGGGTCCCAAACCTGCTGATGGCTCAGCTTTCGCCGCCGCCATCCATAAACACATTTACTTTTCAAAGAACTATTTCGTTACTTGGCTTGCTTTCTCTTTAGGTCAAATATTGCCTTGCCAAGTTCGAGCCAAACTTCTTCGGCTTCGGGTAAGGCTAAATGCGAACCGCCACTATCGAGGTATATGTCTTTATCTGAATTTGATTTTTCGATACGGACACCATACTTATAGAAATTCTCAAACGGCTTACTCCATTCCTTCAGGAGATCGAAGATGTTGCCGAAAACAGTTGTAATTTTATTACCTGGTGATATTTCGCCATACTCATTAGATACAGTAAGGCCAGTTACGCTCGCAGGATTAGTTATCAATCTCAGAAACGTATCTTCCCCGCATGTTTCTATCCCATAGTCCCCGTGCCGAGATTTCGGTTTCTCTGATTCGGCAATTTGCTGTAATAGCAATGCGATGTCGCCAGTAAGCTTGTTCCTTGTCCGCTCTAAGGCATCCCTGTCAGCAGAGATTGAGTCTATTTTGTTTTGAATTTTTTCTGTGTTCATTTCGTTTCCTCTTCTTTCTTGGCTTTAGAAATGGCAGCCTCAACTTTTTTCATTGCCTGCCAACCAATCGAACCTTCTTGTAGGCCGACAAAAGTAGCTGCACAATCCTTACACGCTGCCAGTAAATCCTTGTTTGTGGATGCTGCTCTGTCGAGACGGTCGCAGGCTTTATAGGCATCTCGAACAACTACTGTTCTATCTTGCGTAGCTAATAATATTCTGAATTTTTTCGTAAAGTCCCCCGCTGCTGGCTGCTGCTTTAAGAGGGTAACGGCTTGACGAACATAATCTTTGAGCGTTTTTAAGTCTTGAGTTACGGTATAGCCGCAAGTATGATGAATAATATGCTTATCAACCTTTTCCAACAACGCTATTGCCTGTTCTTCTTGATTCATTTCTCATTTACTCCTTAGACTTTTTATCTGACCTAAGAATAACTTGGCGTATTTCTTGCGGGTGCGGGGAGTTTGGGCTTCATCCCATTTATCGTAGGCCAGTTTATCGCATTCAGGGTCATTTGGGTCTCCGCCTAATGGACAACCTTTGCAATTATCGTCTTTATGCTGTAAGCAATATTCACAAAACCAACAGTGTGCTTCTGGGTAATCATTTCCCGCATATTTAAGTTGTTCTTCCGGGAATGGATACTCAAACTTTCGCTTCCCTGTCTCTGCCAACCACGTCCACATCTCGATACATAACTCAATGGCTTTCTTTCTTGTTAGTTTCATTTCATTTACTCCTTCAATACGCCATAGGGGGATGGATTTATTCTATTTCTCCACCGGAAAGGCTCGAAGTTAACTCGCCGCCAACAGCTTTTGAATAGTCGGTTCAGTTGCTTTGACGTATGTTCGCATAAATTCAGGATTTCTTAACTCCTTAACCATAGCGAACTTGAGTTTCGTTTCTGTCTGTCTTTGGTGTTCGTTTCTCGATTCATAGTTCAGGTACTTCATTGAGAGTTGTGTCTGTTTGTCGAACTCCTTAGTACCATCAAGTACATCCTTGATGTTCCGCAGGGCTAATTCCTTGATTTCCTGCACACTTGCTGGTTTTTCCTTAACTTTTGACATTGTTTTTCCTTTCAAAAATTGGTTTCTATTCTATTCTCTACTTGTTTTTACGAATCAACTCGCTTCTGCTCCATTCTTTTTGAGTTCTGTTCTTGTCTTGGCGAATCGTATCTTTTCACTTCTAATCCGCTCACATAAGGTTCAGGGTTCGAATTCTATTTTTCTCTTGTCGGTTCAGTTCGTCACCTAACATTTCTGATTGAGTTCTGTTCGATTTTAATCGCTTCATTTCTGAACACATCGCATCTCGTCACCTCGAATCAACTCCCTTTGAGTTCTGTTCTTGTTCTCTCGGCTCAGAATAAGTCAGTTTATTTCTTGTCATTTCAAATTGAGCTCTGTTCGATTTCGGTCATATCGTGTCTTTTCTCGTTAGTTCTATTCACTTCTTGTCAGGTCAACTTGCGTTCTGTTCGATTTCGTTCGGGAGGATAAAACTCCGTTCTTTTCATCTCAATTCCCATTTCGTAATCGTGAATCGACCAAAGGTCGGCCCATAAGCACCAAGACCACACCGAAGTCCGGCTACATCGAAAAATTCTTTTATCTTGGTGTAATCGTATTGGTCGTCCATTACTTGAACGATGAAACTGAATTTCCACGGGGTCTTGAATATCGGACGGCGGGTAATACTGCGGGAACCAGCAGCGTTGATAAATGAACGCTCATCATAATCATCGTAAGTCTTGCGTTCTGGCTCGATATAGACCTTCATAGGGTCTTCTGGCCCCACTATCCAGACAAGGGCTTTGCAAAAGCTCATATATTGCGTTGCTTTCTTCGTTTCGATGAAAGAACCCAATATTTTAGCCGCCCCGATACGGTGCTTGTTTCCGATGAGCATCATTCTGATATTATCCACAGGACAATACACACCCTTTTTGTCCACATAGAGCTTTCGGGTTAGCTCTTCTTTCCAAGCACCTTTACCTTTTTTCTTGGCAGGCTTTTCAGTATCCTCTGGATTGAAGAACCTGTCGAACATCAAGGGAACCATTCCTTCGATTGTGCAAATAACTTCATACATCATTTTCTCCTTTTAATAAAAATCGGAGCGGGGCTTGAGATGCACTTTCAGGGGGGAAAGAACAACCTCGCTCCGATAGTAAACTTGTGATTGTATTCGTGCATCTCATTTCACGTTCCTTAATTAACTTGTCACTTTACTATCGGTTATTATAATAGTAGAGCTTGAATCTGTCAATACCACTACTTTGCTAATGTTTGTTCTAATTGTGCTATTAAAAAAGCAGCCAAGCCGGAGACCTGACTGCTTCGGAGGAGGATGATGAAAAGCATTTAGCCTGTATATTGCTTAATTGTATCGTGGATTTGCTTGGCTATTTCCGGCGTTGCTTCGCCCTTGACCCGACTGATACCTTTTTCAAGACCAGCGTTTTTCCTTTTCTCTCTAAAGATACCCAGAGCCTCCAATATAGTAATTCCAGCCAAGATAGGTACTGCATAGGGGTTAAAAGGACTTGAGGCCGCCACGCCGCTCTTGAGAGCCTCTACGGGGTCGTCAGCGGTAGCCACAGCTTTATTAACCAACTCGACCTGCCCTAAGACAATTTCAATCTTGTCCTTTGTGTCCTCAGATGATTCAGATACGGCCTCTCGGACAAGTGGTACTATCTGATTGACCGTGTTCGTCAAGTCAAGTACCTCTTGCTTGCTGGCTGGGATACAACCTGCAATGAATAGAAGTGGTATTAAAAGTAATGCTCTCATGGGTTTGTCCTTTCTGCTAATTTAATATCAATTTGGTGAATATTCTCATCCATTTTCTCAAAGGCTATTATCAATTTATCAACAGCCTTAGTTAGATTGTGAATATGATTATACGTCACACCGGAGTTGAAAGCAATAATTAAAAATGCTAAAATTATTCCTATCCATTTTGAAATCCCGTTTAGTTTCTTAGTCATTTTCTTTCTCTTCAAATTTTTCTGGATTTTCCATTAGTTCTTCTACGATACCTAAAAGCTCTTCGGTCGTTGGCGCATCTTCTTCTTCTGTGATGGCGTCAAGATGATATTTCTGAAGCTGGTCTATATAGACTGTATATTTTTTGTCAAACTCCTCTTCAGTGATGTCCCCATTTGCTCTTTGCATTAAAACTTTCACCATATTGCCACGAAGCTCATCAAAACCTTTGGCCATCCTAAGAAGTTTCCAACGTCTCGCTTCGTCCACATCAATAGCTTGTGTCCTTACTCCGAATATGGTGTGTGCAATAGCTTCAGGCAGTAACATATCCTTGCCGCTCGTCTTTTTACCAGTAGCAGCACTATATAATTTGTCCCAATATATGCCCTTATACATAAGAGAAGGGACAAGAGCTTGCCAGACATACAACATCTTCTTGAAGTTCTGCTCTTTCCTGTAAGCGGGAGTTTGCTTGTCAATAGGAATGGCATCATCATAGATTTTCTTGCCAGTCCAAGATGATTTATTATCCTTTATCTCATAAATTATTTGAACCAACGGATTCGTAACAACGCTCTTCATCAAACCTCTTTGTTCAGCCTCAAACAAACCGCCCCAGGGAACGTTCCAAGTCCAATCAAAGAATCGTAGGTCGCCATTAGCATCTCTGTAAGGCATCAAAATATAACTTCCCTGATTCATAAATTCAGGAAGAATCCTTTCTATTTGTTCGTAATCTTTCATTGATATTTCCAATTTGTGTAACGAATACTGAGTAAGTGATTTTGCAAGTAGTGGATACTTGGCAAGAACAAGCGGCCTGTTGGCAGCAGCCTCAAGGATTCTTGGCAGAGCTTTACGTGGGAATGTGTAAAAAGGCATAACGCGCCGGGCAATGTTCTTTTCCCAAGTTGCTAAATCCGAATAGTCAAAGAGCCATTTATTCGCCTCTTGGACAGCCTCTATAACGGATTTGCCTTTATCCCTTTGCTCTAAATATTTTATAAACTTGCCAGTAAACTCTTCGGCTTGATAAATCTGAGAAGGCGTAGCACTTGCTTTGGTTACACCCTTGTTAATAGCATTGATTATGCTACGTAAACCTTGTCCTTCAACATCCTTAAAACCTTTGAGCATATCATCGAGAAGTTCTCCATGCACCATTGTTGTACGCATGAAATATCTACTGGCCTGTCGAAACTCCTCGCTGTTTCCCTTGATATGTTTGAGAGCTTTGCCTATGTACTTTGTTTGCTGGATAGCGTCCATACCTGAAAGGTCGAGAAGGACGCTATTGGAAAACATATTGCGGAAATGCACTGCCGGATTCCAAACAGTTTTGCCAAGTTTCCAAGTCGCTATGCCAGTATCGTACAAAGCCTCAATATCAGACTTTGTTCTGAGTAACGCTGTAACGTCGCTGTGTATCGTAGGATGGACGAACTTGCCCCGAAGGGCACCATAAGCCTTAGTGTCCGGCAAAGCCTTCTTAACGAAGCCAGGCACCCATTCATTTGACACCCATTTCGGGTTACTGGCAGCAAAATCAAATAACTTAGCTGTTTCTATCGCACTACTCTCTTGAATCATACGCTTGACAACAGGAAAGGCAGGTTCTTTAATTTCGCCCATTGCCTTACGCACATCTTCCGGTATCTTCTTTCTCTGTTTTGCAAACTGTGCTCTGACCCGCCGCTCAGCAAATAAAGGAAATCCCCTTGCCGCCTGCTCTTCCTTTGATAAATACAGGCGTGGGAAATATTCTTCACCGCCGAGATGATAATGCTCTTGAAGACTGGCATTTATCTTTGCAATTTTATCAGCATATTCCTGTGCCTTTTTTGCCTTGCCAGGAAATGTTCTTTTCATAGTCTCGATTCGTTTCATCAACGGTTTGAGGCCTGAAATCTTTTGCCCCATAGCTTTATCGCCCAACTTCCAAAGCTGGTCTATTATTTTCCCTCTCTCAGTAGTTGAAACCTTGGCGTAGCTTTCTACCATTTTCATAAGTTTGGCTGGCTGACTTGTTTTTACACCTAATATCTTTCCGAGTTTTTCAATGTAAGATGCTTCATTCACACTAACAGTATTGGCAAGATTCCATAAATCTGCTGTTAATTTTTCCTGGCCTCTTATTTTCAGCTTGTCCGCCATTCCAACTAAAGTATCTTTGTATGGAACTTTCTCTAACTTGCCAGCTTGTACTTGCAACTGCGCTCTTTTCTTCAAAAGTCCCGCTACTTTTTTTCTGGGAAGTTTCGATAAGTATGTGTATTCAGGTAGTATGCCAAGTTTTTTAAGCTCGCCTGACATCCGTGCAAACTCTTCGATTACAGGATTTGCCTTAGCCGCTAAATCTGGCTGAGTAGTAATCCCCCCTTTGATTATCTGCGTAAGCCGAAGTTTGACTGCGCGGGAAGTTATATTTCGTCCGGTTTTTTCGCTCAAGGCTTTCGCTAACTTAGCAATCTCTTTATTGCCAAGAGATTTGCCAAGCTGTTTAGCATCAGTGATTCTCGCTCCTGTTTCAAGCCTTGCCAGTTTCTTCATCTGCTGCCAAGCAGGAAGGCGGCGGGCGGCAATTGTCTGTGGTATCCCTGTTGCTTTTGCTGCACCAGCAATCCCTTTGAGAATTTTCCCAAATAGGTAAGGTACGACAAGAATTGATGCACCACCACCGGCTATTGTTTTGTACCATTCCGGTGCAGGTTCACCCGTCAATCCTTCATAGTAACTGCCGAATAAATCATTGAAGGTTTTGAGTCCTTCAGGCTTTTCTTTTCCAGGTATCCAAGCCTTTCCAATTAAACCAAGAGTAGCGTTTATTTCGTCAGATTCTCTTTGTGCATCTTCGTCTCGTATAAGTCGAGGTTGAAAAAGAGCAAATCCCTTATCAATTCCTTGTTCAGATAAAGTCTTTTTCCTTGCTTCAAGAACTTCCGTCAAAGGTGTAGCGATACTCCATTCAATTCGCTCAAATGGCCAAAATATAACCCCAACGCCTGCCCATACACCTTTTTTGAACATGCCAAGATATTTTTCTGTTGTCTCAGGTTTTATTATCTGATAAGGCGTAGGTCGAGGTTCAGCCAAAGGCGGCTCGGACGGGTCAACAATTTCGTCTAACATATCCCGCCGTTCCGTAGCTATTGAATCCAATAAATCTGGCATTATTCTTCCTTTAACACGGGTATAATATACCGATTCTGCTCAGCCATTTGTCGGGCCTTTTTTGTATCTCTACCAGCAAGTTCCCATAACCGGCGAGTTCCTTCTTGGTTTAATGTGATACTACCATCTGGATTATAACTACCAATTGGTTCACCATCAAAATCGTAGGCCGGAGTACCTTTCGGTTCCTCTGGCGTAGATTTAAGTTTCTCCGGTGAATACTTTGCATTGATAGTATCCATAACACCAGGAACACGATTAACGAAACGACCAAAAGCATTAGTGGCGTGCCTTACAGCATCTTCTCGTGTTCTAAGGGTAGGCAAAGGAAGTCCAAGCACGCTACTCGGTGCGCCAGTTATGAGCTCGCCAATAATCGTCTCAATGAACTTCTGGGTAAATGGTATCTTGTCTTTTTCTGCTCGGCGAATAGCGTCTCTTATTTCATCATAAGCTGCATCGTCAAGACTGACAACGGTTCCATATCTACCTTCATTCGCAAGTTCTTTTACTTCTCCTACCGTAACTTGACGTTCAGGCCAATTTATAGCAGCAGCCATATCCAATAATTCGTGCTTTTTTGCTAAGTCAGTTACAATACTCTCACCCTTCAGCCTTCTTTCTGTTTCGGCCCTTTGCCTTTCAAACCAAGTAAATTGTTCTTTTTCTTCAAGGTTACTTCCTTCTATCGCAACATCAGCAGATTGACCTGACCGTACCAATTTGGATATTTCGTCCCTGTCTTTCTCTCTCTGTATTTCAAGTTGCTCAAGCTGCTCAGCGACTTTTAATTTCACATAACGCTCTCTGCTATCAATAGTACTCTGTTTGTACTTTTCGACTTCCTCTGATGTGTAAGCTGTGAATAACTTCTTTCTACCTATCTCCAAGTGCTTGAAATAATCTTTGTTATTACCAGTTCGTATTGCCTCTTGTTGCATTACAAAACCCTGACCCCTGAAATTATCTTTGAGCTTTGCCTTCGTGAAGTTCTCGACATTAAGTCCCCATTGAGGAATAGAATCATTTAGAAATTTACCGTAAACGCCAGCAGCCCTTTTATTCTTAGGCATAAATGCTTGTTGGGCTTCCAGTGACTTCTCATATTCTTCAGCGTGCTTTTCCGGCTCGATACTTGGAAGTGCCAGCATAAGTCGAACGTGTTCTTGCTTAGCTCTCATCTTAGCTTCGTTGAGTTGGGTAGAAGCCTCCATTAAGTCCCACTTTATGCCCAAATCAGCTATCGACCCACCTAAGCCTGCTATCGCCTGAGCTACTTGCTGGCCACCTGTTCTAACATCTATGTTAGCCCTGACCTGCGGAGCCCTGCCAGGCAACGTTCCTCTTGCTCTTTGTATATTGAAATCAGCCATTAGCCTATTTGTCCTCGAAATTGTCGCCACGTTCTTCTACTTGTTGGCTTAAAAGTTTTACCGCCCATTCCCGCTGCACCGAGCCCAGTTAATATCGTAGCACCAGCACCAATAAGAGATGCCTTCTTAGCCGCCTTGCCCCGTTGTAAAGCCAACTTGCCAGAAATCCTATCGAGTTCGGCTTGCGATTCGGCTCTCTGTGCTACGGTTTCGGCTTCGTATCCTATCAAAAGCCCTTCGAGTTCAAGTTCAGCCTCTTGCTCCTCTTCTAAAAGACCGCTGCCTAATGCCCCTTGAGCTAAAATGTCCTTTTGTAAGGTACTCTTTACCCGTGCGGCGCGCTTTGCCTGCCTGACCTGCTCGAACGTACCTTTAGCCCTTATAGCTTTGGCTTCACGTTCCATAATATCAGCATTGTAAGCTGCTACTCTATCTGCTGATTCGGCTTCGGCAGAGGCTACTCGACCGGCTTGGATTTGGCCAGCAGCTTGTGTACCCATACCTATCATCAGTAAGGTTACAGGGTCAGCTAAAAACATTCCATCCGGATTATATAACCGCCATACGAAATATGCCAAACCGCTTACTTGCAGAAATATCCTAAATATTTTCATTTGACTTCCTTTTTTTTAGTGTATAATAAAACAAGCCAATCGCAGGAGCGTATCCCGCAACTGGCTCTAAACATAATCGTTTACAGGAGAAACGAAAATGTCTGAAACAATCATAACAAAAATATGCCCCCGTTGCAAAGAAAACAAATCGCTTTTGGAGTTTTATAAAGACCAAAGTAGAAAAAGTAACCATCGAGCGTATTGTAAAAATTGTTGTTCGGCATATAATAAAACAACAGAATATAAAGCTGCTACAAAACGTTATCATCAAAGCGAAAAAGGGAAAACCTACAAAAAATATTATCGCCAAACAAAAAAACATAAAGCTACTCAAAAACGCTATCATATTCGACATCCCGAACACCATAAGGCTCAAAATGCTGCCAATTACGCTATTCGGACTGGCAGATTGATTGCGCCCAGATTTTTGCTTTGTCATTATTGCCCAAAACCTGCCCAAGAATATCACCATTGGCAGGGTTACAAACCTGAATATTGGCTTGATGTAGTTCCTGTTTGTATTTCTTGTCATAATAAGCAAAGTCTGTAGAATTTAACTAATTCGAGCATAGAGTTCAACATCAGCACCATCAGGTGTATAGGATTTCATAATACCTTCAAGCTCAAAACCCAATGCTTTAACCATCTTTTTTGCTTTCGGGAAATCAATCCGTACAGTAGCTTGCGCCCTTCTTATTTTGTGTTCTTCTAACATTTCATCTACTTTATTCTTTATGGCTTCAAAGGCTATTATACCAAAGAAACCTTCCTTTCTGCAATTAGCAGTCAGCATCAGCCACATCTCTGCGACACCTTTCCAGAGAATAATCATACCGCCAACGCCAACTATTTCATCATCGAATATAATCGTATATGCCGGTGGTGTCGGAATCATCTTGGGATAATTCTTTACCGCTCCTTCTAAGGGGTTCTCTCTAACGTATTCCAAGTCACCGTCTTGTAAATCTCTTATTATCATCTTCCAATCTTCTTTACTCTTGGCACAATTGCTCTAACTACGCATGGGAGAGGGTCATCGCCTGATATGACGAACCCATCTTCAGTTTGATACCCCCCGTCAGTAGATACCACTACGTCACCCGTATAGACCGTAGAGCCGAAATCGGTTATGGTATGGAGATTGTCTGTGTCCTTTCCTTGCTTAGCTCCTAAAGTCTTGATAAAGCTAATTACTACTTCTGCGAATTTCTTGATACTCCCCTTGGTAGTTCCCTGCGAAGTCATTATATCTAATCGCATTGGTTTTATGATATATCTGTATCTCAATCCCACCCTTGCTATTTTAACGAAATTGTGGGCGTGCGGGTCTTCGGATGCGATAGTTATATCGCCGTTAGCATCAACAACCTCATCAGGATAGACTACTGATTCACCGTCAACGTCCGTTCCAAATACCGTAACCGTCTCGCCTATTAGATGTCCTAAGTTTATAAATTCATTCGCTACGTGCTGGGCTGTGCCACCGGATTCGTAAGGGTCATATCCCGATGAATCTTCGTCAGAAGGGGTCGGGCTGGGACTGGCAGAAGGACTTGAACTTGGGCTGACCGAAGCTGACGGCGAAATAGAAGCCGATGGACTATCGCTCGAAGATGGACTAAGGGACGCCGAACCGGAACGGCTTGGGCTTGGCGATTCAGAAGCAGATGGCGATATCGATGCGGATGGACTCACACTTGGCGATTCAGAAGCCGATGGACTCACGGAAGGCGACTCTGAAGCAGACGGCGATACCGATGCCGAAGGGCTAACCGATGGAGATTCCGACGGCGAAACGGACGGTGATACCGATGGACTAACTGATGCCGATGGGCTAACTGATGGCGATACGGATGCTGACGGGCTAACGGACGGCGATACTGAAGACGATGGCGAAACGGATGGCGAAACGGACGGGCTTACCGATGGACTGACTGAAACTGATGGAGTCTGGCTGGGGGACGCTGAAGGTGATACAGACGGTGATACGGATGGGCTAACCGATGGTGAAACGGATGCCGAAGGGCTAACGCTTGCGCTTGGACTCACAGACGGCGATACGCTGGCAGATGGCGATACCGAAGGGCTTGCTGCGCCTTCTTGTTGTATAGCTATTGTTATCCCTATCCATTCCTCGGAAGCCGTCAAAGCAAATTCCGCTTCTCCTGATATTCCTGCATTTGCTTGGGCTAAATAGGCTGCACCACCAGAAGGGCCATATATATAACCAGAACAATCTACTGTAATTATTGTTGTGCCAGCAGGCTCACCATCATCAACTGTTATATCATCATCATCAGCAGCAAATATTCTTAAAATTAGGCAATTATCTTTTGTTGTTTCCACGGATGGGCAAGTCGGCGTAGCAGAAGTACCATTGGTTAATCCACTAACATTTATAGGTGTATCGGTATCGTGACCAGTAATTCTGGTTATAAATCCATATTTTGCTGATTCATATGGTGATGACGTAAAAGTGTAGCTTGCTGGTTCACCGACCCCAGCAATTTTATAAAATGTTCCTACGGAAAGATAATTAGTATCCAGCTCCTGTATAGCTGTCCATCCAGAGCATGAAATACCAACAACAGCCCCAGAAGCTATCGAAGCTATCATTAAATCGTTTTCGACAACACCTGCTGGCTTATTTATAATTACATCTGTGCCGGATGTGGATTTTCCTTCTGCAAAACTTTGATATGCTATTGCCATTATTTATTCTTTTCTTTTAGATATTTCTGGTAATCTTTTTCGGCTTGCATACTTTTTATCGCCTCACTGTTAAAACGACTATTTATAATATTGGATACCATTTTCTTGTACGCAGGCGATGTCGTATCTACTGTTCTTTTTTTTGGTACTCTTTTATCTTCAAAACAACCCGCTATTGCACTTATAAGAAAACCCATAATTATTAATCGTTTCATTAGCTTGGACTTGGGCTTGCACTTGGAGACGAGCTTGTTCTTTGGTAGCCCCGAATATCAAAATCGCTACTTGTCGCATTTGTTACTACGAAATATCTTTCATTTAACTCATCCGGCCCAACTATATCGTCAAGATAAACTATATCACCGTCTTCAAAATCGTTTTCCGCCGTTATCGTTGTAGTGCCGTCACCGTTATCGGTTACGTCTGTTATTGTTATCGAGTCACCTTCAAAACCCAATCCTGAATCTAAGAACCAAGCATCCTCCAAATCTACATCCACTCTCGGTTGCAGTTGCTCGACAGTCCTTGCAGTCGAACCGTTTACCGTTCTTGATACTGAAATCCAAACTTCATCTTCGTCATCACCTGGTATTACCGACACCGATTCTACTTCAACAGAAGTACCACCAATAAGATGAACAGCCCAAGCCACTACGTTTTGGTCTCTTTCGTAAGTCATCGAAAGTAATTTGCCATTATCCAATACGCACCAAATTATCGAGTCAGGATTCTTCTGATGAGCAATACAAGTTATCCCCGATAAGGTAACGTGTTCCGCCAACGCTGTGAGGTCAGGCGATACGTATTTTAACTTGTCCTCTCTATAAGTCATTTCCCGCACCTTGCGACCGACCGAATCTACGTAAAGGATGGCATCACCGACCTGTAAAGGTTGTATCCTTTTGGAGCCGTAAGGTGTTTGTTGACGTGCGTTGAAGTTGGTAGGTGTTATCTCCTCATCAGTTGCCTTCGCCCTTATTCGCCATTCACCGCCGTTAGTACCCAAAACAAGAGCTTCCAATGACGCCATCCACCGGATACCATTCCTTTTGTCCGATGATAATGTTCGCCAGAAAGAATCTGAATCTTTTGTGCCTTCCTCGAAGTGGTCGTAATTGCCAGATTCACTTAACCATACAGTCTGGGGCTGGTGAGTAGATCCACCGTAAACCGACCTTTCTTCAAAGAACGTAAGGGCTGACGGGTAACCTCTCCTGTCTGACCACGCCCCTTCGTACCATCTTTTAGAAGGATTAGCAGGCAAACCTTCATCAGCCACGTCAGATTCGGCGACAGCCCATACGGTAAGCTCGTAAAGATAATGGGCACCGATTGCGTTCCAAGTGCGAAAATCAGTTGACCCCATTTTCACTTCAATTTTGACTACGCTTACATCAGACCACGGCGCACCGTCTGTTACTTTTACCAACCCCGTTTCACTTCCCGCTAAATAATTTATAGTCTTTACTAAATGCCATGCCCCGCCATAGTACACTGAAATCTTCTCGTAACCGGACGGACTAAAAGAACCCTGTTTCCAATACCTGTAATATTCAATTCCCGTAACCCTGGAATCTGCAGAAAGAGAAAGTTCGACTTTGTAAGTTCCCGATACCGTCCCGCTTCCAGCGTCTGCATCAAAACCCACTTTCGTAGTCCTGTCCCCATCGTTTGCTTCAGGTGATACTTCGTACCAGTTATCGACATTGGAATCTGCAATCTGACTAAAGGCCGCCGCACCACCTCCGGTAGCAAGACCTAAATCGTCGGCGGCTCTATTGGCAAAGTCAACTAACACCGTTGCTGAAACTTCGGTTGGACTTGTATAACCGGTAATACGAGCTATACCACTTTGGGTACTGTCTTCAAGAGTAATGTCCGCTTCGATAGTGCCGCTGGTATAAGATGTGCACTTCATCCTGTACTTTACATTGTCTTCCTCCTCAGTGAAGGTCTGGGCAACGTGCTTATCATTGGCAGAGATATAAGTTCTGTATATTTCCCAATCTTCGTTATTTACATTTCTTTCCAAGTCAACCGAAGCCGTCCATTCACCGTGAATATTCAAAGTGAATATACCCTTGATAGGTATTTCGTCACCTATAACCCCCGTTCCAGTACCTTGCCCACTTGTTTTGGTAGTTGCTCTCGGCTGAGTTATCTTGAATAAAGAACCGATATTCGAAGAAGTAAAAACATCATCAGAAGCCGTTATAGTTATATCGCCGGTAATGGCGCTTGGGGTCAGAGTTATATCATCATCGTTAGCAAGGTCGTTTCTTTTCATAAACGGCCCTTTAGCAAAATCTATCGTGGACAAATCAAAAGTGTACGCCGTAGTTCTGGTCAGTTTTCTCGGCGCGTGATTATTATGAGTAATTCTTATAACGTCAGCTATCTGGCGAAATTGTAATTCAAATAACTCATCTTCCTGATATGGAGTTGGAGTTTCACAAATAGGATAATCGTCAGCATCTAAATCCGCCACAACCCAGTCAGTAAAGTTGCTTGCAGGGTCATCATAGTCGCCATCGTCTTCTGATGTATGGGCGACTAAACATCTGTAAACCGTACCACTGTGAGTAACAAATTCACCTATTATATAATCGGTCGCATCCGCCCAGGCCGTAGGTGTGGTGGTAGAACCTACCAATTGAGCGCCATTGTAAAAGAACCTGACGTACGAATCCCCGAACTCCATTTGATAGGCAATGTCATCAGAATATATAAAGGCGACTAATCTTGAAACTAACGAAGAATCCTTGGTGGAAGCGATATATTCCGTACCTGGCCGTCTCTCTACGTTACCGTATATGCGGGGAATCATATTCCGTAACGTCCGGCAGCCGGAAGAATGTTTTTCTAAATCGCTTCTGGCGTCTATCAAAGGTGATTGTTCACCGCCAGCGAAAGTGATTAGTGGTACGTTAATCATATATTTTCAAATTCCTAACTTCTAAAACCAAACCTTGATGTACTTTTATATGCGTTATCGGCCCTTCGTAAGTCACTGCATCGCCCCGTGACGGAGTTGCAGATGGAGATGGACTCGGACTGGAACTTGGCGAAATCGAAGCCGAAGGGCTGATAGATGGTGACGGCGACGCTGACGGTGAAATTGAAGCTGACGGCGAAATTGATGGCGATGCTGATGCTGATGGACTAATTGAAGCTGATGGACTAATTGAAGCCGAAGGGCTAATTGACGCAGATGGACTTATAGACGGCGAAGCGGAAGCCGAGGGACTTATAGATGCGGAAGGCGAAATGCTCGGACTGACTGATGCTGAGGGACTGATACTGGGCGACATCGACGCTGATGGTGAAATCGAAGGTGATGCAGATGCCGAAGGCGAGATACTTGGCGATACACTGGCTGAGGGACTAATCGACGCTGAAGGACTGATGCTGGGACTAACCGACGCTGAAGGACTGATAGACGCAGAAGGACTTACGGATGTTACTACTCCTATATGTGGAACCCAAATCTTATTGGGATAAATAATTCTGGGATGAGCAGCAACAGTCGTCCCACTTGCCGTCATATTATAACCGCCAACCCTGTCGTTTAATCCACGAATCAAAGGCCAGTAGGCTACAAG
>SDBT01007745.1_pt1 | contig 17634 bp, 20 predicted proteins | sample 2277101 | NCBI WGS metagenome assembly SDBT01 (sample SAMN10404973, study PRJNA504765) | marine sediment metagenome | isolation source: marine sediment core GS10_PC15, 103 cmbsf | place: Arctic Ocean: Southern Knipovich Ridge | collected 2010 | reverse complement strand
CCTTCAACTAAACCTTTGACCGCCAGGTCCGGGCCACTACCATCGTTGACCAAACTCACCCCAGTACCACAAGCATCACTGAGGGTAATGGCGGTGTCAATGGTCACACAGCTACCATCATCGGTAAGCACGATCCCTTCACCTTCAACAAGACCTTTGACTGCAAGGTCCGGGCCACTACCATCGTTGACTAAACTCACTCCAGTACCACAAGCATCGCTGAGAGTAATGGCGGTGTTAATGGTTACACAGCTACCATCATCGGTAAGCACGATCCCTTCTCCTTCAACAAGACCTTTGACTGCAAGGTCCGGACCACTACCATCGTTGACTAAACTCACCCCAGTACCACAAGCATCACTGAGGGTAATGGCGGTGTCAATGGTTACGCAGCTACCATCATCAGTAAGCACGATCCCTTCTCCTTCAACAAGACCTTTAATCGCCAAGTCAGGGCCCGTACCATCGTTGACTAAACTCACTCCAGTACCACAAGCATCACTGAGGGTAATGGCAGTGTCAATGGTTATGCAGCTACCATCATCGGTAAGCACGATTCCCTCTCCTTCAACAAGACCTTTAATTGAGAGGAATGGTCCTATGCCATCAGCTACAAGAGAAACACCAGCACCACAAGCGTTAGATAGTATGACTGTGGTCAAACAAATCCAGGTAATACCATTGTGGAAGCAAAATTGCAATGTACTGCGATCAAGAATAATATCGCCCTCCATACCAGGTTCATCACCGACACCAGCTAGATTACGATAGGAAGGTATTTTTAGCACATCAGTATTGCGAACATGATGGAAAACACGATCTCTGTTAATACGTATAGTCATTACCATTTGTCAATATTTTATGATCAATGATTATAAAATATTCAATCGATCCAACAATTACAGCAACAATCGAGATTTTCTATACAACCTCCAACACGTAATAGAAAACTGTCTCTGATCCAGCATTGTCGTTCAAAACGATGAAGCTTGTGGTATTTGTGATTGATACATATAAAGGAGTCACAACCGGGGATTGATGGGTGAGCATGACAATGACCCGACCTCCTGTAGTGTAAGGCCGGGAAAATGTTACAAGTGCAGATTTACCGCTTGCTACTGTAAGTTCCCCGGCAGTATCTGTTGATAAGATGTTGAGAAGTCCGGAAGTAGAAACACCCGGCAGTGGACCACGAGAAGTAATATGACCGGGAATGTCATCAATACCAAGGACAACTCTACCGACACTCGTAACAGGACTGCCAGTGTTGTCACCAGGTACAAGGACGACATCACCAGGAATGCCAGAGTCTGCACCACCGGCCAGAATAGTCACATCACCAGCATCGCCAGTACCGGTATTGCTACCTCCGACAATAAACACCTTACCGGCGTCGTCAGTACCGGAATGGTTACCGCCAAAAATAGCCAAAACTGGTATATTACCCGAACCGGAATTATCACCTTGCTTAATAACAATTCTACCTACATCTGTCGTTCCAGTTGCCGGTTGCGTAAAAAGGTTTACGTTACCGGTGCCCGTTGTTCCGTCACCGCCGGAGATATTCATATCACCACCACCACCTGCTGAACCATCACCACCCCTCAATGTGAGACCTCCTCCCGCAGCTGCATCAACACCTTGAAGAGCATCCGAATCAGCAATTGTCGGATTAACTCCTGCTGTTGTCTCTCCATTAGCCAGGACATCCGCCCATGTCGCTGCAGAATTAATAGTTACACAGCTGGCGTCACTGTCCAGAGAAATACCAGATCCTTCAACAAGACCTTTAATTGCCAGGGCCGGGCCAGTACCATTATTGACCAAGGACACCCCGGTACCACAAGCATCACTGAGGGTAATGGCGGTGTCAATGGTTACACAGCTGCCATCATCGGTAAGCACGATCCCTTCACCTTCAACAAGACCTTTAATCGCCAGGTCAGGGCCAGTACCATCGTTGACTAAACTCACCCCAGTACCACAAGCATCGCTGAGGGTAATGGCGGTGTCAATGGTTACACAGCTGCCATCATCGGTAAGCACGATACCTTCTCCTTCAACAAGACCTTTAATTGAGAGGAATGGTCCTATGCCATCAGCTACAAGAGAAACACCAGCACCACAAGCGTCAGATAGTATGACTGTGGTCAAACAAACCCAGGTGATACCATTGTGGAAGCAAAATTGCAATGTACTGCGATCAAGAATAATATCGCCCTCCATACCAGGTTCATCACCGACACCAGCTAGATTACGATAGGAAGGTATTTTTAACACATCAGTATTGCGAACATGATGGAAAACACGATCTCTGTTAACACGAGTTTGAGCAGAAGGTGGCATTGTCATTATTATTATGAGTAGTCAATATTTTATGATACTATATCACAAAATGTTGAATACAAGTAATGAGTGAAAAGTTTCGTATTGGTAAACAAGAATATACAATAAAAAAACCTAAAGTATCTTTTCAACATACAAAAGAAATCGCTAAATTAGCCAAGGAGTTAGAGGTTGCCCGCACAGAAGGAAAATATGCACGCCAGGCGACTAATATCGCTTCTGAACTCCCTAGAAAGGCATTCAAGGTGATAGAAGAATACATCAAACAGCACAATAGAAAGATATATGGTGGAACAGCGTTAAATATGCTTTTGCCTAAACAACACAAGATTTACAAGCGTAATACATTACCAGACTATGATTTCTTCTCACCGGATCCTTGGGTTGATGCAGTACAACTTGCTGATCTACTTTACAAAGCTGGGTATAAATACACCGAGACAAAGGCTGGTATTCACAAAGGCACATTCAAAGTTTTCGCAAATTTCTGGCCTGTAGCCGATATTACCTATCTTCCTTTAGATCTCTACGACCAGGTTCCTACATTAAAGAAGAATGGTTATACAGTCGTGTCGCCCGCGTACCTACAGATGACACTATATAACATTATCTCCAAACCAATCGAAGCGCCAGTACGATGGCCACAAGTTGCCTTCCGTCAAAAGCTACTAGAGCAGTGGGCACCGCCTAAATACCGAAAGAAACAATGCGCTGCTGACTTTATTGGTGCTGATGATCGTCCAGACATTGATCCTGAATTAGAAAAGGCATTGCAGGTTGTGTATAAAGAGGCCCGTAAAGCCAAACTCATTCACTATGGAGCTTTGGCCTATAACAAGTATGTGTCAATCGCTGGTGGTAAATTACGGCTACCAGTGTATTATTATGATCTGTTAGCCCAAGATGCAGGAGAGTATGCTGCACAGTTTCAAGAGGAGATTTCTCAAGTCACTAATAAAAAGTTGATATCGGATCTCTTTTACCAGCCGCACAAAGATATAAACAAGCTTAGCTATGTACTGTTCATGGAGATTGGTAAAGAAAAGGTACCAATCTTTTCGATTACAGAGCTCACGCGCTGCGTACCATACAAGTACCTTGGTGGACGATACTATTGTTCTATTGATTATCTATTTTATGAACTCTATCATCAGATGCTCAACGAAGATACTAATTTACATGCTTTTGATGTTAGTTGTTTAATTCGTTATCTTTATTACACCCAGCAGCGATACTACAGAAAGGAGGGTATTACTGAATTGGAAAAGTCGCCACTACAGCGATTTGTGACAAAATGTCGTGGTCCATATGTGGATGTTATACGGGAAGAATTTTATTCAAGGTGGGTAGATCGGGTTGCATCCCAAACCAATGTCATTGACATTATTCCCAAGGGGGATACTATAAAGTTGACAGGTGTAGAGAATAGAAAGCTTCGGATTTACTCTCGCGGTCAAATAGAACCAAAAGAGTGTAGGGGTTTGGAACAGAACAACTGCAAGTATCCGTGTAATTGGGTAGAAGAACTGGATATGTGTGGTGGAATCCCATATACTGGTTATCAACCAGGGCGACCAGTACCAATAAGGGCTCCTGGCGGTGCGACAGTGAACCTTAAAAAGTCTAAAAAGACAGCTGTTACAGAGTAATGGCAGCGAGGTTTAGTGTTAATTTTGTTATAGGATTACATCTAGTATCTGCATGGGGAGGTGCGGGGGTCGGAGGATATGAATCTTATACACAGCGTAACTCTCGCTATTTCTCAGAGTCCAAGGATGATCTACATACTGCGTCTGCTCGGGGATTGATTCGTGGAGTGTATTACCCCTATAAAACTATAACTCACATACCACAGGTATGGGTTAATGAAAAACCGCCGTGATGCATAAAGGACATTCTGTCCTTTAGAACCTCCGATGCTCTGCAACTCGATGCCCTACTTTTGTTAAAAGTAGATCAAAAAGGAATGCGGGGATGAAACCCCGCACTTTAGTATTAGTGGTACATAGCCACTACCAATACTTATGTAGGCGATTAATACGCCATTACTTATGGTCGTGTAGATCTGAATATACAAGCATGTGAGGAAAGACACCGTGCTCGTGGCACTTGCACATCGTGTCACTCTCGTATCCAACGAGGACCCGTTTACAGCACTCATATCTGAACTCTGCTGTCTTGTGACCGTCCACGCTGTACCGCCTTACCCTGTCACGTGTCTCTTCCACTTTCCAGTTATCGGTGGAAGTGATCGCTGCCATGTTTCTTGTTATATATAAAATATATCTTTAAAATCATTTTAATACAGTAATGAATACAACCATTATTGTATTTGTCGCTTCGGTAAGCGGAGTTTCTAAAGGACAGAATGTCCTTTATGCATCACGGAGGTTTTAAAGGACAGAATGTCCTTTACTACCAATACTATATTTATAATATATTGCAAGTACTTTTTGAGGTACAGCTTGCAGGTGTTACAACAAAAGTGCAGCGGCAGCAAGCAAAAATATACTCATTCTGTTTGTATCCCAGTGTTGGAGTTGGAAATTTTTCCAGCCACAAAGCTTCACGTCATCCATCGAAATCAGCTTTGGTCTCTGCAACATGTTTCTTGTTATATATAAAATATATTTTTAAAATCACTTTAATACAGTAATGAATACAACCATTATTGTATTTGTAGTGTTGCTGGTCATAGTGCTGTGGATACAATTCAGTAATACTGAAAGTATCGGACCTCAAGTATCTATCTCTGGAATGCGTTTTGTACCTAATGAAATCACAATTCAGCGAGAACAAACTGTTGTCTGGACTAATAATGACGCACCGCCGCATACTGTGGCATCAGGGCAACCTGGGATTCCAGATGGGTTGTTCGATTCTGGACTATTGAGTAAAGGGGAAAAATTTAGTTATCAGTTTAACAAGCCGGGTATATACGCTTATTACTGTACTCTACATCCGTGGATGACTGGTAAGGTAATAGTTAACTGATGCAAGTCCTGGTGCCCATTTGTATATCTTCAGCAGCTTAAAAGGGATATTACTTCACTGTAATGGGTAAGAAAACTCGTAATATGACTCTCGAAGAGCGAAAGTGCCGCCGTCTTAAGGGACATTTCCGTGAAGTAAACATTGCTACACATCAAAATGGTTCTATGGACTTGATTCTGCCTAAAATCACTGAACAACAGCTACAAGATCTTTTACCATCAGTATCAATAGTGACTATTACTAAAGATCGTGGTGCCTTTGCGGGGATTATGCTTTATAATTGGATTAACATTAAATATCCTCGCGAAAAGCTAGAGTGGGTTATTCTTGATGATTCTGAGGATTGCTCAGAATATGATCTTGCTGATTACATACCTCAAGACGATCCGTATATTAAATATTACAAGCTTGATCGTACGTATCCAGTAGCTGAGAAACGCAATAAAGCCGTGGAGTTGGCAAGCTATGAGTATATTATGCATATGGATGATGATGACTATTACTTTCCGGATCACGTTTTAGCAAAGATTAGGATCATGCTGCACTACAAGTGTCAAGGAGTACATTCAATTCCGATTGGAGTATATGATATGATGGAACATAGTAGTTATATTTTTGACTCTTGTAATAAAGATTATGATGTTAACGATTCTGCCGAGGCGACATTTGCATATACAAAGGATTATTGGCGTAATAACAAGTTTTACTCTGACAACAAGGCAGGTACATGTGAAGGACGTTCGTTTATAGGCAAGCATTTTAAAAAGTGGGTAAAGGTGCATTTCATGTTTAACATGATTAGTATTACTCATTCGAAGAATATTACTGGTCATAATCGTCGTTTTATTAATGAGAATTTGGATTCAGTAAAAACTGGTAATTTTGAGGATGTTTTCCCGCAAGCTTTTAATCAGAACCTTGAAAATATCCGCAAGATTTTGGCTGCAGAGTATGTGCAACCTGATATTCCAGTATGACGGGGTTCCGCCCCCGTCGGCGACGGAGCGAGGCAAAGCCTCGCGAGTATAACCGTAAAAGATTTCTTAAATGACTTTAAAAAATACAACACATTGTATAGAATGGGATTGCCAGAGCTCGAGAATAAGGATAGTTTTGATACAGTATTGAAGAACGCTGGCAAAAGCCTAGTGGTAGTGGATTTTTATGCTGATTGGTGCGGGCCGTGTAAACGTCTTGCTCCACATCTGGAAAAGCTCAATACTCAAAAAACCAATGTACGATTCTATAAAGTCAATATTGAGGTTAACGAAGAAACTACTGCTGAACAACAGATTACTGCCATGCCTACAATAGTCTTTTTTAAGAATGGAAAGAGGGTTCATGAGGTTGTAGGTGCTGATTTCACCAAAATCACTGCAGGTGTAACAAAATATGAGTAAATTGGCCTTTGGACGCTCGCATCCTTTTTGATCTACTTTGTTAAAAGTAGGGCTCACCGTTCATAGGCCGTAAGGCCTCCGTCGCTTGCGGGGGCGGAACCCCGCATAAGGCCCCAAACCTAGCCTCTCCGCTTACTGAAGCGGGCCACGGAGGATGCGCTAGCGCATCCTTTTTGATCTACTTTTGATAAAAGTAGGGCAGCAAGCCGCGTCGTTTGCGGGGTTGCGCCCCGCACAAAATTGATATTGAGTAAATGATATTGTTTAATAGTAAATGGGAATATATCGACTATTACGCGCGAGAAGAATAAGGGGACATCATCGACAAAGACAGCGACATAGTTGTCGGTTATTGGGCAGATTTGCCTCTCGTCCGGACACCGTATCTACGACCGTACACTAATTTTATTAATTAATATCCTTTAATTGAGGGTATTAATTACTTCCGCGAGCTCTTGCGCGACACCTTGCGAGAACCCTTACGTGAGCTCTTACGAGAACCTTTGCGCGAGCTCTTGCGCGACGCCTTGCGAGAACCCTTACGTGAGCTCTTGCGCGACGCCTTACGAGAACCTTTCCGTGAGCTCTTGCGCGACGCCTTACGAGAACCTTTCCGTGAGCTCTTGCGCGACGCCTTGCGAGAACCCTTACGTGAGCTCTTGCGCTTAGCTCGTGTTTTGCAGGGCATCTTTAGCAGCGGTGCAACTTTAGGAGTCCAGCCTTTCATATTCTTCCTCTTGGCTGCGTTCTTGGCAAAGTTGTATGCTGCTACAGCAGTACGTTCAACCGCAGGATACTTTGTGTGGTCAGCTAACATGTTAGCAGCCATAGTTTCTACTTCGTTAATAAAGTATGATTCTAAACACTGGTCATTACTAAGGCAACAACCAAAATCGACACGAATCATAGGATGCTTGATTGGATATTGTAGAATACTGCGGATAGCTTTGCGAGCCACGGGTTTGATTTGACGAGCGATAGCGTCAGGGAGTGTACCGCCTTCACTGACAAAAGTATCAAAGTCAGAAATAGGTAATCCTCCACCCCCTCCAACACCCTCAGTTAGGGTTCCCACTGAATAAGCATAGCGTTCATTGATCCAATAGGTACGGATCTCATAATTCTCGGCGAATGACGGAACAAACTCTTGAACTACCGCATTTGGAAAGCCTTTGTTGCGCAGACGCTTAAAGTGATCACTAATGGTTTTGGGTTGAGTACGAGCAACATCTTTTAAAACCTTGATACCTAATGAGTAACCAGCATAGCTAGGCTTGATGATGGCGCCTTTCCAGCCTTTCGCTAATATTCGTTTCTTGAATTGAGCTGGTGCACGGATTACTGCATCCGGAGTTACTCGGAAGAATGGCGCTACTGGGATGCCAGCCCGATGGAGGTCAGTATAATAGTTGGGTTTATTAATGATATACTTGTGAAAGTCGGGGTGTGGATATACAAAGGCTGTAGTCTTTGCAAGCATCCGTTCAAACTTTTTGGATTCAAATGGGCAGGTCTTACGTTCACCACAGTGAAAGACTTCAATAGCATCATAAATAACAAAGATAACGTCCTGTTCATCAAGATCTTGTTGGGTAAGTTTCTCAACTTGACCTCCATTGAATAGCGTGACCATGTCACTCGGGTGATGATAGTTAATGTATGCTGCCATAGCGACATCAGAGGGGACAGTGTTGTTATCGTCGTCGCCTTTGTCAAATTCATTGACATAGTCCATAAATGGTTTCATACCTTGCTTGAACCACTTGGGTGCTTTTCGCGAGGTTATTTTGTAAGGGTATACATCAGAGGATTTGCCTACTATAAAAGCGATATTAACCATTACAATATAGCAAGAAAAAGTGATTTAATCATATTAAAAACTTAGTAGGTAATGAGTGACGCTAGAAATAATATACAAATGCCTTGTCTGCCATTAGAAATATGGCAACTGATTTATTACTTTATGCATGATTTAAGACCAGTACATCAAGAATTATTAAGTAATTGTGCCCGTCGTGAGGTTGAAGCACTAAATGATTATGGTGGTATCGATCGCTTTGAAGTGGCTCTCCATAAAAGTATTCATCCACTATATAGTGATACGCAAAATTGGAAAAAGCGTGGATGGTGCTCTGTAAAATGTTGGTCATTCAATTGGCCCCATGCTTGTAATTTTTGCATGTCATGCAATGCAGATCCCGATTACTGTACATGCGGATAGCTAACTGACCGGATGTTCATGTTTCACCATCTGTAGGGATCTTTCGTGTAGAGAATAAAATGCTAAATAATACAATTGCGACCAAGATCATGATGAGGGGGTAGGTTGTGGTCTTGCTACGGGTGTATGTGACTTGTTTTTTAAACATATCTTCTTTGCGTGCTCTATAGATAGCCTTTATTAATGAAAAAGCATAATCACTTTTATTGCCACTCAATGCATTGGCGTTGTTCCCAGAATCGTCAACACGCGGCATTTTGTAGATTAAACGTTGAATGCTTTGCTGTGACAATAACCCGCTAATTACTACATCATCATTACGGTACAATACATTGTCTTTAATAGGATAGCGCAATAACTCTCCAATGTCGTCAACAGTTGGAAAAAACTTGCGGACATACAATACGCCTGGGGAACCTAATAATATGTCTACTGCTTCGCCACTGCTGTTAATATCAAAGGTGTACCATTTTCTATTATACTCGTGTTCGTTATAGGCGATGCTCATGTAGAATGGAAAGGTACCAATCTTAAATCCAGCGCTACCAATTGCACAGTCGGGTTTAGCACGATGTTTAGATACTAATTTCTCAACCATACCTTCAGGATATAGCTTGTCATCGTCAAAAGTAATGATCACCGTGTCAGGATCTTGTTCTGACAGTAATGCACCTACTACTTTGGTAATGGGTCCATAGTCTTGACAGCGAATAATATTGCAATATTCTGTTAATACGTCAGGTATCAGATAAGTAGTGTCTTCACGCTGACAGGAGTATGGGACACTTAAATATACTGCATCTAGTTTGTAGCTTTGATTGGCGAGCGTAAGTAGAGTTTTTTCGATCTGACTAATGCGGCTAGGGATGGTGGTTAAGCTACCGACAACTCTCATTACCCGTTGGCAAGAACTTCCTTAGATATATAATGACCACAATAATTATATATTTATTTTACTCGCCTGCCGCATCTCTTTGAGATTTGATTAGTATATTTAGTTGCTCTGGACATAGAACAGTAATATGCAGGATAACGTATACAAAAAATATAGTAACATTCCTAGTAACACTCCTAAAGTTCCTATAAACAACATAAGTGGACCTATTTCCAAAAGTATCCCTGCGGCTATTAGAAAGTATAATAAAGCAATTCCAGTATCATTTTAATCTGTTTCTGTGTGTTTGTGTTTAAATGTTCAATTTTAAGCAGATCATACAAATATGATTCGTTTCATCACTTTCTCAAGGTCATTACACCCAGTCACGTAACTAGCCTGGCGTCCGTCGTTGACTTTAGCCTTGGATATTTCTGCAGCCTTGTTGATATTACGATCATCTAATAATGCAAACACTAATGGATATTCTTTTCGCAAGTACGTTTCTGCTTGAAAGTCATCCTCAAAATGGTAAATAATTCGTTTAGAGTTGAGACGACCAATTGCATCATCAATGGTACCTCGATAAATCGCATCAATCTTAGCGGTGGTCTTGTGATAATAGACATTAGTAAACATGTGTTTGCGGGTAATAAAGATATTCTCAACATCTGAGTAAGCCTTCTTCTTAAAAGCTAAATTGCCGCTTTTGTCGGTAGTCATTTGTCGTATGACATAGTCAGGTTGAAAGCCTGGCATTCCAGTATGGTAGGCATCACGCTGTAGATAGTCCATCTTGTCTACGTCAACGTCACACAGCTTGTTGTTGACGATTTGATACATCCATGCTGGATCATCATTATGTACATCACCCAAGATCATCTTGTGGACTCTGAGTTCGTCTTTTGATTGGATGATCCAACCTTTGCGGCGGTTGATTGTTGACAGAATAACTAATGACCGATGTTCATGCTCATCTTCCAAACCTTTGACACTGCCAGCGACATCATCAAACATATGTGAATAAGCCATGTGCCCTATATCGTGAAGAAGACCAGCTAACATAACCAGTTCTTTTAGCTGCGTAGAAATTTCTTGTCCGCTATTATGAGCAATGCTGTCTACTGCTAGCCCAGCCAGATGCATCACCCCCAATGAATGCTCAAAACGGGTATGAACTGCAGAGGGATAAGTGTAATGGGCTACACCAAGCTGTTTAACTCGTCGCAAGCGTTGGAACTCGGGAGTATCAATAAATTCTTGACATATTTTTGGGACCTCAACGTAACGATAGATGCAATCTTTGATGATTGTATCCATATTATTGGTATTTTGTACCAATAATATGTTTTATTCATTTTATTACTCATTCGCCTGCGGGGTTCCGCCCCCGCAACCGACGGAGGCCTGCCTCTTCGCTGAAGACTTTGTTTTCGGGCCTGTGCATCTGTCCGAAATGGGCGGACGTAAGAACAAAAACCACCTTTCAGAGTGTTCAGGCAATTTTTGGGTGTCATTATCCCATGTTATCCACCCACCGTTCTTCAACCACACCGTTCCGCTAAACGCTTCCCCATAGCAATCGTATTCTATGTCGAGTCCATCAACAAACTCTTCATATTCTTCATTTGTGTAATTTTCGGGCAGCACGATTTGTATGGCTGGGACATTGTAATCCGAATAATATAGATCCGCGCAGAGAATGTCGGCTTCACTAAGCTCAACTGCCTCCAGCTCAGCCTCAAGCGAGGACCAAAGATGAGTCATGCTTGCAGTGGTTCTTCAGAGAATATCAATGCTGGAATCAATTTTACTGGGGAGCTTCGATCCCCAGGACCCCTTGGGGCTTGCTGCCAGAGGCCAAATCAATTTTATGCGGGGTATGAGGGATCTCTGTTTTGATTAGTGATAGATAGACCAATTGTTTTCATATTATTCATTCGCCTACCTCTTTGCTGAAGACTTTGTTTTCGGCACTGTGCATCTTTCTGAAATGGGTGGACAACCGTGCAAAACCCACCTTTCAGGAACATCATGTCCCCATGTTATCCACCCGCCGTTCTTTAGCCACACCGTTCCTTTAAACATTTCTTCGCAGGGGTCGTGTGGATTGTATTCCATGCTGAGTCCGTCGTATACTATGTCAAGTCCATCAACAAACTTTTCGTAATCTTCTTCTGTGTAATTTTTTGACAGCACGATCTGTACGTTTTTTATGGATTGGTCATAGTCGCAGTTCAACTGATAAAATAGATCTGCGCAGAGAATGTCAGCTTTGCTAAGCCCACCTGCCTCCAGCTCAGCCACCAGCGATGTTAATAGATGAGTCATATGTTCTTCAGAGCGATACCAATGCTGGGATCAATTTTGAAAGGACGTTCCGTCCTACTTTTAACAAAAGTAGATCAAAAAGGATGCGCTAGCGCATCCTCCGTGGCCCGCTTCGGTAAGCGGTTTCGAACCTCGGGCCATGCGGGGTATGAGGGAACTCTGTTTTGATTAGTGATAGATAGACCAATTGTTTCCATATTAGTTTTCAATTTTTAGTTGTAATAGTTTCCGTACCAACCCTTCATCTTGTAAGGAACCACCACCCACTCTACACCGGGGATCTCGCGACCCAGGTCACCACAGTCGGGGCTACCACCAAACAGCTGCTCGATCACTGCGTTGGACTGACCGGGAGTGGCATCGTTGCGGGTGGTGAGGGTGATGTGCTTGAGAGTGCCATAGCCGGGAATTCCAACCAACAACCCGCAGATGTTCGTACTACGGTAGCGACCAAACACCGTGATTTCTACTGGCTCTCCTTCGGGGAGCGGTTCCTTTCCCTTTCCGTAGACTAGTGTCACGTGAGTTCCGTGCCAGTTGGCAGAATAATCAGCAGGTCCATCAAAGCAGCGAGCCCACTGACTCCTTGCATTCTCCAGAGCTCCAAGGACCACAATACCACCATACACAAACTTGTTCTTGTTCTGTTTGGCTCTGCACCGACCATACTTGTTATACTCAACGGGGACGATGTTATCTACAGGGATGTCATTGTCAATCAGTGGGACCTGAGTCTTATTGTGCTGGATAATCACACCGTCTGGCGAGTGGCTGTAACTCGCCAGACTGTCGCGAAGGATCTCCAATCCCTTGATCGCTCCTACTGTCTTTGTAGAAAAGCTGGGATGGTTCTCGCGTGTTAGGAACCGAGTAAAGAGCATCTCGATTAGATCGGTGTAAGACATGTTGGTGTGGGAGATATTGATGGTGTACACATAGCCAGTACGTGGGACCTTATCCAGGTCGTTGAATAGAGTGCGACGCTGATCCCAGTTCAAGTTGCAACGATCGATGATTGTGCTGTACATTCCTGGCTGTTCACAAGATTCTGCCCACTTGCTGATCTCCTTGATCAAGTTAGCACGGTTGCCACCACACTCGTCCTGACTGCGGACAAAGCCCGGATACTGTTTATGCAGTTTCTTACGAAACCGGCTCTTGCCGATGCACTGCACACCAGTCAAGACAAAGTAGATCATCACTGGCTCACGCTCGGAGACAAACTTGAGCAGGTCGCGAATGTTGTGCTCGTCTTCAATTAAGAACCGGCCCCGAATTGCGATGTACTCACCAGCGGAAAGCTTGGCCTTATCTTCATCAGAACAAAATGGGGACTTGACCCACCAGAACCACTCTCGAGTGCGATCCATATACCAAGCCCACTTGGTATGAGGCATATCCCACATCTTGTATTTATTAACCAGCTCTTCACGACTTGGACAGCATTTGCGTTTCAAAGCCTCGCGGAACTCGCGGAGGGCCAGGTACTTCCAAAACTTTAGCTTGACCTTGAGCTCCTGCATATACGGAAGTGACACCACTAGGACATAGCCTTCCAGCTCGTGGTTACACTGGTCGTTGTCGCGTTCCCAACGTGTCAGTGCTTGCTTGACACTATCAAAACGACCCACCAATTCCACGGTAGGGAGGTAACTGGTCAAGAAGACACCCAACTCTGAGGTCAAACAGTTGTCTACCATATGCACGTAGAGTTCCTCTTTGGTGTCAGCGTACACATGTTCCTGGAAGCACATTAGTTCAAAGACCACTGTTGAGCGCTCGTGGTTGTGAAGGTGACGACGCAAGGAGTCAATGCTCTCTCCTCTCTTCTCCAGGCAGCGCTTCATAACAGCCTCACCAACGCGAGCATACTCGTTATCCCAGCCATTCTTGGATGTCACGTAGTGAGTCATGGGGTGGTTGTAGCTGTACATGGGCTTGGCGTTGTAGACATTATCGCCGTCGTCTTGGAACATACTGGAGACGTGCCAACCACCAACAGTAGTTGTCCAACAGTTATCTTGGCGATACAACACCTCGTCGGATACCTTGCCGTCTGGATCAGGGTAGATAAAGAAATGCTGTGGTGGGAACACTGCAATATTCATACTCCCTGACTCCTTTACAAACAGATTGACCTCACCGTGACCAGTCATCGCCTCTAGGCGGTCGCGCTGAGCATCAGGGAAGCCGTGCTGATCGAGGTTTGCAAACTTTGGGTGTGCGCCATAGTCCTGGTAGTGACAGACAATGGTACCGTCGGGAAGCTTGATGTAGTGCTTCTCGACAATGTGTCCACGGCGAAGGTACTGCTTGCCGACATAGTCCTTGTCCTGCCACAAGCTCAGTTGGTGGAGGGTGATCCAGACCTCCAGACCACCAGCAGTAAAGTGGGTCAGAGTGTCCTTATAGGTAGTCTTGGAGCGGCGAGACCGAGCGACCGAGAAGAACTCTTCGACCGCCTGACAGTACTGGCCCTCCTCGGGGGTAAGATGTGCGGTAACGTTAGCCATTGCGAATAGAAAGCTATCTGTTGTCAAAAGGGACAACAGATAGTTCAATTTTAGGGCGCGGTTCCGAATTAGTAGCCATGAACAGTAATGTCCTTTTTCTCAGCAATACCTGATTCAACCAAATAGTTGGCAAGGTCCTGACGTTGGTCACCAGTAAACCGAAGTACTTTGTTGAAATGTTCATCAGTTGCGTTTTTATCAATAACCACCGCACCATTACAGCACAATCGTTTCCTGATCTTTTTGATCAACTCTTTGAGATCATAGTCGTTGGGTAATCCGGATAATGTAGTTGTACGTTGTCTGGCATTTCGCTGTTGGACACGAAGATGTATTTTAAATGATGTATCCTCTTTAGAGGCCACAGTAGTAATTGGATCGTTGACCCCAAGTGGATCAGAAAGGTCGAGTCTATTCATAGTGATATATTGTTAGTTCCTTTTTATTAGATCAATTTTATGCGGGGTTGCGCCCCCGCACCGCTTTCTTAGAAAGAAACCAGACCAAAGAAGAGACCGTCGCAGGCGACGGTCTCCTGTTTTTGACCTACTTTTTGTTAAAAAGTAGTAGACGACGAGACAAGCGGAGCTTGTCTATGGAGAACCCCCATGGGGATTGTTCCGCTTCGGTAGGGCGCATCCTTTTTGATCTACTTTTGTTAAAAGTAGGCCAGAGGCTGGTTTGGGGCCTTTAGTGAGCCGGTAGGCGAGCGTCCAAAGGCCGGAACCATGATTCAACCAATTCAAACTGATCAGTGAGAGAATGTTCGTCAATAGGAACCTCCATGATCATTGGTTTATCAGTTGCACCAGCAATACGTGCTAATTGCCGAAGACCCTTGGTTTCGATCAATCCGCTGGTTTGCGGACCAATGTCAGCATGATTATCGCGATGACTCCCCAATGCTGTTTTGCTGCCGTTAAAGTGAAAACAAAGTAAGTATTCCCAACCAATGTGTTTATCAAAATCGCGATAAAAACGCATCGCCTCAGTTCGTTTGGAGAGATCGTATTCACCAGTCGCATACAAGTGCGCAGTGTCAACGCACCATCTTACATGATGTTTGAGCGAAACGTCAACGTAATCGTTCCAAAATTCAGCCCAGTCCTCCATCTCACAGCACATTCGTGTTCCTCCGCCGGCCATGTTCTCCAAAATGATGATCGCATTGTCGGGCATTCGTTCAACAACCCACCACAAGTTCTCAACAAAGTTCTCATATGCTGCAGACATGTCTTGCTTGAGATCCTTGACGTTGGAACCCATATGTAGGACGCTTCCGACGCCGCCGAGGTTGGTGACGTTGATGAGATCATTGACATACCGTTGGAGGGCCTTGAGCCCTGTCTCTGATTCTTGCAGAGGACGGGCAAAGTTGAGGAGATACGGAGAGTGAGCAATCAGAAACACATCGTGTTCTGCAACCAGCTCTGCAACCGGTTCATACACAGTTGCCGGCTGGATCTTGGAGGCATAGCCCTTACTGTTCCCCATCCATAACTGAACTGCACCAGCATCAAGAACCAATGGTCGTTCGATTGCGGAGAGGTAGCCTCGGTTTATACTGGGGTGGTAGCCATACTTGGGCACCTTGGCTGCTAGGGTTCGGTTTGACATGCTTGCTGTTTGATTTGTGGAGCTCGGCGGCTCCGGAAATCAATTTTGCGGTTTCTCGGAGACTAAGTGCAACACCTACAATCTCCTGGAGCAATAAACGCTTGGGGGGAAGCTTCCAGATAACGAAAAAGTGGGGCTAACCCATCCACCAATTTTTGTTCTGGGAGAGATAAATTGGAGAGATCGTAGACCTTGTCGAGCGGAAGGTAGCGGTACAGACCAATATAGTCCTCATCTTTCCCGATGTCGTGGGGTAGAGGCCAGATTCCAAATTCCCAACCTTGGGTGTCTTGAGGAAGATCAAGTTTGCTTAGATCAAAATCTAGGGATAAGATCTCAATCTCCTTGGTAATTTGGATTAGTATTTTGCCATAGTTTGAGTCTGCGTCTGAAGCCAAAAGCTCAGACCAGAAATTAGCCTGAAGGTGTTTTATTTCTTCGGAAACTTCATCAGGTTCAGAGTCAGAGTCTGATTCCATTTCTTTGGAAACTTCATCAGGTTCAGATTCTGATTCTTTGGAAACTTTGTCAGACTCGTAGTCAATGTCTGATTCATCGTCGAGGGTGATGAGGACGTCGAGGTCATCTTCAAGTTTTGGCCGGTTGGCCGTGATGTAGTCAGTTTGGTCCTCATTGCGGAGCTTTGCGGTGATGAAATCCTCCAGAGCATTACTGTAGTATTCCTCTGGGTCAGGGCTCGAAAGATACTCGCCTTTGATCAGCTGCGCAAGCCTCCGAGTTGTCAGACGACTTCCATAGAAGATTACTGCACTGGTAAGAACCATTTCAAAACGAGTATGTGCTTAGTATCGAACTCTGTAGTCTGAAGAATCAATTTACGTAGCGGAAGCGGTCTGATTTGTGGAGCTCAGCGGACCCGGAAATCAATTTTGAAAGGACGTTCCGTCCTTTCGAACCTTGGGCGCTCCTCGGCCGCAAGGCCTCCGTCGCTTGCGGGGGCGGAACCCCGCATTGATCACTGTTTAGTTGCGGATTTAGTTAGCGATGGTTTATGATGTATCTCCACAGTAACTGTAGGATTTCCCTCATAAAAGGCAGACGGGTCGTTAAATATGTCGCGAATTCGCGAAGGGTCTACCTCAAAACAGTCATCATACTTGTCTATTAACATGTAACATGTAAGAGGGTCCGTATTTTGAAAGTTGAAATACATCTCACCAAAACACGTACCACCAAAACCGTTGTCGTCTTCTGTTAGATAATAAAAGATAACCATATACGGAGGGGTTAATAAATGCATTTTTTTTCTTCACATTTGACACCGCAGACGATACCCCTGATGTGACTCTTCACTGTTGCAGTCTCTACTGTTTAAAA
>SDBT01007744.1_pt1 | contig 17634 bp, 34 predicted proteins | sample 2277101 | NCBI WGS metagenome assembly SDBT01 (sample SAMN10404973, study PRJNA504765) | marine sediment metagenome | isolation source: marine sediment core GS10_PC15, 103 cmbsf | place: Arctic Ocean: Southern Knipovich Ridge | collected 2010 | reverse complement strand
CCAGTACTTCTTGCCATCAATGACCTTGAACTCACCGTGAACCATGATGAACGGGAACATATGGCCTGCCCACTTGACGGGGCCTTCCAGTATCTTCTCGCCAGATGCCACACACATCATGATCTGGTCTGTCTCGACCTTACGAGTTCTATCAGGCTTGAAGCCATTGGCTGTCATGACCTGTGCTTCATCTGACTCTGAATCAACCACCATGGTCTTCATGAGCGGCTCACCAGTCTCAGGATCTGGCTTGCCCTTGGGATCAGGTGTCTTAATCAACCATAGTATTGTCGTTGTAGGGACCTTGTACCAATACTCAGCAACTCGAACAGTCTCATCATCAACCCAGTCATCATCACTATCGAACTCGTTATCACCCTCAAAGTCTACTTTGGCTGCCTTATGGCCGTATTTCTCCTCGAACTCAGCGTGTGAGATACGATCAGCAAATACCCAGTCCCTGGCATCTCGCTTCATAAAGTCTTTGGCAGATGGATCACAATACAGATTGAACGGGTTTTCAAAGCCCTTGATAACGATATCCTTGTCAAAGGCATCATAACGGGCGAACTCAGTATCAACACGCCAAGCACCCATACCGCCTTCAACCTCGTATTCAGCAGCATAATCAGTAGCATCATCGGAGTGAGAGACATTCAGGATATTACGAATAAGACCCTCGTATATCTCGGCTATCTCAGTATCACCGCCCTCTACGGCTCTGACCTTACCTGATGGTCTGTTGTCCCTGATGTCGTTAATGACACGTTTGGTACGTATCTTGGTCTTGTTGTATTCGTAGCAGGGTCTATCACCACGTTCGTCCTTCATGTTCTGTTGCCACTGCTCACCTGGAAGGTTCACGAACTTGATATCAGCCATAGCATCACGACGGTTATCAAAGTCAGCCTCTGTCATGAGTTTATGACGATCACGTACTCGTTGGAGTAAGTCCTTGTTGGACTTCTTGCGCATGTCAGGCATCGATAATCCTTATGTGGGGTATAGACATCTTTGGTTCCCCGCAAACACACAAATCCGAACTGTTTATATTAGTTGGCTTCCATGAATGTTCAACCAATCGTCCGAAGGTGTTACGTGGGTCAACACCCTCACGAAAGTAGTCACCCTTACGGTCATAGAACATGCCGTTCTGTTCTCCGCATCTACCCTGCACAGACATTAGCAATACCCCCAATGAGAAGTACCGGAATGGTAATCGACAATATAAAAGCAACGGTAAAAGCAACAATCAGACCAAGTCCGGTAAACCCAGAATCATCAATCAGTTTAACCTGCATAGCCACTGTATCCTTTGTAGGGGTTCATTGGTGTACCAACAGTTTCATTGAATATCTCGTCAGCCGCAACACATATCAGGCCGAAGCTATCAGCACCATGAGATGACCAGTCATGATCAGGGCCAAGTCCAATGCCACGAGCCTCGTCCTTTTTCTCATGATACCACCCTAGAGCCTCTAATCCACCCGATGTTGTTTCCTCATTGAACCATATGGATGGAAAGTAACGTCTACCAGCTTCAATACGAGCCTTTGCAGCACCCTTTCCCTGGTTAGGTATTACCGTTACATCGTAACCTGCGCCCCTGATAGCGGACTCATACGACACATCATAGACCTTATCATTCGTTGATCCATCATGCGGTAGCCAGACCTGTGAGTTAGACTTCTTATAGCCCTCATCTCGCATCCAGTTCAGGTGTGTCGCTAATGGCTGACCAACGGCTTCATAGTAATTCAATGCCCGTATCTCACGACCAAGGAATTGTGTTACCCAGATAGTGACTGCATCTGCCTTTGCACCCGTTCCGCCAATATCGAAGAACAGTCGATATGTCATCAAAGGATCAGCACCAACATGACCTATACGGCCTTCCTCTCTGGCTGTGACCAGTGAATCAGCGTAGTAAGCACCTTCAATGACCGTTACATAGTCACCATCCCATACATGAGGATATTGGTCTGGGTTCATTCTCATCGTGTCTTTACGTTCTTGCTCTTGCTCTGCCTGCCTGAAAGGATTATCCCGCCAATTGGCAAACACAGATATAGACCCACTGGGAGTTTCAGCACCTCGAAACAAGATATCAACAGGATCAGTCTTTCTACGTGGGTTCCAGCTAAACCAGCGTTCAGCACCATCATGACGGAATGTAGGTCGGTATAGCTTGAGACTATGAGCTGTAGCAGTGTGCGCTTCTTCCCACCAACCACGCTTGAACCCTTCCAGTGACTTTATACTGTCGGCTGTGTAATCGTTCATGCCCTTGAATATGATAATACCATCCTTGGGTGTTTGTATCTCGGTCTTGAATATCCTGAAGCCTTGAGCCTCACCAAGTCGGAATAGCTTTAGCTTGGTTTCGATAAGCTGCTTGGCTGATTGGGCTAGATCCTTCTGTACCTCTCGAATACATACTGACCTTAATCCTTCGCCACACTCGCTAGGTTCGGCTAATGAGTCCTCAACAAGCTTTTCTGCAAAGAAGTGTGACTTACCTGATCCTCTGCCACCATAAGCTCCCTTGTATCGAGCTGGTGCTAACAGTGGTTCAAAGACCTTAGCCGTCTGTATCTTTAGGGCTGTCATGAATGATGTGGCGTTCAATACTCGTTATCTGAATAGGATTGTCTTCGTCACCAGCATGAATAGTCTTATCCCCGTACTTCTTGGGCTTGAGCTTTGAGGCTACCCATTTCCTTGCATCTATTCTCAGTCGTGATCGTTGAATGTGCTCACTATTCACAACCTCGTATTTAGAGCCGTCGTTATTGGTCTTGGTCATATAATCGTTAGTACCGTCATCGGCTATTTCGATCATTTCTTCTGCCAGATGGTCAGCACATTCTGCCTTTGCGCTCTCGTATTGGTGCAAGAATTCCTCGTTCGTTGCTAACCAATTGAAAACACTACGTTTACTTGGCATGTCATCAGGTTCACACGCTCTATGCATAGACATTCCTTCAGCTAATTGCTCACACAGTTGGTCTGCAATGTCTTGTGTGTAGTCTGTTGGGCGTCCTGCTGGCATTATTTCCTCGGCTTACGCTTCTTGGGTGCTTTCTTTCTGCGTTTACGTCGTTCTGCTGGTGTGTGAATTGGCATGATTAGTTCCTAATGAATTGTCGGTGATACCGCCAGCCATATGCTATTGATATTTGCATGTGCACCTTGAACGTCACCGACAACATCAATGTATTGTCGAATGCCATGAATCAATAATAGCTTCAGACATGCAAGGCATTATAAAACCATCTTCGGTAAAGTTTTCCAATGGCTCAATTAATGCCCTTTGAGTCTCTGTAATTTCAATTATCAAAGGCCAATCTACAAAATGACATTCGTCCATCACGTTATCCCAAAGTAGTTAACAATCTGCCATTGTTTCTGGCCGATAGCCTGAGTGGATAGTCCGTCATCAGCCTTGACCAGTAATTGTCTGCGCTCTAATCTGCTTGAATTATCTTGTATGGCGTTCTCAGTCGGTGTTATGGCAATAGTAATGCTCGATGCAGCACTGACAGTAGTCCAGTCTGTTATCTCGATACGGGTCGTTAGATCATCTATCCTGTATTGAATGGTCGTAGGCGTGCTGGCAGCTTTAGTCGCTCTATCCCTGAAATTGACCGTGGCAGTGAAATTGGACTTCTCATTCACTCGTGTTTTAGGGATTCGGATTTCAACTTGGTCAGACATATCTCTATTCTATCACCTTATGCCGGCCAGATTAACGACTATCCAATGGGTAGTCCCGATAACCTGGTTGTCTGTGTCCTTATCGGCTGCAACTGTCAGTCTTTTCCGTTCAGTTCTATTGAAATCACGCCGTATGGCCGTGACTATGGGTATATCAGCGGTAGTTCCTGTCGTGACCTCAGTCCAGTCAGTTATCTGCTTTTGATTGGTCAGGCAGTCTACTCGGTAATGTACTGTTGACGGCCTTGCTGTTGCGTTATCTCGTCTGAAATGAGCTACAGCAGTGAAATTATCGCCCTCTTTGAACTTGGTCTTAGGCATCTGAATAGCCACTTGATCTACAGCACCAGTAGCGCCCCATGCATCACTCCAAGCATCTGACCAAGCATCGCCCCATGCACTCATGCTGGGCGCCAAGGATCTGCTGTAGTGCCTGCCCCTGCTATGGTTTGGCCCTTAACCTTGGTGGTGTTAACTCCAGTATCCAAAGCAGTAATTATCGCGTCCTTATCTGCTGATGCCTCTGTTCTTGTAGGTGGGTCGTAGGTATCAAGGGCGAAAGTAGGATGTTGACGGTCTTTGATTATCAGCGAATCTCCTGCTACTACCGTGACAGGAAATGCTGTGCTTATATGCAGTACTTCAGTGCTCTGAATACCATCAGAAATCCAGATATTCCCTGAAATATACTCACCTGTCGATAGATCAAATAAGGTCACATCATTACCGTTCCACGCATCATCAACAGCAAAAGCTGTGGTCATAATGAATTCAGTTTGAGATGTCACTGTGGTTATGACGGATTGATAGGCTGTGCCTACCTGACCCGCCTTGAGTAGTAATGTAGGATCATCTATGAATGTATCATTAAGTACTGCCGCCCTAAATCCAATTGTCGGACCTCTCCACGGTAATATTCCTGTAGCTACGCCATTGAACCATCCGGTTCCTTCTGCGTCATTGTTAACCGATGCGCCTCCGCTTGCAGGCATTTCGATTCCATAAAAACCGGATGTCGTAAAATCAGTCCAATCATAGTCACCGGAACTGGTTGGGGTCACTGCGGTTACGGTTGTTACGCCGGCAGTAGTAGTAAAATTCCAGAACAACGCAAGACCAGCTTGGTCAAACGTCACGGCAGCTTCAATTGACTTGAAGTCAGTATCATCAGTTAATGCCAGCATATTCACCGGCAATGACGCCACTGCTGCATCTACATTACACCAAATATCGGGCATATCTAATTCCTATTGCTGTGCATAATAATACCACGGGTTTCCTGCGGAAGCGGACCTAACCGCAATTGTAAACGCCTGCCATCCAGTACTTGAGGTAAACGAAAATACGCCGGGGTTTTCAGGCGACCCGTTTATCGCTCTGGTGGCAAAAGCACATCCATTAATAGCGCCAGTGACCTCTTGTGTATTTTGATTGTCGTCGTAGTTGGTTGGATAGCCGACTGTGCCGGCCCCTAAATTCCAAGTCGTAACAGCAATGAATAATGTGTCCTCAGCGCCCCAGCTTGGCGTGATAGAAGGTGGATTAGGGGCAGTACTAGAACCATTAGCTATAGAGGAAATCTCAGGGGCTGTCACTCCATCCCATCCATCAATCGCCAGACAATAGGCAACTAATTCTTCAAGAGAGGTCGGGGTAACGGTGTAAGTTCCGCCATCCTCATTGCCTACCGCTGTTTCATAATAAGCATATGCACCATTACCTTGGGCATTAACAGCAGGATTCATCAATATCGTTGGGCCGCTGATCGTGCAAGTATCTCCAGTACCATCATTACCACCAAAATAAATCAATAGCTGGTTAGCATCGACAGTTGCAGGAAAGCTAACTGCTGTATGTGGATTTAATGCTGTGTTGTTATAAACACCGATATAACTGGCACTGGGTATTGTTGGAAATGTCATCAGAATGTATCGTCCACGCCAATACCAGACCTTGACCCAATCTGATCGCCGCCGCTGGTCGGTACTAATGTTCTGAATGCAGAAGGTGTTGAAGTAGTTGGGACAATACCGGGGATGGTATGATTTTCTACGCCCGTCATTTTCTTACGCTTGAAGGTAAAATCACCCATATTTAACGCAGCTTTTGATGGCGCCTCATAGTCAGATGCGTACTGTTTTGTCGCCTTAGTATAAGTCCCGGCCCATGCGTTATAACCAAACTTGAAGTTAGTCGTCCCCCATAAAGACTGGTCTGTTACTGTTGTGACATCTTGATAGAAATTACCCATGCAGTCATGTACCTCTACATCGGATGAATCTGATCTGAAGTACCTGTGTAAAAACGTAGAACTCAGACAATTAGCAACCGTATTCAAATAAACCTCTGTGGTCTGTTGCGGCATGTTAAACACGCTATCTTGTGAGTCATTAGTGCGAATATCATAGAGAATATTTCTTACTACAGAATGATTATCACTAGCTGACAGGCTAATGCTCTTTAAGTTTATACCTGTATCAGAACAATCAAAAATAACATTCCACCGACAGTCCATTAAGTCCTTAGTGAAATTAGTCGGCGGACTAAATCGAATAACCGCACCAGAGCCGCCTCCGGGTTGTGTGGTTGGGTCAAGAACCCGCATAGCCCAGATACGATTACCGTAAACCTTGAACGTACTTGATTGTGATGGGTTCAAGTTCTTGCAATCAATAGCCCCCTCACCCTTACCATAGTTTCCATTAGGGTCAATGTTACCGTTACCGTCGTAAAATGTTTTTCGATAAATATCGCAATCCTCAATGATTGCGCCATCCGTACCGGCTTGCTCGATGTGGAAGAAATCACCCATATAATCCCACCCCTCACACGAGATTACCTTTGGGGTGTCGCCACCAAGGTGGACAAAACAATGAATATCACTGGTTCCCGCCGTGTGGTCGTGGCTAACGCATTGGTAAACAGTATTATCATTTGCCCGGTTCATCCAGGCATGTGATACGGCGTTCTCACAATTACACCGATACCAAAGGTTATTATTAGAGCCAGACTCCAATATCGCCATACGCATCTGCTGGGAACTGATAATTCCCCAGCTCAAACCAACCCAGTGTGTATAAGCCCCAACATCATGCGTAATAAACGGCATATTCACACGATCTACTTGGGCCTGATTCCACGGCTTAATATCTTGTACATTACTGGGTGTTGCTTCGTCCCAATAAATGAACCATCGCTCAGAGCCACTTGAACCTGATATTGTAAGGGTTAGTTCATCATTATCTGAGCCATCGGTACAATCACTGCCACTAGCAATAAAAATGAATTGATACGTTGCGTTGTTTAATGCAGTAACCAGCCCAGCACGATCAAAGACACAAAATTCATCAGCAGCGTTAGGGTTTACACCGTTAGAGGTTGGTAGGGATGCGCCTGTAGTCGGTGTTGGTAACGTTGAAATCGTTGGTGCGAACTGTGGAAAGTAATCATAAACCGTGCTGGCCCACGCATCATTTACCGCTAACGCCCCAGCCTCACCCGCAAAAGCATTGGCTCCATAGTCTGTGAATAAACTGGGGCTTGTCTGCGGTGGCGCCTCACTAATCACAACAGGAAAGGGATTTGATGCGATCAGGCCCGAATCAGCATCCTTCACGTCCATAATATAATCGAGATAAGATCCCTCTACTGCCCCTGAACTCATAACCAACGTATTGTTAACGATAGACATCCATGCCTCAAGGGCAGTAGATCCAGAATTCAGACTAACAGTTAAAACATCGCCCTCTTGATCAAAGAGATTTTGAGCAAACGGATAGACGCCGCCTGTTCCGGCCTGTGATGTCACGCCAGAAGGGGTTGATGTCCATTCTGGGGGATTATTCGGTAACTGAACCGTATCTGATCTGGCAATCAGCATTACAGCACCATCATCGCTATCAACATGAACTCCTCATCTTCTCTGATCTGATCCAACTCCCTTTCAAGCGCTTCGATAGATGATCGATTAGATTGTACCGCTGCTCTGACAAAGGCTTTTGCTACACCCTCACTAATGGCTTTAGCCTTGGCTATATCTTCGTTTCTGAAGGTGGTCGATACTAATACCTCAAGGTCTTTTAACTCTTGCTCACGAGCCTCTAATGCTATGTCCTTTTGTAGGAATTGAGCTATTTCACGGTCTGTTTCGTCCTGAATGGCCTGTATTTCAGCCTGTATTTTCTCGCGTTCCTCTTTGTCCTTATCGCGCTTTTCACGAAAGTCCTCGAACTCCATCATGAAGGCAAACCCGCCTCCGGGACGATTTACAGCCGCAATCGCCTCACCCGCTATGTAACCACGGGTCACAACTAGGCCAATCGTCGCTCCTGCGCCGTACCCGCGTGTTACAACGGTACGTATAGCCACTAGCTAGCTCGTGTCAGGCTTGTCGGGTTAGTAGCATCATCAAGCGTAAATGTGGCTTTCTCAGTAGCCCCATCAACGCCCTTCACAGATAGTGTGGTTCCTGATATAGCAAAGTCACCCAACATCTGCTGAATGAGCATCAGGGACTGTGTAAGCGTAGGTGCTGCACCATCGGCCGCATAAGCCTCAGTCATTTGGGTTGTGAGAATATCGGCAACAGAAACGAGGTCCGTGTTTGTGGTCGTTGTATCCACCAAAGTAACTTGAGCCACCGTATCAGCGGCAGGATCAAAGTAGTCAGCAGAGACTATCGTTCTCGCTTCAAACTCTGCAACCGTAGGAACATCGGCTATTGCCGTGGGTAATGTTGATCCAGTATCGACCAATATAGCAGCCACATCAGCCGATAACATCGCACCATCCAGGTTAAGAGCTGCACTGCCTGCATTAGTGATTTCCTTGTACGTGCCCCTAATCTCAACCACCGCAGCCGCAGCAGGAGATCCTAGATCAATCGTACCCATCTGACCCGATATAGTTAATGTGTCGTTCAGTTCCAGCCCCGTAATATTGATACTGCCAGACCAGTTACGCCATTGGGCTGTAATGGTTTGTCCGGCTGTCTTGGCAAACGTTGGACCACCGGGTCCAGCTACCATACTGTAGCAATTATGATAGTTGTAATCACCGGCTAAAGTCTGAGTAACCGTGCCACTAAAGCTACAGAAGTCAAAGTGACCAATCTGAACCGACATGGTAGCTACATCACAGCCCTCGTAATGGACCTCTGTAGTAGATGTTCCTACACCTGATACATGCGCACCTTGGAAGTAAGCATCAGCAACGTCCCGACCTCCTAATTGAAGTGTCCAGTTATCCCCAAAGTAAGACTCATTAACCGTGCTTTCTGCCAATAGAATGGTAGAGCCATTTCTGATATGAAAGTCCGACAAGCCAACATTAGTGCCTATGGTCTTGGCACTGGCAAGTAGATTAACAGCATTATCGGCAACACCATTTACAAATGATTCGGTTCCAGCAACACCAGCAACTGTGTTAATCCATACCCTACCAAGGGCATAACCTACTGACCTTGATGTATCACTCTTACTGACAAACACCTGATCGGTATCAAAGCTCGAACTAGTAAGCCCTGTGTTGTTAATACGTACCTGAACCTGACCAGCAACATCAGTGACGATCATGTTACTGAACATGGTAAAAGTATGGGCCGTGGTGTTAGCCGTGTTATTAACACCCTCTAATGTGCCAATCTGTACCCAAACCGGCGTACCGTCTGTTCCTGTATTGGCAGAAATAATAAAGTCATCACCGTTGCCGTTATAAACACCAGTGAACGTAACGCTTACAGGGGCTGAGTCACCACCAATATCAAACTTATACAGTGCGTCCAAAGTCCCAGCAGCATCTGATAACTCGTGTCTCGTCCCGTCCAAAGGAACCGTGGCATCTTCAGTGTTAACCTCTGAGCCGGTCGTTATCGTAAAGCCATTTGGAGATGCTATGGCAGATACGTGAATGGCAGAACCAACTGTACTTATATTTTCAACCTGGCTGGACTTGGCTAATGGCGTTAATGTACAAGACCCTACAAAACCACTCGGATTCTGAGAATCAATCAATAACGTGCAAAACACACCAAACGTATCATTTTCAGCAAATCCATTAGCCACTGTTGCCGCCACGGCTATTTCATGACAGCCGGCAGGAAAGTTAGCGTGGGATAGAAGGGTTGGCGTACCTGATAGCAGCGGAATAGCACCAGCAGCCGCGCCTGCCTCTCTTACGTCATAGAGCGGGGTTGCACCATCACCGCCTGATCCTGAAGTGTCGTTAGCCGCCATCCAAAAATAGACGGTATCTTCAATGGTCGCATGTTGATGTCCACTCATTGCAATGTCCCGTTATACAAATCTGATCCGAGATTTGATGATTGAAGTTGGTTAATTATAGCGCCAGCAGCCGCAGCCGCAAAGTCAAACGGCCCTATATCTGCTGTTCCGGTTCGTGACGCGCCCGTTATATCTATTGCTTCTGATCCTGTTCCTGCTGTGTTAAGCAGAGAGTCCAGCAGGGTCATATCTGCTGTGTCTGGTGCTATGCTCGGGGTTGTGAACTCGTTAGCGTTAGCAACTATATCTACTGTATTTGTGTAATCAGTAGCAGCACTATTATCAAGTGACGCATTATGTGATCCAGATGGGGTCGATCCTCCGGTCCAAAAATCCTCCGAGGAGGCACTAACTGACCATGTATTAGTTATGGTAGTACCAGCATCCGGCAGGCACCCGAAATCACCAGTGCCAATTAACCCGCAATGGTCAATAGTTGCCGTTAGTGTTCTGAAATCAGGACCGCGCTGATCATTAGCAATGAAAAGGCAGTTGGTAAAACTTATATCTGCTCCAGTGGATGAAACAGGCTCAAGTAGAAACTCCCCTGAAGCCCCCGTAGCTATTTGACAAAATAAACACTCGTCTAATCTTATGTCTGATGTTCCACTAATAGTATTAAATATAATTATAGGACCAACAGCGGTCCTAGAAAACTCTACACCTATGATGCGCACATAGTCTTCCCTGATACTAAAAGCGTTCCCAGACCGTGCTGAATAACCAGTTGATGACTTCTCCCTAGAGAAACCGTTGTTCCTTGCACTGCCTTGACACTCAATAAGAATGTATCCAGTAGCGCCAGTGGTGTATCCGGTAAGGCTAACGCCGCCGAAGGTATCCGCGCCAGCAATAGTACAGATTAAATGCAGAATATCCGGTGTCACAGTTAAGTCTGCTTGCTCGGCAACAATTGCCGCATTAAGCGTTGCATAAGCCCTAGTGGCCCCATCTGTCCTGTCTTCAGTGCCGTCACCGCCAGTAGTTGAGTCAGTCCTGAAATATCGTGTAATAGTCGCCACTAGGTTACGTCCGCATCAGTTAACTCAGTTGTCTCATCGTCTTGCAATGGGTCTAGTCTTACCGCTATGATTTTCTTTCTAATGCGTGGTTTTACTTTCGCCCATGTAATTGTAATCTCTCTGTCAGCAAGGAGTTTGTTCAGTGACCCCGGTGTCAGGGCCGATCTCGGAATGCGCCATCTGCGTAATCGCCAATCATCAAGACTAACGTGTTCCTCATCAAGCCCTGTAACAGGGTCGGGTTTCACCTCTATTGCTGTCTCACTCGTACCAAAGATAAGAACATTCCGCGCCTTTACTGCTAAGTTAGTAGGAACTCCGGTTATATGCACGTACCCAAATACAGTGCTACCTATGCCCTCAGTAATATTATAAGTCCCACTGGTCAGGGTCGCTACATCCGGTGCCAGATGCCCAGCAAATATATCCCCACGACGAAACCGAGCCGCCGCCTTTTCTGGATTATAGGAAAGATCATGGGTGGCTGGCTCAAGCATGATTTGGAGTGTTACATCAACCATTTACTTCTACGGGTTTCCAGCCATAACGGGTAAAGCGCTCAACAACAGCATCTGCATTGCGCAGACGATAGGTACTACCACAAACATGCCTCACCCTTGGATATTCTGGATTCGGGCATTGCACTGTTTTGGTATATGTTAATTTTCGTTCAGCCTTCAAGTCTCGCGCCTAAATGGCGGTCGTTAAGGCATTATATACCATTTAGGCAATAAAACACCACTCGATGCTTATCCATCCAAACGCAAATCCGAGTAGCAGTGGTACTGCCATAGATACCAACCACGCAATAAAGAAAGCGGCAAAAAGACCAAGACCAGTAAATCCACTATCATCAATAAATCGTTCTTTCATCTTAAAGCTCCATTCTCTCGCCGACGCATCAAATCATACAATTCCTGTTCTTCTTTCACGGTATGACTGCCCTTGAAGAAAAGCGTCCAGAATCGTTCAGTCATTTCCATTTCAATATTCCTCGATCCACAAGCCTGGTCATGGTTCTCATCATTCCTCGGCGCATGTAGAACTCTCGGTCCTCTGCTCGTAAGGATACATTCTCTCGTCCGTCCAGTACCGAGTGACAGGAACTACAACCAAACGCGATACTAAGTGGTCCGGTAAGTTTATTACTTCCACCCGTTCCGTCTGGGAGATGGCAGGCCACAGTCGTTTGATTGTTTCCATTACAAACTCCTACGATATTCAAAGTACAGTTCTCACCGCGTGCTGCATCCATGATTTTCTTCGGTGTCTTCACTTATAAGCCTTCGTCACTAATCGGATGGCCTCGTAAGGGGTTTCTACGATTCTGACTTGACCCTTCCACGACGCAAGAAACTCCCTCTGCGCATCGGTTCGTACCTTTTCACCGGGCCTTTTGACTTCGATGAGGAAATTTCTCTTTCGGTATCCGACAAGCAGGTCCACGGGACGTCCAATAGTTTCGACGTCACATCCAATCTTTTTGAGCGCATCGACTATTTCCTTTTGGTTCAGGTCTGTGGAGGCAGCATAGCGCGGCATTACCATCAGAAATACCAGTTCGTGAACAGGCTATACGATATTCCGATAATGCAGATATAGATTAGTAGTGTGCGTAATTTCATCATACCATTCCCTCTTTGGAGGCTTTATTGTAAGAACGCCAGAACTCAATAATTGTGTTCGCTGTATCTCGTTGGTTTCGTAATGACTCAAACTCAAGTAGTGATTTCATCTCAGCATCTTGTGCGGTGTTATACGTTACATTCGTTTCAGCTTGAGCCTTACGAGCTTCAACACTACCCTCAACACGCATGAAGATAGCAGACCATGTACGCTTTGCCTTTAACTTGTCACGCTCATGATTTACCTTGAGTTCCGCCATTTCACGGTCTGATTCGGCAAGGAAATTAGCTGCCTTCTCTGCGCGTTGCGTCCAATCAGTCAAAACAACCTCCCCTGCGGCTCCACAATCAATCGGTACAAAAACAATCCTGGATACAGCATATGCCGTGTTCTCTCAACAGTATGACCACCGAATTTATCCTTTCTCAAGTCTCTCAGACGCGCTCCACAGCTCGATTCAGGGGCTTTAGCCCTATCTGATAGTACGGCAAGGGTTATCCATTCACCGTCCTGCATAACGTCATATACGCGGGCTAATTGGCCTGTAAGGCGTATGTGGTCCAGACTAGGATTGTATGTAGCACCGTCAAAGTGTGCGCCTGAGTAAATTCCTACGTTATTTCGCGGGTCGTGTGTCATTGTTGTCTCCCGGCAAGGTAACCGCTAAACACCGATGAAAGTCCACCTGATAAGTTGTGAAGGCTCTGGTATTGCGGTTCGCCGAAACCGGCTAACTGTCTTTCTCTGTCATATGCCTGCAATCCAAGCAACCGCAACGAATCCAATTTATCCATAGTGGGTGGAATTGGCTCTATATACACAATCTTCTCAGGAAATAGCCGCGCCCTACGCTCTGCGTGTTTGTACTTGTATTTGCTCTCGTACATCACTTGTCCTCCGGTGGTTCTGGTAGGGGTTCAGGTTCACGCCAATGAGTTACCTTCCAATCTGGTGTATCAACATCGACCAATAATCCTTGAGATACATACCAATCCTTTTTGTCATAATCGTAAGCACCAAAGATACGGCACATATAAACCCCATCCCAGAATGCTATTTCAACCTCGTCGTTATCTGGTGCAGGCAACCTATCCTCAACCGATATCCACTTCACCTCGTTCTCCTAATCAGTGGATCTGATTCAAAATATATCCAGCCACATCGGCAGGCGTAATATGTAGCGTTTCCTTCCATTTCGCACGCTCAGTATCACTAGGGGTACAGCCAAGTAAGTCAGCAAAATGAGGGGCTGCCACTTTCTTGTCATCATGACGAATAATCACATGACTTCGGCCTACCTTCCATTGATACTCTTTGCCGTCAATCCATAATGTTCTCATTTCACTGCCCTCAATCGTTTGAAATCGGCTTCTGCCTTATCGGCATCGATTCTCTTTTGTGCTGGGGATAGTTCTTCAGGTCTGCGATATTCAGTCTTCATGACAGGAACTACCTTGCCCCACTCAATAGCTGAACGTATCCATCTCATCCACGCTCTGTCCCAGCATTTGATGTCTCGATTGAACTGACACAACCTGAAGGCTTCCTCCTGATCGTCTATTGTGGCGGCTGTCAGGCCCTTTAAAGAGGCGTATTGACGTAGCTTGTCTGTTAGCTGCCATGTATCTGGGACGAATTTAGCCATCGTCTTTTGGCATCCAATCACCATCAGCATCCAAATGTTCTGGGGGCCAGCCACGCCTCCTTACCGACAGGTGTCTGAGTAGGCGATTCCAACACCTGAAAATTAGCGCGGTTATCATCCAAACAATAAAGAATGTCAGCCACGGGCTTTCAGTCGCAAATTCATATAAGGACACTATCTATCTCCTATTAGGTATATGCACTCGGTTCATTAGCCATCAGTTTGTCCGTCGTGGTCAATGGAATCAAAGTAACTAATACCAATTGGGCCACAATAATTACGCTTGAAATGTACCGCACCGACGGCATTCCCCATTGGAAACCCCACGCGAGATCCTGTGCCGTAAATTCTAATATGACAAATTCCACCATATTCGCGAATTTCGGCAAGCAACCCAAATGGCGAGAAGATATTTTTGAGCGGAACCAAATAGACAATATTATCAGCAACCAAAAAACTATGATTTATCCACTTTCGTAATATTGAGTAAGGTGGGTTGCTAATTATCCAATCGACAACTTGTAACCACTCGAAAAAGTCAATACCTTCAACAATTTCACAGTAGTCTGCGCCCGGCATAAGGTCGTGAAACACACCCATGCCACGGCAAGGATCAAGCATTGAGCCAGACGGCTTAAACCATCTTACAATGTCCATAGCACACCATTCCGGCGTTAGAACAACATCCGCTGGTAGTTCAGGACTCTTGAAAAACGATTGCTGCACTATCTATTCTCCTGTGATTAAACATAGCTACCGCTTTTCCCCTTACAAACCCTCAAGAACTGACAGGTCTGATTCAATCTCATTCAAAACAACACCCAGAACATTCAGATTGTGGCTTAAGTTATCAATTTCTGACCTGACGGGTTCAGGAGCATCAGTACTTATCTCGCCTTCCTGATCGCCACCAATGAGGCGCACTCGTAGATCCTGAATCCTTTGTGCTATGTTTCTTGCCGTACTAATCCTATCCTGTGCTCTGATAAACATTTCATTGATTTGACCTATCGTTTTTTCTTCGGTTGCTAGTTGTGTAGTAGCCATCTTATTACTCCTGTTATTAGCCATTCAGAGCGTCAATAAACACGCATTCCTCTCTGCTCATCTTTCGATAATCACAATCCTTCCACCAGCTTTTCACCAGATTGATTCCTGCTTTCTGTAATGTTTTCATGTTGTTCTCCTGTTAAAATATGTTTATTTTCCATAGCTACCGCTTATTGCGCCTTAACGGCATGCATCACACAAATGCGGTCAAGGTCTTTTTGGGCTTGGTGTTCTCGTTGCTCGCCAGGATTTGGCGGTGAATTAAATAGCTGTATATCACCGTCATACCGTCCGTCATCTATATTGTGAGACAGCATGGACATAATCAAAGGATTGAACCATTCCCCGACTAAACGCCATTTCTTGAACCGCTTATGTAGGTGTTTTTCAAATCTTGCAGCCCGCTTTTCACTCATTGGTCCAATAGAAATGTTTAGCCATAACCTTCTGGCGTTGCCAGTTTGGAGTTCCTTGACCCTTCTCAATGGGTCTACCGCTAAACCAATCTTAACCGCACAGCGCCCACGTAATCGTTCTGTGTAGGCTTCTGAAATTACATAAACGTAGCAATTTTTAATCATGTTCCCATACTGAAATCATAGACCCCAACTAAGAAAGGGGCCTTTCCTTTACCTTTGTCCAGCTAACCATGAAACCAGGATGGTCTTTGTTTCTCTCGTTTGCAGGCAACCAACTGCTTGGGGTCTTTCTTAGTCCTGTTCGGTCGGGTCTAAAACCGTCATGTGCTGCAAGATTAAAGCCCTCCGGCATTCGGGTTTGAGTTATACGGTCGAATTGACTCGATATAGAAACTGCTTTAGTGAAGGGATCACCATTTCCGCACCTTTCCCCTACGATTTGTATACGCGGGCGACAAGACGATGCTTGCCGATGGCCGACCCTTAACACGGAATTCTGGGGCCGTTTAACGGATTTAAGCAGATATACGTTTTCTGCCACGTCTGCCATTCTACGATAGGCAATCCGTAATCCCTTCCTAAAACAGTCTAAATATCTAAAACACCGCTGGTTGCGGCTTGGCTTTACTAGATGTTGGGTTTTTGTGCTAGACTTGTCCCACATCTGGTGCCGACCAAGACTAACCAGATTGAAGGGGAAGATTTCAGCGCAATGCTGGTCTTCCCTTTCGTTTATGTAGTATGCGCTATTCATCGTCTTTCGGCAAACGCTTTTCTGTACGGCCCATCACGTAACGCATATCGCCAGCAACCATCTTCTGAATGGCAAGCACTACTAGTTCAACAGAACCGCCAGCATCGCGCCACTCAGTAAGAGCATTTACTACATCAATTTGCCGTTCGTTCAATATACTTAAGTCACTCATAATCATTCCTCAGCCGTCTTGGAGCCGAAACACCCCAACACAATCATCCCTAACAAGATGGGCGCAAACAAAGCCCAACCACCGTGAATGCCGGCATCCTGGCAGCGTTCATAGCCAATAAACCACATATATATCGCTGATCCACCAACGATTACAGTGTTGACATCCTCGGGTATGACACCGTTATTGAACATGCCGATGAAAAAGCCAGCAGTAAATATAGCCGCCAACATCAATACAACTCGTAACCAATAATCTGATCTATTCATTCCAACCCATCTCATTCTGCTCATAGTCATGAATTACCCAGAATATGAATATGTATGTAAGTAGTCCTGGTATTAGAATCATTTCGCCAATCCGCAGTAACCATTAGTTGGTTCCACAACTGGACAATCCTCATGATTTTTACCTGGGTTTTCTCCCATCCAATCAACTACATCACCAACAGTTTGTTGATCCACCCATCGCCACGCCATACACTCTGAGGCTATGCAAAAGCCATAACCACAATCGCCAACAGGGTTAAGGTCGTGCGGCATGTTGAGTTTATCTGGCCTGTTATTGATAGGCTGTCCATCAACATCAATATAGCGAATCATGGGACACCATTTCTTTCGTGCTTCCGATTCGTTCATTCCGGTACTCCCCATTTATCCATCCAAAATTGAACATCAAATGCAGCCCGTGCAAGTTTCACTTCCTGTGACCGCTTTAACCGACATGATTTGCAGACCGTCACAAATCCGCCAACACAGGATATGTTCTTGTCGAAGTAGCAGTTCTGCTTGCGGACAAGACACTTTGAACAAGTCCTCATGTCGCCACCACATATAGCAGCACTACCCATAAGTACGCACCGACAACAACCGCACACAATCCAAGTACACGCAATCCGAATACCATGAACTCCATTAGTTTTTCACACATTGGATAAGCACCTTCAAT
>SDBT01007742.1_pt1 | contig 17638 bp, 15 predicted proteins | sample 2277101 | NCBI WGS metagenome assembly SDBT01 (sample SAMN10404973, study PRJNA504765) | marine sediment metagenome | isolation source: marine sediment core GS10_PC15, 103 cmbsf | place: Arctic Ocean: Southern Knipovich Ridge | collected 2010 | reverse complement strand
GCTCCAACAGGGCCTGCTATAGCATAACCAGCAACAGCAAGAATTGCACTAAAAAAATCCCATCTCCTTGCTTCTTTAACATCTTTTTGCTGTTCTTCCCATATTTCTTCACCTAATTCTAATGCAGCTAAATCAACACCTAATCGTTGTGCTGTTAAATCTAAACTTTGCATACTCATTGCATGTTGCGCTTTTCTTATTTTTTCAGCCTGTGCTGTTGACACAGCTTCTGCAAGTTCTGGCATAGCTCCATGTACTTGTTTCTCTCTTGCTTCACCCATAGTTTCTGCAAAGCGTCCTTGACCACCAGTAACAGCTTCCATTTGTGGCGTAATAGCCAATGGTGGTAATGTATATTGTGGAATTGTAGGTGATATCCCAAAATCATAACTTGGTATTTGAAACGAAACTTCTTCTTTCGGCAATTCTTCTAGTACTGGTTCTTCTTGTGAAGTCGTTCCAGGGTCTATGACAGTTGGAGTTGTTTCTCCCCCCATAGGTGGTTGTTGATAATCTCCTGAACTAGGAAGACCACCAAATGATATCCCAGGTCCCTCAACTTCACTTCTACCATATGCAGGAGTTTCCAAAAAAGATTTAAAAGGAGCATGTCGCATTTTAAGATAAGGAAATTGAGGTGAAGTTGCTATCGCTTCAAATTCAGGAAGTGTTCGTACAAATGGATTTTCAGGCTCTACCGCATGAGCCTTAACATATGTCGATACTTGTCTTGGGTCATTATAATAAAGTTTCTGTCCTATAGTTTTATCATAATAATATTCATCATCATCATCATCATCTTCTGGCTTATCAGCTTGCTCAAGTTGTGGTAGCAACTTACTATAATCTACTCCAGCTAATGGCATATCTAAAACCCCCTTTTATTTTTTGGTACTTCATATACAGGCATGCCTATTTGTGGTTTATAAGGCTGTGTAATACCTAATTGCATAGGGCTTGTTTTAGGTTGAACAGATAACGGCGATGTTAAAGTACCAGGTAACTGTCCTAACCTTGCCTTTTCATACGTGTCATAAGGACTGGTCATATTGGCAAATATATTAAGAAATAAATCTTGTTGACGCATTATCTCCTTCTGCCTTTCATCTGCTAAATGTCGTGCTTTAATATTACTCCACGTTTGTAATCCCTGTAACCCAATACCAGCAACATTAAGTCCACGAGCTAATCCACGCTGTTTTTTTCCCCATTCAAATTGTTGCCTTTCTAATCCAAGCCTTCTTTCAGCAAGTCCTACTTGTTGCCCTTTTAACCCAAGTTGTCTTTCACCAAGCTCAAGTCCTCTTTCACCAGTTCTGCGTTGAGCTTCCAATCTTGCGCCTGTAGCCTTAACAGCACCCTTATATTTAGAATATGCTACAGCTGGTCCTGCAATGTCTGGTAAAGCATAGTGTGGACGTGCTTGTTCTTTGTATAATGCACGTGTATAATCGTAATAGTTCATATTTACCTACCTTATTTCATTGTTATATGTATTTACATTAAATATTCAATTATGGTGCTCCATCATGTCCACCCGTTCTACTTATATAAAATCTACATACACCGCCAAGACGAAATTCAAATCTTTCGGAAGCATCACTGCCAGCACGGTCATATAAGATATAATCATTCGTGCCCCCATCCATATAAAGTCTATCGTCTTCGCCCAAAATAATACTTGTAGTTGCTGTCAATGTTGTAAATGAAACAGCTCCACCAGCCATAGCTGCACCAGCAGCGGCAACGTTTGTAGCATCAGTTTTATCAGCAGAGCTTTCGATACCTGCGAGTTTATCGAATTGTGTATCAGTCATAAACCCGTGTACACTTGTAGTAGCATCTGCATGAACATTACCACCTACAAATTCATGATTTTCAAATGCAGTTGCTAAAGTATTAAAAGCCGACGCTGTTGCATAGTTTGTACTATGATAAGTATTATTATGAGATTGTGCATGATGGTCATTAGTACTCACATCTGCTATACCATCATGACTAATGCCAGTGTCCCTAGCTGTTACAAAACCATCAACGACCGAAAAATCGGTTGTATTGAAAGATGCTACACCTTTATTTGATGTAGTTGCAAGTTCAGCTGAAAGAGTTGGATTACCACTCACCCCATTACCATTTGATATATCTAAACCTTCCCCGACTGCAATTGTTCTTTCTGTAAAAGTACCCGCACCAGTATGCACAGTGATACCAGTACTACTTAGCCCCGCTAAGCCTGTCAATTCGGCATCCTCAGCTTGATAATTTGTACTATGATATGTATTATCATGTTCAACAATTGCACCAACCGCAAACTCAAGAGCAGTTTCGCCACTATTACATCTTACAAATTTTAAAGTATTTCCAGAAAGTGCAGGAGGATGAACATCATTGTCAGCCACATGAGTATCAAATGTTGACTTAGCTATAATATTAGTACCAATTGCTAAACCAAGAGTTGTTCTTTGTGCTCCGGCATTAGCATCATCAAGAATAGCTTTTCCCGCAGTCGTAATGGTTACTAATGAGAAAGCAGCTACACCAGTTTTTTCAATAATTTTACCAGTATCAGGAAGAGTGATATCGTCATGCAAACCTTGTAATATTCCACTCTGAGCTTGAATGTTAGTTCCGATAACGTGTCCAGTTATAGCACCAGCTGTTAAAGTGCCACCAATATAAACATTACCATCAATAGTCGCATTGCTTGTTATTGCCAAATCACCACCAAAAAAAGTACCATTTATGCCAACACTACCATTTATATTTAAAGCTCTGCTTGTATCTGCTGTACCAATACTAACAGCCCCATAAGTTTCAAAATTACCTAATGAAGTAAACTGAAACTTCAATTGGTTGCCTGCACCATAAGCACCACGAATAACAGTTTTGTCTGAATTTGCTCGTATTCCCAAAAGGTCTCCTGATAAATACATATAATCATAAGTATCCCTTTGGGTGCAAACTACACCACCACTTGAATCATTAACTAATATACCAGGAAGTGCATTAAAAACAGTGTCGTCTATAAGAACTACATTATTCTCGGATGCATCGTAAAATCGTAATGTATTATCAGATTGGTCAAGAACAATTCTTTGTCCACTTGCCGCTGTTTGTACTGTTCGACCCGTAAGTACTCCTGTGCTAATATTACTCGCATTGAGATTGGTTACTGTAATAACTGATGCATCGATTGTTCCCGCTGTAAGTTTTCCTGCTTCCATAGTATTTATTTTGGCATTTGTAACAGCTAAATTATCAATCTTTGCTTCAATAATAGCTGCATCGAGAATATAAGCACTTCCAATTACTTGATTAGCTATACTATTCCACGCAACATTATGTGTGCCTGAATTATTCATACAAATAACAAACGTTTCATCATCACGAACAGGAGCGTCATTACTTGTCTGATATACTGTAGTTGATGTTACCTTTTTCCAATATATATATGTACTATTTGTACTTCCCGTTACTATTGTATATGTTGTTGCATCATATGTAAGTGTATGTTCATTCCATTCTACAAAACCACCACTGGGACTGTCATCTGTCCATGTATCCGATTCAAGAATTGGTATCTTAGAATGAAAATGGCTAGCCGTAATAGCGAAATTTTCAATATCAGTTGACCCAATTGAAACTGATCCCCAACTTAAAGCTCCACCAACTTCTACATCACCACCTAAATAAACATTACCATCAATCGTTGCATTACCATGAACAAATAACTGGTCACCAACATATACATCTGCACCAATCGTCGCATCAGTTGCTATTGTAACATTCGCATCAAAAGTAGCATTACCACGTACCCACAATTGGTCGGTTATATGTACATCCGCACTAAACGTTGCATCAGCAGCAGTAATTGTTAAATTTGCTGAACCATTATTAGCAAAAAGAAGTAAATTATCACTACCATCAGATTTTAAACCCGTATTGGTATCCCCATCACCACTGAGATATATGCCTTTACTTTGCAAAAGAAATACATTGCCAGCTGTAACTAAAACATCACCATCATCTTGTACATGAATACCCTTTACACCACTATCTTCAAATAAATAAAGCCCATCACCATCTTCTGCCTGTACTTTCTCAACTGTTATAGGCGAACCAGTAATGACAGTTTTTAAATCGGCAACAGTGATATACTTTAAATCTGTACTGGTAGTATCATCTTCTATTGCCATCTTATCAGTTGTATTATCTACATCTGCTGCAACAAGTTTCGTTAAATCATGTATGTATTCGTTAGCCAATTATCCTGTCCTTAAATAAGTTGAAGGAGCTGTAAGTAATAATTGTGTAGAAGAAGTTTTTAAATTTTTTAATATTGCTCCCTCATGCAAATTAGTTATATCTAATGCATTATCTCTACGTTTAAACGCTCTTAATGCCCATCCGATAAAATTTACTTTTGACGTGCAATTCTGAAAATTAAATTTAAACTTATGTGATTTCGCAATAGCATCTATAGATGAAACCATATGTTTCTTGTTATATCCAGACAACGCTGTTGTTCTTGCATCTGGCAACCCATCAATAGCCGTAGCACCTGTTCGACTTCGCTTATAATACGTTACTGTTAAATCACCATCATTGTCTGCTGTAAAAATATTCTGTAAATGTCTAAGTTTATTCGCATCCATTGTTAACTCACATCTATAATATCTTGTGCTGTTATTGATTGTGCCGCAGTAAGAGTTGCAGTATATCCGTAATTCTCACCGACATCACTATCAGAAGGATTATAACCTATTGTATTACCAGTACCAGAATCTATTTTAATTTTACCATCAGCAAGAGAAACTTCAAATGTTATCGCACCAGTACCAGTTAATGTATTATTAGCATTCAACTTATTCTGCATTTCTAATGCTAAATCAAATGGGTTGTAAGTACCGTTCGCAACATCAATATTAGATGGACCACCCTCACTACTCGTATAATTTAAAATATCATTAGGGGATGCAACCACCAATGCCATTACATAATAATCGTCCAAAACTTTCTCTTTTATCTTTTGATATCTTAACCCCATACCAAGTGCTGTTATTTTATTCGTTGCATTCACTACGGCAAGTTTAAATCTATGACACCATCCAATTTTGTCTATATATGAAATCAAATGTCTTATTCTATAGCCGCTATAATCTAAATTCTTATCAGATGGTAATCCTGTAACAGTTGTTGTACTTGTACTCGCATTATAATAATAAGTAACTGTTAATGATGCACCTGCATCAATTTCACTTTGGTCAGCTTCTCCCCATATTGTTTCAAGTCGCCTTATTCTTGTTTCGTCCCAGATGCTCTTTGTAAAAAAAAAATCGGAAGTTGTTATTACTTGTGCAACTGCAAGGGTAGTACTTAAACCCGGAGCCTGTTGCCAATTAAGTCCACTTTCTTCTTGCTGTAAAAATCCATCAACGCCATAACTATAATTGTATATATTGCCATATGCATCTTCAACGGGGAAAGCACCTTGCGGAAACATTGCATCAGTATGTGGCTTCTTTTCATACCATCTATCTCGCACTATATCGTATATTATCCATTTATTATTAGTTATTTGCGAACCAGTACCGATAGGAAATAGTAAATTCCATTCCTGATAAGTTGAATCAAACCATGCTGATGCCTTTTCTATATAAGTTGTATCTAAATTACTTGAACTGTTTACATTAACATCAAAAAAGTTTTCTACACCTGGTATACGCCTGATTGTATTATTTAGAAACATCATCGGTCCTTTATCAGATAACCACAATACTATATTCTGTGCAGGTGCGTCTTTAGCTTTAAACGATACTTCAGCTGATGTAATTGTTTTCGGTGCAGGACATCCTATATTTCTTGAAACAGGGAATATTTTAAAATCACTAGGCACATCTCCAGTAAGCATATAAGTTTCAGTATTTTTAAAAAATAATGCTACCGTTTCTACATTATCGCCATATAAATTATACAATTCCGCAGCACCTGTTAAAGCACCATGCCCGCCAAAGAAAAGAGAACGTTCATTACCGTATCCACTGGCATCTGCACCATTATACACATCAGGTGCATTAACTGTACTATAATCAACACGATTATATTCTTTATCTTTTATACTATTACACCACATTGTACGCTTTTTATACATAAATGGAAACTTATGTGTAAGCGAAGGTTGGACAAATCGTGGGATTCCCTGTATTGTATCTATAACAACATTAGTTACTTTTGTTGCATCATTTGAAGCATATACAAGTCTATAAGCATATCCTTTAATACCATCTATTGTAGTTTTCTCTTCAGCAGTACTAGCATAAAAAAGAATTGTACCACTTTTAGCTAATGGTGTTGAGCTTACTTGTGTTCCGTCATTTAAAATAGTAGCTTCTGCCCATGCTGTACCATCCCAAACATAAACAGTAGGATCGGATGCATCTAACTGACTAACATTGCTTGTATCCCACATTTTCATTTTTATTCCACGTGTTGGCTCATCAAATAAAGCTTCAATATAACAGGTATCATAAGTTGATGTTGCTTGTAACTGTCCAAAATTAAGTCCATACGTTGCATCAGAATCATCATCATATTTAGGCGAAGATTCGGCTATCATAGCAACTGTTAAATCCCAATCTTGTATTACAGTAGCATTATCTGAAGCTTTTACAAATTTAACAAGTCCAGCTGTTCTGTAAAAACCGTCCCAAACATTACATCGAGGTTGCATATCAGCATCTATTGTTGCATGTTGAATTATTGCAGTACCTTGAGAAAGTTCCAGTAAATAAGAATAAAGATTATAACCATTAATATATATAGTTCTAGCAAGAGCTTTAGTTGAATTCCATGTTATTGCACCATCTTGTCCAAAAGCTATATTAGATGAACTCGTTCCATCACTAAAACCTGCTACTGTCCCAAAAATAGTACCAGTCCAATAACGAACACGTGCTCTATGAAGAACTGCATCTGCTGTAATAGTAGCATCATATTGAGCATCTGCTGTGAATCCACACGCTGTGTGACCAGTACTTTCACTAACATCGAGTACAAGTTGATGTCCAGTTTCTGAAACTTTTAAAGCCCCGCTACTAGTAAGTGTTGCAGTAACACTACTAGTAAGTGTTGCATCGAATTGCGTTTCAATGTGAGCAAGGAAATTTGCATGTGTATAACTACCAGCAGTTAAGTATACTGTTTGGTCAGCTGGTGAAGCATCATATCCAATCTTTAATGCATTAGCATCCGAAGCAATAGTTACACTCTCGTCATTTGCAGTTTGAAATTCTAAATTAACACCTTGTATAGGACGTGTAGACCCAAGTAAAATATATTCAGAACTCCCATATGAATCATTACACGTTATTCTATTAAAAGCATCATCAAGTGTGTTTTGTACTTTCTCCGTATAATCAGCAAAATTAGTAAAATTGGTATCAGCAGTATTGGGTGTAGAACTCGTACCAATCATAAAACAGCCAACATTCATTGTTGCACCAGCCCATATCAAATCCTCTTCATTATTACACATACCTACAGCATTTCTAGGAAACGCTGCGAAACGAGCAGTACTACCACTAGTATCTTCAGTATATATTGTTGTTCCCCTAAAATTACCTTGACTAGATATTGCAGTAGTATTTGCTTCTATAGTATTAGCGCTTGCACCATGTTCCTGTTGAACTAAAACATAAGTAGGACTTGCATTATAACTTGTACGCAAATGTATTCCACCAGTAATCGTACCACTTAATGCAGTGGTATTAACAACTGTTGCACCACCTACGCTTTCAAGTGCAAAATCTGTATATCGAAAGTTTTCAAGTTCTGAATAATTAAATTCGCCTATAACAAGTGGGTCGCCTTTAGGAAGCCATCTTCCCCTATTAAATCCCATCTCAAATCGCTCTAACGGCAAATCATCAGAAATAACAATTTCGGGTGAAAGTACAGGAGATTGCGTAACTACTCGAATTAATTCATCCGAAGATACAGGTATGTTAGTTTGTAACTCAACACTCTGCTTGGCAACTGATATTACCTCATCTGAAGATATGGGTATATCAATATTAATAGGTTGTGTTTGAAGTGGTATTGAAACTTTTTCAGTATCAGAAGATACAGATATATTGGTATCAATAGACGGTGTAGGTTGCTTTACTGCCTGAGTAAGTTCATCTGAAGATACAGGTATATCAGTTCGTAATTCAGCATCTTGTTTAATAACCGATACTACCTCATCTGAAGATGTAGATATATTAGTTTGCAATTCAGCATCTTGTTTAACCCCCGTTATATTCTCATCTGAGGATATAGGTATATCAATATTAAGTTCCGCATCAGGAGGTTTAACAATATTATACTTTTTAGGTCGTTGCCCCATAATGCATTACCTCTGTTCTGCTGTAATAGTCCTATCGGGTGATTTACGTGATTCTTTGCCATCAACTCGTTCAAAATCATCAATAATATCTCTGCGGAAATGCATTGCGATAGTCATATATCTTTGCATTTCAAGTGCTGCTTTTCTATGTTTACCATCCTTGCAATACGCACACGCAAGTGCAAAATGAACACATGGATATTGTAAATATTCAGGAAGAGTAGTACCAAAATCAGCTACCATTGTTGGTCCCATCACATTAATTACATCGGCACTCTGCGTAGCTGAAGCAGTAGGCCATACATAAACATCATCACCGTGAAAACAATAAAAACGTGGAATACCCTCAGAATGACCATCAGTTACATTTCCCAGCATTTCGGGAGTTATACGCTGTAAACCAGCATCATTTTCTCCGGTACTTACATCTTCAAAAACTACAGCATCCACTTTTATAAAATCAGTAGAAGATGTATCATGCATTAATTGCCCTGCACTACTAAGTGCATATTTAACCCTCGTTTGAATACATCCAACTATTGCTGATATATTTCTTGCAGCTATATCAATCCAGTCGTTTATTTCATCATCAGAAAATACATTTGCAGTAGGTTCATTTAGAAGCCTTCTTACTTCTGTTCTTAAATTCGCTCGTGTTAAATCTGCCATTTATTTTATACCCCCTATTTTATTCACCAGTATACTGCGTTCTATCTGGCGTTTGCATCATATCCTTACTATCAGGAATTTTAGAAAGCATTCTATTCGCCCTAAAAAATGCCAAAAAATTATTGTATATACTCATATATTGCTCATGGTGACCGTACTTACCTTCTTTTTCAAAACATTTTGCGGTAGCATACCAAAGAACAAGCTCACGTAAATAAGGTGGAATACCACTACCCTCATTATAAGTATCAGGTTTTTCATGATAAAGTACTTGTATAAAATGACCCACTTCGCTTGAACTTGGAGGAGGCCATATATGAAGTTCTTCATTTTCTACCCACCATTCAATAGGTGGCCCTTCAGTACCTGTACTATTATGTCCTGTCTGACGTGGATGTGATTTAATCAATGCATAACCACTACTAGCAAGATATTTGTTATCAAAATTACCACCAGCCCAATAAAACATTGCATCAACTTTTACAGCATCAACTATACCATCTGTTGTACCAGCAGCTTTAACAACACTAAAAGCATATGTAGCTTGGCTCGTTGCTAATGTGGTTGCTTCATATTTTTCTATTAACAACCCCTTCCGCCCAATGTCTTCTGCCGCCCTATTAATATATGATACTATATCAGTATCACTATGCATAAGTGCAGAAGGCTCATTTATTAATCTCCTGACCTGTGTTATTAATTCTGATTCATCGTTGTATGCCATTACTAACCATCCTGTTAAAATTTATATTAATATCCTTTTCCTTATACCCAACTAGGAGCATATATACGTGGTTGTCTATTACGCATAAGCCCCTTTGATAATCGTCTTTTACATTTTGTTACATATTCGTTATATTTATTTCTGTAATACTGTGCTATATTATAATCCGCTGTATCCGCAGGTGCATCTTCCATTATTTCATGCATTACATAATAGAATAATGCTTCATGCCATTCAGACGAAAACGCAGGATAATCCGTAGTAGCTGTCATTACAGTAGGTTCATATACATAATCGAAAGTAATGTTCTTTATACCAGTATCGCTTGTTATAGTCGTAGCATCAGAAATATCTGCATAAAACCCAATCCATCTACCTGCTGTCGACCCAAGTTCTGTATACGATATTGTATCACTACCGTCAGGGTCGATTGTAATCTTACCTGTACTAGTAGAATACGAAACACTTGGGTCGGTAACGGTAAATGCATCTCCGATAGCTTCTTCTATTGCAGTAAGGAACAACGCTATAGTTGCATACGAACCAGCTGTTATCTCCACATCGGTATCAGTACCAGTATTATTATAATCCATTTTGAGTAAATCATCATCAGTCGATATTGTAAACCCAAATGTCTTCTGAATAGGGTATATACGAAAATCAGTATATACTTCATTATCTTGTATTAAATAACTTACGTGACCATCGTCACAATCTTCCCTACGCCAATCATAACCTTTGTATTCATCCATAAAATCTGTCTGTCGTACTTTTATTTCATTGCCATCATTATATTCAGCACGTAAAATCTGTATAGTATCGGTAGGTAAGGTATACGTTGCAACTTTTTCAAGAATTGCTACACGCCCACGCTTTCTTGTACAGTGAGTTTGCATGATAAAATTAGAATACCCTTCATTTAAAAGAGCTAACTTTTGAGGGTTAGTTACTTCTATGTCTTGGTAATCATGTATTTTACGTTCAATACGTGTATAATAATTAGCTACCGTTGTGTTTGACAATTTGTATTATTCCCTATATATTAACTTTACTTTTTTCCATTAAATCTATTTCAGCCTTTGCGGTTTTTGCAGCCGTTACTTCTATAACAGGTTCCTCGCCAATACTCATTTCTACATCTACTATTATTCCACCTTCGATTACGATTTTAACTTTATTGTCATTTACAAACGTACCTGAAAGTCCCTTCAGCTTTTCTAAATTCGCATCAGATTCACCAATCTTTATAGATTTCTCCCCACCACGTTTCTCAAAATATCTTTTGAAATATCTATCACAATATTCCGTATTTCTAACTGTTTTTATTTGTAGACCTTTTACATGTTCAGCAAGAGCGACCACATCAAAATCGTTAGGCAGTATTTCAAGATTTTCTTTATTGGTATTATATGCATTTTCAGTATAATCCATTACTTGCAATGTACCAATTCGTCTCATCCATTTAAGTTCAGTTTCTTCTGACATTACAATATTCTCCTTCTCCCATTGTGAATTTTTAAGTAGGCAGTGCTACCGAATTGCAACACTGCCCAATTTTACTTCTAAACTTCTAATCAATATTATGATACATCTACCATTAACGCCGTAACCTTGAGTACACCATCATCGCTTGCACCATCAGTATTAATTTTAATATCAATGGTATCAGCTGTTGAGTACAATTTGCCACCTGCATTTGCAAGACCATAAGAAACACTATCAAGACTATTGTCATCTTCGGTTGCCGATACATCAACATCATCAACCCATCCAGCTGTTTGTGTTTCATCACCGATATCAATATCATCAATAGCATCAGATGCTGTAGTAGTTTCTGCAAATACTGCCACTACCCATGTATACGCTGGTATATCAATAATCTTAAGTACATCACCTGTCGCAAAATCAACACTAGCCTTAAGTGCAGCACATGCAGTCTCAAAATTAATACTACGCTGAACTTTATGTATTCTGTTAAGCCCATTCGCTGGTAAATCAGTACCAAAATCTTGATTAGTGGTTTCTCTTATATAATCATAAGCTGCCATATTTAATCAAACCATCCTTTCAATATTAAGATACGTCCATACAGACCATTGTGAGTTCAAATGTACCAACGTCACAATCGGCACAACTACCATCAAATTTCATATCAAGCGTATCGGCGGTTGTATAATTCTTACCACCAAGAGTCGCTAAACCATGCGTTGTTGTTGCAAGCGAACTAAGAATTGGATAAGTCGTTATAGAAGATGTTAAATCTACCGCATCAATATGCCAAACTGAACCATCGCCAAAATTAACATCATCAGCATCAAGTGCAAGAGTTCTGCGACATAATACTGCTATTACCCAAGTATTAACAGGTATATCCATAAGCTTGATAGTTTCAGTTTTAATAAAATCCTGACCTGATCTAAGGTCAGCCACAGCCGTTGCCATATCGACAGTACGCTGTATTACGTATAACCCACCACCGGCAACGTTAGCCGAAAAATCAGTACCAAAATATTGATTGTCAGTTTCATCAATGTAATTATATGTTGCCATTTATTCCACTCCTTTCAATATTAAGATACATCCAGCATTACGGCTGTAAGTGTGAATATTCCATTGTTTATGTCAGCATCTTGGAATGTGACAGCGAGTTTATCAGCTGCGGTGTAAATTTTACCGCCAGCAGTATCAACACTAGCATCAGTGGTTAAAAAACTTGATGTTATGCCCGTTGAATCCGCAGCAAGGTCAGCAATATACTCGTCTGCATCAACACTAGTAACATCACCAACATCGAGTGTTGGAGAATTATCATCAGTAGATGCAGTAGTAACACGCAAAAATACTGCTAAAACCCATGTGTTAACTGGTATATCAATAAGATATAAATAATCGCCACTTGCAAATGTAGTAGACACGCTTAAATCAGTCATAGCCGTTGCTATATTAACAGTTCGCTGTATTACGTATGCCCTATTAAGTGCATTAACAGGAAGGTCAGTACCAAAATATTGACTGCTTGTTTCACTTATATAATCATAAGTTGAAGCCATAATTATCCCTCCTTAACCTACCGCCGCGACCATATAACCAAATGCAGTTGCGTCAATTCCTTTAAAACCAAATACTTCCAATCCCCTTAAAAGCGAACCAAATGCAGTCGGATTTCTAAGTGTTTCTGTTTTAGAAAGCTGCGAAGCAAATGTAACGCCTTTAGGATGTCCAAAAAGAACATACCAATAAGTACTGCCACCAGTTAACAAGTTACGTGAAACGTAAATATCAGTATTATCAATCCTACCAATTTTACCATTACGCAAAACAGATGTGTCATCACCTGTTAAGCTTGCGTCTTTTAAATCGGACTGTCTGATCAATCCATCAAACACAGGTGGAATAACAATCCAGCGCCCATCAGACGGAATATTCTGTTCATCAAGAACACGATTACAATCTACAAAAGAATCAAGAATATTGGTTTTCGTCCAACTAAGATTACTACCAGTTGTGCCCATATTGTAAGCAGATGAATCCGCACCAGCGGTTGTACTGTTACTGTTATCAGAACTGGCATCGCTATAGAATCCTTGAAGTACAACTTTATCAACCTCTTCTGCCATTTGCTCACCAGCTGTTTTCATAAACTCAGTTCTAATATTGACATCAGCCTGAGCTTCATCAACGTCGTCAATTTCAATACAGAAATATTTACCCTGATCAATTATCAGCTGTACTTTCGACCTGTCAGGAAGTTGCGGTTTAAGTGCTTCGCCCTTTCTATGCGTACTAATTGTTATATTAGGATATCTACGTACTTGAACGGTATCACCTTGATTCTTAATAATCCCCTCATACATAGTGTTGCAGATAGCCTGAGCAACCGTTGTTTTGTAAAAGCGTTCTTGCATCCTAGGTTCCCACATCTCTGGTATATAATTATCAGAATAATTGGGATTACCCGCCGCTTTGGGATAAGTTGCCATAGTTTTACTCCTTTAACTTTATAAACTATGGTCTTAATCTACCATCCAAACGTGCTTCATCTACTTCCCGTTGCATCTTTTCAAAATCCGCATGTTTAACTGATTGCGGGTCTTCTCGTATTTGCTTCAGAACTGCTTCAAATTTAGAATTATATACTAATGGTTTTTCAGGAGTTATAATACCTTCACTCTCATCACCAGCTATAGATGCAGGTGGCGAAATCATTTCAAGAGGTATGTTTGTAGTTTTAACAACTTTATCAGTCATATTAGCCACAACCACTGGAGTACCATCTTCATATACTAATATATTATTCTCATTATAAAACATGGGTCGTTTTACAGATTCAGCATCGTCTTTAGGTGGATTAGCTACCACAGTTTTGTTTATTTGCTCACCAGAAATTTCTGGTGTATTAATTGTTTGAAAATACTCTTCAAATTTTCGGGTAGCACCATCAACATTTCCTTGTTCATTATAAGCATCAAAGAAAGATTTATTTGTCCATTCGGGATATTTCATATCAGGTTGTTCTAACCACATCTGGAATTCAGGACTATCAACATATAATTCATAATCCGAAACTTTCCCTTTCATTTCATTAACAAACCAATCTCGCATAGTACGAAATTGCGTATCTTTAACAGTATTAATGTCTTGTCTTATAGGAGTAATTTTTTGGTCATACTCAATAAACTTCTCATCAATACCTTTATGCAGGTTAGCATCATAATTTTCTAAAGTTTCCCTAGTAATACCACTTGCAATACGTGTTGCTAAATCAATGGTAGGTTGACCAAATGTAGAAATATCTTCTGCTGTAACATATTTGTTGCCAATATCCTGTGAAATTTGGATTTGCATAAGTTCGTCAGGTTCAGGTTTAGGTTCAGATTTTAGCTCTTCGATTGGTTGAGTTTTCTGACTTTTAACAATTAAATCTTTAAGAGTATTAATCTCTTTCTTGTCTTCCTGAATCTGTGTATGTAAACGTGGTATTTCAACTTTAAATTTACCTTCCATAACTTCAAACCTATGTTTCCACGTTTCTTCAGTAACAACCTTTTCTTTTTCTTCTTTCTTTTGCTTTTCAAGTTTTTGTTGTACTTCTTGTGCTTGCCCTTCAACCTCCTCCACTTTGACTTGGGCTTCCTTGTCTTCTTCTTCAGGCTTCTGAGCAGTAATAGGTACTATATCTTCCTTTTTACCATCAGAGCTGTAAATAGAAGCTTGAAGTTTATCGCCCTCCTCTACTTGTTTCTCCAACTTTTTAATGTCTTTTAAATCTACTGTCATTTTAATCCTCACTTTTGAGCCAGATAATCAAGGCTTCGTACAATCGAGCTTTATACCTGGGATTCATTAAGTTACTGTTAAATTGTTAAACACTGTAATATTCTTTAGTAGAATAATACAGCAAAAAAATAAATACAACCAACCAAGATAGCACAATATAACACTCTTCTTTAAATTTGTCAAGAAAAAAATAATATATTGTAAAATATTCTTCAGTAGACTATATTTTCACTATAACGAATTGCAATGACTATGCATCCATTCTTCAAGAAAAAGTAAATTCCAAAGCTTTGCTGAATGATCACTAACTTTAGAATGTGTATTCAAAATCGTTTCTATAAACTTCATATTAAAAAAAAGCGGAAGATATGGCGATCTCAACAACTTCTTTTGTATTTCATTTTTCATTTTCGTTGCGAACCAAAGTCCTAATGGAACGCCAAATCCCATTTTGGAACGGTTAATAATATCAACAGGATAACGTTTTTTTGCTATATTTTTTAATATATATTTTTTATCATAACCTGTTTCGGTTTTCCTAAACTTGAATTTCGCAGGAACTTTCGCAATAGTTTCCATTAATATATGGTCAAGAAAAGGAACACGTACTTCAAGAGAATTCGCCATAGATGCAATATCAACTTTCGTTAAAATATCAAATGGCAAATACGTCATTATATCCAAATACTGTAATCTACTTATTAATGGTTGGTCTTCAATATCCATTAACGCTCTTCGTTTCAAAGCATAACTACGAACCACATTTTTATATTCACTTCTAAATAGCAACTGTCTTTCTTGTGGCAAAAAATGCTTGTAATTAAGACAATGCCAATAAAATGCTTCATCTGTATTCTGACTTTTATCAACTATAGTTGGATAGGTATTATAACCTGCGAAATTTTCATCACCGCCATCACCACTTAAAACCATTTTAACGTTTTTATGTGCCATACGGGCAACGTAATAAGTTGGAATAGCAGACGAATCTGCAAAAGGTTGTCCATAATGCCGTACCAAAAACGGCAAAAGACTTAAGGAACTTGCTTCAACAATTTCCGCATAATGTTCTGCTCTGTTAAGTTTAGCAACTTTCTGTGCATATGCCAATTCAGAATAATTACTTTCTTTAAATCCAATACTAAAAGTTTTAACAGGCTGGTCAAGAATTTCAGCCATATAACCAGTTATTAAACTTGAATCAACACCACCGCTTAAAAAAACACCAAATGGCACATCACTCATTAACCTAATTTCAACAGCTTCTTTTAATTGTTCATCCAAACAATGTTCCCAATCCTCAATTGAAAGCGAGTGGTCTCCCCTGAAATGAAGTTGCCAATAACATTCTTGAGTAATATTTCCTGTTGATAAATCAATTTCGATAAAATGTGCAGGTGATAATGCATTAACATCTTTATAAATTGTTTGAGGTGCTGGAATATATTGCCAATATAAATAGTTATCAAGTGATTCTAAATCTATTTTGAGCGAACCGATAGTTTGATATAAAGGTTCAAGTTCACTCGAAAAAAACAATAAATTATTCTTAACCATATAAAAAAGTGGTTTTATGCCAACTCTATCACGTACTATAATAACCTTATTTTTCCTAAAATCTACTGCAACAAAAGCAAACATTCCCCTAAAATGATTAACACAATCAGCTCCCCATTCCAAAAACGCATTTAACACAACTTCCGTATCTGAACGAGTATTAAAAATATAACCAAGTTTTTTAAGTTCCCGTTGTATTTCAAGGAAATTATAAATCTCGCCATTATAAGTAATCATCCCATGTTTATTACTATCCCACATAGGTTGATGACCACCCTCAATATCAATTATTGAAAGCCGTGCATGACCAAAACAAACTGTATCTTTCGCCTCAACACCATATTCATCAGGTCCACGATGCTTGAGAAGTTCAACACCTCGTTCCACTATAGCATTTATATCTTGGATAGGTTGTTGGTTAAGGCTTATTACTCCATAAATTCCACACATAATAACCTATTTATCTTCAGAAAGTTGCTCCTCATCAATTTCGTCAACTTCGGGAAACTTATCGTAAAGGGGTATATATCGTAAACTCACCTCACCAAGTTCACTAAATTTCTTAAGAATATCAACAACAACATCAATCATACTATCTGTAAATTTAATTTCCTTATCTTCACTACACTCCCACTTGGACCCACCTGTAGGTTTTTTGTCCTTATCTAATATTTCCTCAAATCCAAATTTCTTCTTTTCCTCATCTGTGAAAGACAAATCTTTAACAAGTTGGAAAACAGCACGCTGACTTGTTATAGTGCCTTTAACAGGAAGATAAGGAAAAAGAAATGTACGGTCGAATACTGATAATTTTATTTTTCTCATTATTTCATCTCCTTAGAATTGACACACTTTTCACGAGCTTGATGCCATTCCCTTTTTTTGTTTAAAAGTTCAGAATAAAAATCAAGTAATCTGTTAGTTTGTGATTCCATAATTATTTCCTTTCGTAATCGCAACACATTTTTACGTTTTTGAGGGGCATTTTTAAGTTGTTCTTTTAGATTTTCAAGCGAATCTAATAC
>SDBT01007741.1_pt1 | contig 17639 bp, 29 predicted proteins | sample 2277101 | NCBI WGS metagenome assembly SDBT01 (sample SAMN10404973, study PRJNA504765) | marine sediment metagenome | isolation source: marine sediment core GS10_PC15, 103 cmbsf | place: Arctic Ocean: Southern Knipovich Ridge | collected 2010 | reverse complement strand
TCATGGATCCATGGAGCGCTCGCGGCTTGACCAACAAAAGCAGATCCGTATGTGTGATTGGGGTCCAAGAGTTGCATGTATCGTTGGATATGCCTGTGCCAACCGTGAGCTCGGTTCGGCCCATCCGCATACTTTGGGCTCTTTGGGTCCATCGTCGGAATCGCAGAAATACAACTATCTATGGGGTTTGAAAGGATCGCCCGCAATTCAGATGCCAAAGCTGCATTCTTTGCGTGGGTGGAGTTACCGCCACCGAGCGCAATCCCAAATTCCCCATCACCTAAACGAGAAATTGACATCCCTTCGCCCATCTTGGTAAGCGTCTCAGCTTCGGTCAAACAGTTCGGCCATCTAGCCATCGTACACCCACTTGAAATATTTGTTTCCGATTAGCCGACGTTTCCATCCGGGTACAGCCCAATTCTCCAACTGATGACGCTTTGCATTTAGAACAGATCCTGAGTTTGGACGGATGACGATACACTCCTTAGCAATACGAGCGAATTCAGAAACTACATCGCCCCAATGAACATCGCCATAGGTTGATATGGATGCGATGCAGGTAATCAGCTCGCAGGACTTATTCGTCAGCGGAAATGGTAGGTCCCGGCAGTCATGGTAAATAGATGGGATACCCTGAGACTTTAGGAAACCGAAATACTGAAGATCGACCCCGAGAACATCATGTCCGTGGTAACGAAGAATCTCTAAGAGCACACCGTTACCTGAAGAAAAGTCGACGACGCTTTTACCACCCTTTTGAAGATACTCAGGTAAGGCAGATGAAAGAAATCCCAACTTCTCAGGGATCTGTGCCGCGCGATTTATGAAGCTAGTATGCTTATACTCAGACGCTGGGAGATCTTTCCAATCCTTACCGAGCGCTTTAACTAGGCTCATACGACCACACTATCAGAACCCACTGACAAATCAGATTCCGGGACTAGTTGCACCAAAACGGAAAGAGCAGCGGAGGTATCAACTTCTTTCACACTGACGAACAATTCATTCAAATGATAATCGATTTTGCGATGTTCAAGATCGGGCTGTTCTGACATAGCGACCAGCATGCCATCTACATCCTCAGGATGTTCCCAAGGAGCGAAAAGTACTTCCTTGATTTTCTCCCCTTTCCTTAGACCAATGATCTTGATCGTCGCCTTGGAGGGGCCAGCCATCTCCTTTGCCAGATCGTAAATTCGATTTGTCCATGCCGGAGGAATAGAATAGACTTTACCGTGCCAATCTCTTTCTTCAATTACTGTCTTCACCAACCACACCACATCTTCGGTGCGGATAAAGCTGCGCTCCACATTCTTATCCGTCACCGTCAATGGAACACCATCCTCAAGTTGCTTTTGAAACAGCGGAATAACAGAGCCGGATGAACCGTGGACATTGCATAGTCGAATGACCAATCCACCATAACGATGCACAAGTATTTCAGCGGCACGCTTAGTCGAGCCCATGACGGACGTGGGACAGACTGCTTTATCAGTTGAGATAAATATGAACTTCTCGGCCATCCAGCAGGCTTGTAATACATTCTGAGTGCCGATAATATTGATAGCAACAGCCCGAAGTGGATTCTCCTCTGCGAAATTAACATGCTTGATCGCAGCCGTGTGGATCACAATATCTGGTCGGGCAATATCACCCCAACTAATCATCGAGATACGGTCTTGAATATCAGCTAGGATCAAGCCAGTATCCACCTCTGGTTGAAACGTGTGGATCGCCATATTCATCGAATGCAAAGCTAGTTCATTATGGTTTAAAAGCCACAACTTCTTCGGTGTGTGAGCGGCAACATAATGCGTTAAAGCAGAGCCGATCGAACCACCGGCACCAGTGATCAACACAGTCTTGCCAATGATGGAATTGCGCCCCGCGCTCATCGGACCTGGCTCCACTCGAACCGAATTGGATTTTCCCCTTTGATATTTCCTTTCTCTTGCCGCAGCTTCTCATATCGTGACCGGCTGCGACTGAGTGTATTGTCTGAAGCATCCTTACAGACATGTCGGGTGACAACATAAAGTTGGGTGTCGTCCAGGATTCTAACGACCGCGGTGGATTGCATCATGCTCAGGAACGGTGCTGACCCACCAAGCGAACCACTGTAGTCTTCGTCATAGCCACCGACGGCCCAATACAATTCCTTAGTGCAAAGGTACGAATCGATATGTGGTTTAATTTCACCCCAGCGATCAGCGGCCGGAATCGTATCTTTCTGCCGTGTCTCATCAGCTGCGCCAAGCCGGAACCGTTTGAACTTGTACCAATGCGTATCGTCAAGATCCTGATCTATAAGATCGTTCGCATAAGGCGCTGCAAGAATATGGTCGATGTCTGTGTGTAGAATCCACTTGGTGTCTGCAACGTGGGCACCTAAGTTTCTGGCACCATTACGATTCCAAGGTATGTCCGCATCAACACGATAGATCTCCGCACGGCACGCATCGCTTAAAATGTCAGCTGCCGATTCGGGGCTACCATCATCCACGAGAATTATCTTGATCCGGGGATCGTAGTCTGCCCACATCTTTTCTTGAAGCTGGAGCATTTCGACATTACGATAGAACGGGACTATCAAGGTGAAATCAGGCATGGAGATCACCACGGTATTCGAAGAACACGTCAAGACCGTGAGAACCTACCTGCTCATATCCAAACCGTTCAAGGTAGCTACCCAGAGCCCCCACGGTGACGAACTTGGCATGTTCCTCACAGGCTACCACCGGGCGACAGCGTTGCAGGGTCTCCATTGCACCTTTAAGAACGTCCAACTCACACCCCTCGACGTCCAGATAAATCAGATCGCACATAGGAAGTTCTAAATCGTCAAGCTGATATACGGGGACACCTCCAGTTGTGATCTGGTTCTTCCCCGGCACCCTCTTTTCGGTCTGTCGTTTGGTGCTACCAGACGGACCGAAGATAGTTCCCAAACCATAAGTCGATCCAAGCAACCCACGTGCCGCGAACACCTTATCCGTCAGACCCGCGCACTGAACGTTGTAGATAAGATCCCGAAAATCGGCCGCCGCTGGCTCCCAGGTATATACGACGTCAAAGTGACGTGCCAGCACAACCGGCCAGCACCCGACGTGGCCACCAGCCTGGACCGCGACCCGTTTCATCATTGGGCGGATAGAACCCAGCATGGCGGTGATGTGCTGCTTAGCAGAACCATGATAGCGATCAAATATTCCAGTGGGATTAGGCACGACGCATCACCCCACAGCTTTGACCTTGGGGCCACTTCGTGTCTAGGCTATTGGCAACAAGTCCGATCTGGTTCGCCACATTCTCAAAGAATGTAAACGGATATCCAAATTGCTTCAGTCCGGTGCGTTGCGGGTGATCCCTTTTCTTGTAGGTGAAATAGAACTCGCCGAACTTCATATCGTTCAGCTCGGTGAGTAGCCGAACAATTATCTCCGCCGGTAAATGTGTGAAGACCGAATGCAGCCAGATATAATCGAACTGAGAATTTATGACCGGACCCAGTGACCCAACACCAAGAATGAAATTGGGTTCTCTCCTGACCCAGCCTTCTGTATGAGCCAGCTTTTTCGCGTGGTCTAATGCCAGTAGCGAAATATCCATCCCGGTGTAGTTGCCTTTGTCCAGCCAAGGGACGGCGTGGCGGGCGAACCGGCCAGTACCGCAGCCAAAGTCCAACAGGCGGCTCTCAGGTCGCATGCCCTGTTCGTGAAGGAACCGTAACTGCAACGGACCATGCGTTTCCCAATCACCACCTATGGCCTGTGACGGACCGACCTTCTCAACACGCCAATCGGTGTGCTTAGAATAGGCGTCTATGTAGTCATCGGCATCCACGTAGATCTGCATTTGCTCGGGGTCTTTGCTGGCCTTGTCTGTAAAGCCAGTCGTATCAATTCTCATCGGGTGACACCTTCACTTCTGGACAACAGATATTCAGCATGTTCTCCGTTGATAATCGTGCCGCGTTCTGTATCGAGCGTATGCATGATGGCATTGCAGAACCAGCCAAGCATTGTACTCTCGTCAACATCGGCGTCGGGATTTAGCTGGCAAAATGCCTTGGCCCATTTTGAGCCGTCCATGCCCATTTCGTACAGCAGATCGGGTCCGTCCAATTTCGTGTAATCAATTTTCATCGGGTGTAATCTCCGGGTTAGCGTTCATAATTCCCCACCAAGGAAATTCTCTGTCGAACGCCTTTTCGAGTTTTTGAGTAGCCCTCTTATCCTTAATATCTATTTCAAGAAATTGAGGGTCGTCCCTGAACAGATCGCGGACACGTTTATTGTGTCCGTTAATCCATTTAATCATATCTTCATCATTGCTTCCATCACCGGGGGGCAAGAATGGTAGATCAGCTTTCTGAATTCTGCCATGCAAGTTTTTCCATCGCCTCAGACTTGCAACCCACGCTTTTGGATCTCGGGTATTGAGAATAATCCAAACATCGTCATTGTATTCACGGACCGATTTCAAAAGACCGGGCATGAAGAACGGCCAATACGATGCATTATCGTATTGCTTATCCCGCGTCAAATGCGCGTCGGTTATAGCGCCCACCCCACGAGGAATGTAATAAAGAGGATTACGATCCTCCACATACGCGCGACATACCTGAAGCGATATAGGTGGCATCTCGCCGGACACGCGTTGATGGCATGAGTTAATCCCAGCTTCCAAGAACGCACGGTGGAAAGTCATTGTCCCTGACCTTGGCGGTCCGACACAGATAATCAAGTTACGTCCTTCAGCTTCACCTTTCTGAAGCATGTCAATGCCGAATTGAGTGTAGCGTTAAGAACTTCGACATTGTGTTTCTCCAAGACTTCCCCCATTCGCGTTAGAGACCGGGTAAAGGTATCAAAACATCCGGGCTGGGGTTTGACTAAATGCTTATCGTGAAAGCTACCACCCTTCATATCAAAGCCAACCAAGACTATACGGGCGACACCGAAGTGAAAGGCTATGTTTACCGCGTTTGACCCACCATCGGTGCCTGCTACCTGCCAAGGATGCGGGGACAATGCTTTCGGGCGGTCGCGCTGTAAATGTTGAATTCCCAAGTCAGGGAGTTCAATCTCGATGCGCTCTTTCAGCTTTGGGTCACATTTGACAGAGCGCTTGTACGGATCCACTCGGGTTAGCTTGTGCTTGCCTGTATGCAAAGAGATGCGATCGAAGTTCCACTCCAGCCATCTGGTATCCGGCCAGTAAAGCACGTCACACCATGGCGCAACGGTCAGGCCCGCTTCGTTAACAGCGATAACTCTGTGGTCGCGCAACACTGATACATCTACTTCGGCAAGTGAGGGACCACCACCTAAGATAAAGGCAGTCTCCCCAACCCAATCACGCGGGACAGACCAGTAGGCAGTCATGGCGACTACTCGAGATTGACGCCGTGCTCCTTGGCCATACGGATAGCCTTGGTCGGGTCTTCTTTGTAAATCGCCATCTGTTTGGTAACATTCCAGTTGGCACCGTCATCGCTTTTCTTGTCCCAGGGATTCTTGACCTTGACATCAGTAGGACCACCACGATTGCCGCCGTTGTTCCCACCACCGGAATGCCCGCCACCATCGACAAACGCTTTACCCTCATCGGTCTGTGACCAATCGGCAATGTAGGCTTTAACCGACTGCTCACCGACGTCGCCTTCAATCACGCTTGAAGGCCGATCGTCACCATCACCATCAATCAGCTTGATCTGCTTTGAGAACATCGCACGCAGCGGTGCCATATAAACCGGCATCACCTTAGAGGCGATTAGTGCCTCGGTGAGATCTTGACTTTTGATCGTGGTGTCTAGCTGTGACTTGAACCCATCGCGTTCGCCAGTCCGTTCCTCGATCTCTTTCAGAAGTGGCTTACGCGCCAACTCCCGCACCTTTTCCAAATCCACCGGATCAGGTTTCTTGCCCTTACCATCCGGGTCGTCTGGATCTGGCTCAACAAGAACGACTTCGCCCTTAGCAAACTTAATGACGTTTGCAAGAGCATCATCATCGAGATCGTCGAAGTGAACATCGTCATCAGCCTTGAGTATTGGGCCGAACCGTTTTTCGATGGCCTGCAATTTCTTCTTGGCCTCATTGCGTTCGCGCTTGGAATTGTCGTGGCCGTTCTTCAGGCTCACGACCGTCGGGTGATCGTTGATACCGTCGATCTGGAGAATGTGGTTGTCGTCTTTCTCCGCGTAAAGTGCCTGTACCGTTTCGTCGAGTTCGTCAAACTCTTCCTGATTGAGTACTGCTTTTAATGCCATTGCTACCTTCCTGCTTCACCGAAGCGTGTTTTACGCCCAACACAGTTGGACTAGAGTTTAATCTTTAATCGCTTAAATACTGCGCCTTCTTTCCTTTTAAGTTGAGCAAGTGTCAGCACCTTGTTACCGGCTACGAAATCACTGACCTGTAATTTGCCTTTGATGAAAAGCTCGGCTCTAGTTTTGCCAAGCGCCTCTCGAACAACTTTCGTTCGGCCAGCGTTTGCATTCTGACGCAGCCATTTGCTGTAGGTCAACTTCGCGGGGACTGCGCCTGTCGCACTTGCCCTAGTCGCCGGCGGAAGATCAAGACCAGCCAATCCTAACTCTCTTGCGGTCTTGAGATTCGGTACTGTGGTGCATCGGCACAATGGGTGGATCGGGGGCCGTTCACCTTCATCGACCTTAAATACCTGTCCGTCCAGTGACCCGCATATCGGGCACGTCCTGTTATCCAGCGTCGCAACCCATTGCACATTCTTGATCAGGCTCTGATTTTCCTTATACAGCGCCTCCCGTCCCTGCGTGGCTGAGTGTATCACTGAGGTCCGCACAAGCGCCTCAGCCTGCCGTGTTGTGGTCTGCATGATGCCATCGGTGAAGCCCAACGCCCGCGACCCACGTACACGTCGCACCATCTGACCTATAGTATCGCCCTCTATGATACCTTGCCGGATAGCCCCATTAAGGTTTGCTGTAGTCCGCTGATTGAGCGCACTAAACCATTGTCCCATCTTCTGTCCGTGGAACGGACGCTGAGTAATCGCATTTCGTAACTGGCTGGTAGATGGGAAATCAAAATCGACATTGACGTTCAAGACGTCGTTGATTGTTCCCGCTTGCCACTGAACTTCCTGCCGTGCAAGCGCCAAGGAATTTTCCTGAACAGTCCGTCGCATCGTACGGAAGTTCTCTGTGTTGATCTGCTTGAATGACGCAAGCATTTTCTCTAGGCGCGCAGTCGTGACTGGACCCGGATCAAACCCACGCCCGGTGATCCGTACCATCCGTGCCGTCAACCGTGCCGTTATATCCGGGATCACCTTCCGTTCAATAAACCTGATAGCCTTGTTCGCCTCCGCAGTTTGGAGACGTGTCAGAAACATCAGATGGCGGATCGCCCGATCTAGAAGTTCCTCATTGACACTAGCCACTTTCGTCCTCTACTGGTGGGTAGCCAACGGAATCTGCTTCATGGTGTAGGTGCTGAGCCAGCAATCCCATATACTCCATTCGGCTGCCGGAACTGGCGATGCTTGGAAAACCCTGAGAACCATTTGGAGTGTCAACCTTGAAAGCAACGTAGACCGCAACTGGTTCATCGCCGCGCCAAAAGAGGGAATTTTCCTCACCAACTCGATTTACTTCGTAAAGCGCCGCTTCCAATGCTTGACGCACATCCCACTTCTCTTCGTTACCACGACGCGCCCTTTCGACCGAAAGACTTATGGGTTTGTTTTCGGGTGTGTCACTCATCATCCTCATCCTCATCATCGTCATCATCGGGTGGTGCAAGGGTCAGCGCAGCCATCGCCATTGGATCAGTTTCAATAAGCGCCTGTTCTACCTCGAACGAAGTTTCCGGGTCAATAATTTCGCCACGTTGTAGGTTATCAAAGAACGCTTCACTACTCATACGACCAGCCTGTACCATAGCGAACAGAACAGTGAGCAGCTGTGGATTGATAGGTGCTGGGAAGAAGTCCTTGTTCAGTTCAACTTCTGCCTCGCCGGTCAACCCCATCCAATCGCGTGCTATTTCCATCGCTTGGGTTAGGCCGATAGACACCGCTTGGGATAGCGATGCCAGCACACTAGTCTCGCCCTGTCGGTGGATCTGTGCTGTCTCTACTGCCTCAACCTGCCGCTTGTCAGGGGAGAGCATGCGGGCACCTAAAGCAGCCATCTGCTGCTCCTTGACTTCGACTCGTTTCTCCAATGACTGCAAACCGGCACCGTCGTATTCCAGCATGCCAATCGTCACTTCATGATCATCGCCATGCCAAATGAATTCCGGGCCAAGCGTGCTCGGTGCCTTATCGTCTGCAATACCGAAAATGTAGGGGGTTGGTAGCGCTGTGAAGTGAACACCATGTTCGAGGTCGGCCGAGTTGCGGTAGTGAGACAAATTGGTCCATGCCAAATCGATCAGCGGTGGCTTGTCCAAATCGGTGCCAGTGTCTCGGGGTCCTATGAACACAAAGGGAATGAAATCCATAAAAGCATTGTTCTGCTGCGGAAACAGATCTTCACCAAACTGCTCCCACTCCTGCGCTTCGTTTAATCGATATGCGCGCTGTCGGTACTGTATTGCTCCAGCGTTTTCTTCAGTCTCCGCAACCGTCTCTAGATCCAAGACTTTGATCTGCTGTATGCGAACAACGTCAAACTCGTTTTCTCCTGGCTCTTCTATCATTTCCATGAGCCGTACTTCTGACAGCTGCGTTCGCGTGCCAATGCGCTCCGTCTTCCAGTTAAAGATTTGCTCAGCTTTGAACAGGTGCCAAAATGGTTGCAGCCCCATCGCATCGGCCCTGGCCCGCGTGACCTGTTCTTCAGTGACTATGGGAAAGTCCACCAAGATGCCAGCCCTCGAAGTCGTCATCACTTCTTCAACTACCATCTCAGCAAATGGCTGAAACTCTAAACCGTCAAGGGTGACGTCTTTTATAAAGATGTCCATACCCTTTGGGTTCTTACGATTCGGTGGCTTGCGAAATATCATGCCCGACAGACCATCAATCGTTCGGCCGGTGGCGTTGTGATATGTGCCGCGCATTAGATACGCTTTGTATTGATCAGGTTCTTGACCGCCGAGCACTGGGAGATATTCCTCAGCTTTCTCCTTGACCTTATCTTCACCTGCGGACGTATCACGCATAACGACCCATTGCGGCGCACGCAAATCATATTGTGGATGTGTATCTTCGACGCCCATCGTTATCCTCTTTCTCTAGTAGTATTCCAGAGCTCCATAGCCCACCACAGAATCCACTCCAATCGGTTGTGACTTTTAGACACAATGGTTCGACGGGCCTTATCATAGACGAGTTTACTGGTTCCCGGTTGCCGCATTAGAATCCCTTTGCACGCTTGACGACCATACTACCCTTCTTTCCGATCGGGAATTGGGCGTGGATTAAGTACCCAAGTGCATCGGTCATATGCTCAATGTTCATGGACTTGTCCGGTTGTGACGTTCCCTCTTTGTAGACAAGCATTTCAAGACACTCAATAATGTATTCCAAAGCTGAGTTGATATGCAGACGCCGGTAGCCTTCAGCGTTCTTAATTACCGCGTTGACTTCATTTATACGATCCACCACAGCCGGTGCAGCCTTTGGGGATACCACGTCATAGCCATAACCCTTCAGGATCGTGAGATCGGTTTGACCTATTGGGGCTGAAGTCTTTCTTGCGCGGCCAGATGGATCAGGGTAGATGACAATATCTCGATCGGGATACCGACTATTAATCTCTGCGCACATTTCCTCAGTGTTGGAGTTGGCTAAATAGATCTCGTCCCATATGTGCAACTGGTCAGCAACACGAGACCCGATGCACGCGGTCATAGGGTCAACATTGAAATCCATCCCGATGTGTATCGTGCCGCCAACATCGGTAATGTCTGGAGCTATATTGTCTGGCCCAAAGTCCTTATAGACCCGACCCTCATCGTCAGCGGCAATAGCTTCATATAGCTCACGAAATACTGAGGGAGGCAGACGCCGGCGAGCATCTTCAATTTCGTCAAGATCCAGGATACCTGCTTCTACTGCATCTTCCCAGGCAATGTGGGTAAAGTGAACATTCGGCGCACCCTTTTCTCCTTCACGGCACAGCTTGTAGAACCAATTTAGCCGACCCTTGACATTACCGATAATACGGATCGGACCTTTGGTTGCCGTGACAGTCGTGCGGATCGCGTGCCAGCTTTCCTCACGGACCCGAGATCCCTCATCAATAACTGCGCTTGCCACATCTTCCCCAAAGAGATTATCTGGCTTTTCTCCAGACAGGAAAACCCAACGGGCACCGTTAGCAAATGTAAGGGTGTGATTTCCATTGTTGGCTCTGTAGATTTCCTGTGGAAGCATTTTCTTAACACGGCGATAAGCAATATCAGTCTGTCGGTAAATCGGTGCAACCCACCAATGCTCCTGACCGAGTCTATCGTTGAGCACCTGAGTTGCTTGCCATATGATAGCGCCAACTGTTTTACCAGCCTTTGTATTCGCTTCAGCGAGACCATATCGGTGTTCACAAAAGAACGCATCTATCTGATAGCTAGTCGGGCGGGGAAGAGTTATCTGGATTGGTGAGGACATCTGTCACTCCGGGAACTGTGACCACGAATTCCATCGGTGTACCATCGGGGCCACCAATCTCTCTTTTATCAGCTAAGCCAAGATCCCTTGCAATAATATTCGCATTGAGCAGATCGGCAGCAGCTCCCGTGAATTTCTGTGTGCGGATTACCTTTTCTACAGACTCTATGACGTTAGCTAAATCTGCACGAGTTTTCTTCCACTCGAACCACGTCACTGCACTAACATCAATGAAAATGCAAAGTCCTTCGATTGTCATTGCTCGCATTTTCGGGAGTTCTTCAACTGTGGACAGACCTCGATATGTGGTCAGCCTACCTTCCTTAAGAGGATTGTCTTCAACCCAATCAAAGAATTCACAGCATGCTTCCCACAGCATTTCTGCCGTGCCGAACTTCGGCTTGACACCATGCGATGAGCGCTGCATCCACCACCGATTTCCATTTCGATATCGATGTTGAAATGCTCCTTTGGGAAGATGGCGTCTAGGCATTAGCTTCCCGCTCTTCCCGCGCTTTCTTCACAATCTGCACCGCTCGCTTAATTCGAGATCGAGGAACACTGGGTCGGTGTTTAGGTCGACGGATCTTACGTTTCTCAGCCATCACCAAACATACTTCGTTGCTATGTCCATTGCCTGTTTCACCTTCCCTATCGCGGTCGTGGCGCAACTGTCATAAGGAGTGCTCCAAATGTAGGATCGTCAGGATTCTCAGGTCGGTCACCTGCATATAAATGGATCGTTCCAGGATCCTGTGATTCTCTGAAATGGTCTCGGACATTAGATACGAAAAGAACCGACACTGGATTGTTCGGCGATTCGGTGAGAAACTGTTGTATGAAACTGGCAGCCCCATAATTCCCACCTTTGGACCAGTAAAATTTGAGTGCATCGTACACAGCGGCATCAATATACGACTGGCGTGCTGTTATCACTGGGGTTATTTTCAAGAGATTGGGGGATCTGCTCATGGTCCTGATCCATGTGGTGGGACGAGCCGACCAGGATCGTCATCATCGAAATCATCCGCCGCAGAATCAAACATCTGTCCAGCTTCAAGATCGGTTATATATGGTCTCTCAATCCCAATCAGATTTATTTGTGCACTGGGATCTAACAAATTCGGTCGGGGGTCCACATATGTGACGGGAATTTCTCCGCGACTAAATTCAGTAATCGGGATGAAATTCCCATTGATGATCATGCAAGTTCCTGGCGTTGCCTTGAATAGCGCGCGGGCAAATCCTGCAAATTCAAGATGGTCTCGGATTTTTTGATATTTGAGATCGAACATATCGGGCATTATGTCACCGGCGGTCCAATGGGGATGTCCAAGTTGCGAGCGATATTTTTCAGTGCTTGGTTACGGGAGCCGACCGTCGTATAAGATTCCGAGCGCATCATGTGGCAGCCGTTACCAGCACACAGATCAAAACCGAATTGCTCGATCTTCATGTCGTCGCCGTATTCAGCATACACTCGGTTCCATGGCACAAGGGTCATGATGTCTCCGCAAGAATAACACCAGCAGCCGCTACAGCGTCCTGCCAGTTGTCACATAATTCGGTTTCAGTGGGTAGGCCGTCTACTGTGATAGTCGCACAATAACGACGGCGTCCACCATAAGGTCGGTAAGACCATAGGCCGCAAAATCGTGGGTCGTTGAATATGGTTGAGATTTCTCTCTTATCGGGCGTCATAGCATACCTTTTATCGGGTGGTCTCCGGGGCGGTCTTTCGCCCGCCAGAGCACGTCCGCTGTTGTCGGCAAGCGTCGTACATCCGGATCATATATGGCAAGGCGGAGGGGAGACAGGGTATGCGGGGAAGTGGGGCCTCCCCTCCGTTGTCGTAAGGCGATAAATCCAATGCGCAGGCGGGTCCTTGGCGGGGCAGCGCAACTAACCCGCGATAGCATGTTCAAATTTTTGGATTTACCTGTCCGGGGTGGGTATCCCCAGACTATGGAGACCCCTTTTAATGTAAATGCAAATAGAAGTAAAGGCACAGCCTAACCCCTTGAAATTACTTGTAATCCACGCTTAATAAAGGTCGCATTACCGAGTATATCATCATCGGCAGCGCTCATTACTGCCTTTTCGATATCTGCTCCACACCATTTAAGTAACCATCTAAGGCGATCGTGCTTCTTCTGTATCCTTTTAAATCGCTTTAAAGCGGCAGCTGACAGGTCTTCTGTTGATGCACTACCACCGCCGACGTGCTCATAGTTAGCGGCTCGAACCACAGAAAACCTAGACATACCCTGCCGGTATTGTTTTAATGTGGTGACTAGCTTTTCGCCGGCGATCCGTTCGTGATTATCAATTGCGCCAATCATATAAAGACGACCAAATATTGTGCCCGCGAATTGTTGCATGGCAAGATCCCGGCCAATGCTTTTCGCAGCCAATTCTGGGTAATGAATAATCGTCTGTATAAGTTTTTCCGCCCTTCGGTCCAGAGTGTAACTGGTCGGCCCATCATTCCTTTCCTCAGGCGGTAGCGCAAATTCTTGTGTGCGATGTTTACGGGATCGCTTTCTAGCTCGCCGTTCCGACGGACTTCTTGATGGTCTCCCCATAAATAAATTCCTATGTAACGTCCTTGGCTAATTCCACCAGCGCATCCACAATGGCACCGATCGGGCTGGCTGGGTAAGTTGCTGCACCAAGTGGATCACCCCCAATTGCTGGAACACGCATCATGGAATGAGACAGAGCCGCCGGGTCCACCTTATGCTGAAGCGCCAAGCTGATCAGAATACAGGCATCAGACAACATCGAATCTATCTGACTGCCCTCGTGATCACCGTTAGCAAATATCTCGCCAGGAGTTCCATCATGGTAGAGACCGACCGTGACAAAATAATGCTTACTGGAACCATCCCCTGCTCGCCAGGAAATAGGAACCGTTATTGCTGGTCGCCGGTTTGGTAATCTAGTTCGTTCGTTCATGCTAACCTCTTGGCCTAAACATAATCATAAGACTGATAAGAGACACAACTACCACGATCCCGCTCCAAAACTCAAAAACGTTCATGGTGAGTATTTCCTACGTAGTGGGCTGTCGTTAAAGACGTTACGTGAGCCAACAGGCTTTCTTTTGGGTACAGCTGTCCGGGTCAAGCGCCAGTGCTTCCAACAGTATGCTTGTGTCGGCTCAGCATCATCCTTGCACCACATCGGTTCGGCTGGGTAGCGGGGAACATCACCAAAGATAAACTGGCATTGCTTGGATTTTCTTGGGGCTGCTACTCCAAGTACAGTTCCGGTCCCATCATCAGCAGGGGCAGTGTCTTCCAATGCCAAAATCCTTTCAGCAGCTTTCCGCTTTTTGCGTTCTCGATATCGATTAGAACCACCCATATGCTGACCCACTTGAATTGGACTATCTCTAGCTTCACATCCAAGGCGTTTGGCTTTACCAATAATCGCATTGCGGCTGCGAGTACTGTTAAATTCCCTGTTGATCGCAGCCGCTACCAGCGACGCGCTGAGACCAGCAGTCCAATGCTCCTTGATCCGTGCCTCTTCTTCAAGCGTATATGCATTCTGTCTATTGATATTTCTAGCCATATCATTTCCTATGATCTAACAATCGTAACAACGTCAATTCCTGGTGTGCCAGCCACTTCATTTTATCCAACCACCAAGGCGGTTGACGAGGCCAAGGTATATTTTCGTATGGTCGTGGTGACTCCTTCCGTTCCTTCTTAACTTCAGCCAACCGATCAATAACCTTCTGCTCCATGATGCTAACCATCATCTATCTCCTAAATATTTCTGGTCAGCCTTGGACAATGGGGGCACAGTCCAATCGTGCAACCAGTTTGTCCAACTTGGGTGAGTGGATGGAGAGAATGCTTTGATCACACCGATGAAAGGATGGATCAAAACTTCGTGCAGAATAAGCAGCAAGCGTCGTTTCAATTGCATCGCCTAATCCCCTATCCAATAACTCACAGCCATAAAGCAGACCGCAAAAATTATTAGCCATAAGAGATTATCGACTGCCGCTGATACACCAATACAAATACCAAGGCAATGGCCAATATATAATCGCTGATCCCTGAAGACTTCACGTAGTTTAACCATCAATCCTAGCTCCCTTCCGTTTCCGGGTCACCGTTATCACCGATGCAAAATGCGAAGACTCGATAGCCTGATGATCGGTATAGAAAGTGCGACGACCAAGTCGTTCCGCTCGACTTGGTAATGCTTCACACATATCCCTGATCCCCTCTGGTGAAACATGCTGTGTGGGTTCATCTAGTATTTCCCAGTCAGTCTCGATCCCAGCATGGTTCAACAGCGCTTCAGATAGCGCCAAGGCACCAGCTAACCGAAGACGCTGGCGCTCCCCTCCAGAATAAGCCTCCCACCGTACAGCGTTGTCTACAGCGGGTGCCTTGATCATTACAGTTAAGCCACGACGGACGCTTCCCGCCTTAGTTTCACTCTCAATCGAGTAGTCAAGTTCCCAGCCTTCCAAACCTAGCTCTGGACAGATTGCATTAGACACCAGCCGCAGTTCGTCCAAGACTTCTTCAATCGCATACAAGCGGCATTCCTTAAATCCTTGAACCCAGAAGCGAGTGCGATCCATGCGTTTATGAAGACGGAATAATGTGTCTTCCAATTCCTCAGAATTATCCTTCTGCTTGACCAGCTTCTTGCTTTGATCTTTAAGCTGGTCAGCCTGAGGATTTTCCTCATTGTTCCAGTACTCGAATGTCCGCTCAAGTTCCTCAAGTTTGATTTCTGCTTTGGCGTGGTCCATGGTAAACTTGTCCATTCGATCATGAACCTTGTAGACCATGTTCTGAAAATCTTCCACAATCTTCTCACCACCAGACACAATTTTCTTTTGCTTCTTTAGAAGTTTAGATACCTTGCTGTTTCCCTCTTGTTCAATTACGTCGATCAACTCAATCTCACGTGTTCGTAACTCTCTCCGATGTTTCTTCATCTGCGCGAGTTGCCAAGGCTGACCGCATGTTGGACACATCTTACCCTTCTTCAACGAATCCAAATGCTCCTGCACCTTTGACAGTTCCCGTGTAGCTGTGGCCATGTCACGAATCTCAATATCGTATTTATTTCGTGCTCTAGCCAAACGGTTACATTCTTTAGATTGCTTGTTTATCGCAGCCTTCTGTTCGACCTGAGCCATGTCGTAAGAAACTTTTGCCTCGTCGCGGTCAATCTCCAATCTTTCAACACTATTCTTCACAGTGTAAATCTCAGCTCCAACCGCATCAATACGATCATTTCGCTCTTTCTCCCAAGCCTTAGATCTTTTCTTGGCTTTGGCAACCCCATCTGTGTGCTCGACGATCAGTTGTTTGGCAGTATTCCATGACGCATCCGTCTTAATTTCAAGCGTGGTTAGCACTACCACTTCTTCAGAAGCTGCTTTAGATCGGGCGTCCCATCGGTCCAAATCCAACGTGTCCGTGAAAAGCTGCATCTTGTCTTGTGGCTTCAGATCAAAGAACAACGGCTGACCCTGACCAAGTAGAATCGTATTGGTAAAGACAGCAAACGTCATAAGGTCTACGTCTATCTGTTCTTGCCCAACATCTTCCCCGTTCAACGTGAGCCGGTTGCCACCAATCGTTCGCTTTACGTGGTAATCTTTTCCATCACGCAACAGCTTGATCATAACTATCGTCTTACCAGAACCGGTCCATGGTTTCATATCTGGATTCTTCAGCCCATCTGGCGTCTTACCATATAGGCACCAGCACACCGCATCCCACAGGCTGGTCTTCCCCGAACCATTGGATCCGAGCATCGGCTCGACCTTATTCACACCTTTGATAAAATGTAGACCAACTCGCCGATCTGTCAGGTCCAGTGCGACAGGCGCGGTAAAGCACTTGAAATTCTCAAGCTCTAATGATTGGAATTCTAACTTCATGCCTTCCCCTCTTCATCTACTTCTACACCACAGCGTTTAAGTTCCGCCCATTGATCATAAGTGAAACCATAATAATCGTGCCAAGATGAAGAGTAAATGGTGCCATCTCGGTTCCGACCAACTCTGTGGTTGTTAATAAATGAAATCCCTTCTTCTTGAACGATGAGCTTGATATATTTCTTCAATATATCACGATGGTCAACTGCCATTTCACACCTTCCTCGTATCAAGCAAGTTCCAAAACCCACTCTTCCCATCTGCGTGGTCCATCTTGTTTTTCAATCTTCGTAAACGTAATCGTATGTTCAACAATGGACTCATCACTTGGTTGGTGGTCAAATGCCTCCAGCTCCTTCGGTATAGGCATCGTGTAGTGTGGTGCGTCCACCGTCTTTATAGGTGGTAAGATATCTAAAGCATGCCTCAATTCTGAAACCGTGATTTTAGTCAAGACTCTCTCCCGTTAGTTCGATGCGATCCTTGTTGTAAATCGCGCCGGTTATGAGGAATGTTCCTTCCCCGTAGATATCGCCAGCAAACACTTCAGCGTCATCCTCCAATGGCTCTAGAAATTCCATCAGTTCTTTCTTGGTCATACCTTCACATCTTCCTCTTGTCCGCACTTAAGCGCTGTACTCAACACCTCCATCGCCAAGTCAACATGACTGTCTATAAATGGGCGTTGATAGGGTTCAAGCTGCGCGATGTGAGGCTGTAGGTTCATCAGATGATCGTGTGCTGTTTGCGCCGCTTCGCGCATTTCTTTTGCATCCTCGCGGCGCGCCGCTTCCAATGCGCCCGGCAAATCAACCCCGATTATTTGCCCTCCTGTTTGCCGCACAAAACCAACAAAAGCCTCCACCGGTCCGTTGTTGCTCGTGGCCTGTCTAGCGACAATTTTGCAGTTTTTGAATTCAAATTTTCCATATTTAATTTTAGACAGATCAATCAGTTTATCGGGATCAAACGATAGGGTGCAGTTCTCCATTATGATGCGTGGCTGCCGCCTGTTTTTGAACCATGCTCTAATTCTTGTTAGTAAATATTTCATGTCGTCTAGACCTTCCTCATTCTACCAAAGGTGATTTTATCAAAGGCGCATTGGCTG
>SDBT01007740.1_pt1 | contig 17640 bp, 12 predicted proteins | sample 2277101 | NCBI WGS metagenome assembly SDBT01 (sample SAMN10404973, study PRJNA504765) | marine sediment metagenome | isolation source: marine sediment core GS10_PC15, 103 cmbsf | place: Arctic Ocean: Southern Knipovich Ridge | collected 2010 | reverse complement strand
ATCTAATTCAGGATATGAATATATTGTTGATAGCTTGCTTAATGCTAATGCAAAAATTAATAAACAAAATAACCTTGGTTGGACAGCACTTATGAGGGCAGGAGAACTATCAATTGTAAAAAAACTTATTGAAAGAGGTGCTAGGGTTGATCTAAAAGACAATGATGGGAAAACTGCCCTCTATCATGCTAAGCTTGGAGGCAAAAAGAATATTATAGACTTTCTTGAAAAAAAACTTGCTGATACTGATACTAAAAATCTTATGATAAATTTACAGAAGTTGCAGCACAGTTTAACAACCGTAAGTAAGTTACTAAAATAACTCGAGTCCGATAATTAATAGCTTTTTTGAAAGCGCCTTTTTTAAATCTTATGTGCACGACCTAATAAAAATTGATTTCTCCAAATAGTCTTTCACATCTCCATCTGCAAAGTCAGCCGCCGTTCTGCCGTCTTTATTAACGGCCTTTGGATCCAGTCCCCTTGTCTACCAAAAATTCGACTATTCCTTTTTTTCCAAATACAGCCGCGGAAAAAAGTGCTGTTTCACCGTCCTTATTAACAGCCTTTGGATCAACCCCTTTGCTTACCAAATATTTTACCATTTCTAATATTTCCAAATCCAGCTGGCATAAAAAGTATTGTTTCACCGTGTTCATTAACGGACTTTGGGTCAACCCCTTCTTCAATCAAAGACTTTATAGCCTCTAAGTTTCTTTTAGAAGCTCTCATTAATCGAATATCTACTTCTTTTAATCGAAGATCTCTTTGGGCAAGAGAGCTTGAAGTAAAAATTATTGCTGTTGTTAAAACAGTTATTAATACACTTGACTTCCTCATAATTTTCTCCTTTTTTAAGCAATACTTAGGTCAATATTTTCTATCCTAACTGTAATTAAATGGGAGGGTAAAAGTCAAGGATTTGGAGACTATATTATAGGCTAATTTTTTACACCACTTTGTTGCACTTCAAGGTTGAATGGGCCATTTTTAGTTATAGAACTCGCGTTAATTAAGCTATATAATTTGCGATCTTTTTCATATCAGATACGGATAACGATTTACCAGAATCCTCAAGATTAAAAAGTCGACCAGTTTCTGTATCTATATACAAATTATTCATAGTTTCATCGTAGCCTTCAAGCTCCGAGACTTGATCTTTTAACATTGTTAGTTTCATAAAACAGATTTTAGATTCTGCCTCTGTCTCAACAGGTTGTTGGTTTTCAGCCGACACTGTAATTTGTTCAGTTTGTTCATCAAAGGGTAATGCTTTACCAGAATCCTCAAGATTAAAAAGTAGACCAGTCTGTATATCTATGTACAAATTGTTCATAGTTTCATCGTAGCTTTCAAGCTTCCAGATTTGAGCTTTTAAGGTTGTTAGTTTAATAAGGATTTTAAATTCTGTCTTTGTCTCAAAGAGCATAATAAATTGTTGATTTTCAGCCGACACTGTAACTTGTTCAGTTTGTACATCAGTAGATTCTATTGTCGCATTACAACCACCAGCCAACAAAACTAATACAAATAGTGAAAAATATTTTTTAGACATATAAGTCTTTCATAAAATTAAGTTATTATACACAAAAATGATGTCCCTTTGGGGTTATACTAATTCAATCCTTCTTATTTAATTAAGACATGAAACTGTCACGTAGTCAAATAACCTATAGAGCTCGGACTATGAAACCGGATTAAAGTAAAGTATATTTATCTCAATGGTTCGAACAGTTTTTTAAAAAAAGTGACTTGAAATTTTTATCCACATCTTCATAATTTAATAATTGCTCTTCATTCCAGCCTCGAATCATAGATTCGCTATCAAGTTTCTATTTTAGAAACTTAATAAGACCAGCTTCATTTTTTATGTCAGGATCCGCTTGAAAATTCAAAGCAAGGCTATCAGACAAGATATGAGGTAATATGTGAGTATATGCTCGTAATTTTTTACTTGAAAATATATGTGCCTGTTCTTGGTAAGACTTATCAAGAATTGGTTTCCATCCTAATTGATAGGTATAATAATCATCCCATAAATATGTTGCATGTGATATATCAAGCTTACTTTTTACTACTGATGTTGCACAGGTAACGACTAAAGCACGTGTTTTTCGTAGGTGCTTTACATAATCTTCAAGATTGTCTAATACTTCATTCACTTTATTTCCATTGCATAAAACACATACATCTGCGGAAAGTATACGTTCATCAGTCTGCAGTAAAGTAGATACTTCTGATAGTAATTCACCGTCATATTTAATCCAGTGAATATTATCAAAATGATCTTTGAGACCATCATAGTTACATTTATTGGTATGCAAACAATAGATATTTTTAACAAACGGTAAAGAAAAAGCATTTTTCAGTACCTCGTTAAGTTTTTCCATATCATCTTGGACCACTACTATAACTGATGATGAAAAAGGTAATAAAAGATAATCAGCAGACTTTATTGGCTTTGTTAATTCAGAATACGATTCTTTTTTCTGAATAAGAGCTGCCAATTGTAACTGCAGTGCTCCATATAAATGATGATTATGAATTGGTGAAAATATATTCCAAACATACAATACTTGGGGAATAAATTTAAATCGTCTACCACACATTTCAATTAAAGGAAACATTTGAGCAACATCTTGTGCCACTGGAAAAAACTTACCTTCATAGAGTAAATCTTGAAGATTAATTAGTTTATAAAGCCACGCATAATATGTTTTTGGATGAGAATAAACAAATTGATGTTGACGAAACGTTCGTTTTTTAATCACTTCTTCACCAATAGGATTGTAACCTCCCCGGCCACGAGCGTCTCTCCAATCACCATAGGTTAACCATACATCATGTTGAACATATACATCGTTAATAACTGAGAGCACCCTTTCATGAGCAAACCAATCATCACCATCAAGAATTACAACAATATCATTGTCATCACAAAAATTGTGAATGGCATAATAAATGTTACGTGCAGCACCACATCGACGTTTATTTCGTATAAGTGTCACTTTGTCTTGAAGATTATATTTATCAAGTAATGCTTCAACCAAATCAGCCGTCCCATCTAGTGAGCAATCATCAATATATATTATGTGACAATTAGAATGGGTTTGCCTAAGGGCAGAAATAAGATTTTTCTTATAAAAACGCCTATTGTTATAAGAGGCTGTAACAATGATAATACGACGTTCAATAGTAGGAAAACTATAAACACAGCCAACCAAACCAATAATAAAAAATAAATACATTATGATATAACAATATAACAATTTTTTCATACACATAATTCCTTTATTTTTAAACGGCTCATTAGGAATTGAAGTACAACAAATTGGTATAAAAAATAATGAGACCACATTATGGCAACTAAAAAAATACCATTATTTGGAATATAAGGATGCACAATACTTCAACCTTCCCGTCGAAGTTTTACATGAAGACGAGCGCTGTTCGCATAGGACATTTATTTTTAAACTAAAAATGATATTTTTATATTTGTGCATAACTTAGTGAATGTTGCTATACATTTATTTCTACTACTGAATACTCATACAACCCAATCTTAACATAATCCAGTAAGTAATCAAATTTGCCCTTGTTTGAAGTTTTTTCTGATATTTTGATTAATTTTGCTATAATACTTACTTTAAGGTTATCTTGTTTTAATTCTTCAGTTTTAATTTGTTCTTTTAAAAGTCTTTGTTTTAACTCTTCAATTTCCATAGCATAAATAGGGCTTGCTATTATAAAAATAGTCGCCATGAAAATAAAATAAAAAAATGAATGTTTCATATAATATCCTTTTATTATTTAATCCATCTAATGATTGTTATCGAATTATTATTATCACACCTTGCATAGAAATGCAATGGAAATTTAGAAATTTTTGTTACGTCGATTTCTATGGTAACTGATGGCAAAATGATGAGCATAATCACGCAAACCAATAAAAAATTTTCCTACGTCAGAACTTTGGTTAAGCTTGATACCTTCAGGATTATTGGGCGTAAATAATCGTTCTTCTCGTTTTGCTAAACTTACAATAAGTGCGCACGGTAGTACATTTCGAACAGCATGTAATTGTCCCTTGCCGCCATCAATAACAATTAAGTCTGGAATATTGTTTTTATTTTTGTAACGACGTGTGACAATTTCTTGTAGGGCTGCATAGTCATTTTGTTCGGTAAGAGTACGAATTTTAAAGCGACGAAAATTGTTTTTATCTGGAATGCCATGTTCAAATCGTATGCAAGAGCCCACAATATATCTGCTTTGAAAATGTGATATGTCAAAACAATCAATAGTTACAGGAGCAACTGATAAATTTAACATGACTTGAATTTTTTTTGCTAATGATTGGTCTTTTTCTGTCTTTTTCCAAATAGGTATTGTGGCTAAAAAAACTTCTTTTTCATATTTTGTGTCAGTAAATTTTGCTTTCAATGTTGCAAAAATTACTTCAAGATTTTGGTAATATTCATTGAGATGTTTTGCTTTTTCAAATTCAAGGTTATCACTATACTCTTTTATTTTTCCCTCAAGCTCTTTGAGTGATTGTTTATATTTATTTTTAAGCAGGTTAGTGGCAAGTTGAATGCGAAAAAGATATGCATTTAACCGTAAACCGATCTACCATTGGACGTGAATTAATACGTAACAAAGGGAAAGACAAATAAAGCTGTAAACAGGCTGACAAATTGGCAGTACAACGACGTAAATCAAGCAGTAGTACTTCTAGAAAAATGACATTAGACATTTTTTCATTGAAAGTAAGCTGTGCAAGCATCAATGGAGCCCAGAACAAATTTCTGGTTGGATGAAACTAAATATGAAAACAAGTATAAGTTCAGAACAAATATATAAACATATATAGAAAAATAAACGCAAAGGAGGAGAATTATACAAACATCTATGGCATCATGGTAAAAAATATAACAAACGAAAAGATAAAAACGCTGGCAGAGGCCTTATTCCTAATCGTGTTGATATTGATAAGAGACCTCAAATTGTTGAAGAAAAATCCAGAATTGGCGACTGGGAAATTGATACTTTGATAGGTAAAGATCATGCAGGAGCCATATAATTCTTGGGAGCGGGGTTTAAACGAACATACAAATGGATTAATACGACAATATTTTCCCAAAAAGACCAGATTTGATATAATATCAAGTAGAGATGTACAAATGGTAGAAAATTTATTGAATTTGAGACCAAGAAAATCTCTTCAATTTAAGATGCCGTTGGAGGCATTTTATAAGGCCCAATTTTGTTAGTCATTTGTTGCACTTCGGAATTGAAAAGGTGATAAAGCAATATAAAGACCTGTTAGAATTGCTACAGCGCCTGTTATATCCCATGTTGTTATTGGATCACCAAGTATAAAAAAGGCAAAAATAAATACTAAAATTGATTTAATACTATAAACCGTCAAGGTTGTTTTGTTCGGTCCTAAGTGTTGTATTGAATATGCATACAGGGACCAACTAATACCCCTTCCAAGAATACCTATAAAAAATAGCGTAAGCCATTGATGTGATTTAATGCTACCAAATGAATACTGCATACTTATGATTGATGGTAATAAGAAAAGCAACCCCGTGCAATTTGCCAAAAGCGTAATAAAGGTAGAAGAAAAGGTGGTTTTTAATCGTGAAATAAACACACCATACAATACCCAGGTAATGACTGCACCAAATGCATACAGTTCACCGAGATATGAAATTTTGACAATATTGGGCATATGGCCTTGTGTGATTATGCAGTAAATGCCAATAAAACTTATCAACATAGCCAACACAAGTTTTTTTCGTGGTAATTTTTGCCGTAATATTGTAGTAATCCCGAGAGTGAATAATGGGCAGAGCGCACTTATAAGAGCAGAATTTACCAAAGTTGTATGTTGAATGCTTTTAAAATACCAGAAACTAGAAAAATAGACTCCTAATAGACCCAAAATAAAAAAGTAGGGTACATGCAGTAAGCGAATTTTCTTGCAATCACGCCATGATACAAAAGGAACTAGCGTACCAATAGCCAAAGACGCACAAATAAAACTAATTAAAACGGCAGAGATATGTGTAAGGTTTATTTTGCTTAAGGATATAATTAAACCACTTAAACATCCGTCAATAATAGGTATAAGTATAAGCCATTTTTGTAATCGTATATGCATGTTTATAATATTTTTAATCTAAGTAATTCATCTTTCATGGTGTCGAATCTTTTGGTATGATATTCAAAACAGACAAGTTTTTTTTGCAATATTCGTGCTACAAGAATATTTTATCGACTATCATCAATATATATTGTTTGGGTTGTATTAGGATCAAGATTGTATGTGTTTCATAACAACCCTCATAATTAATTATTAATTTTTTATACTATACCATAAAATAAAAATTGGTGCAATTGGAAAAATTTTATAATGGAAATCTAGAAATTTTTGTTACGTCGGTTTCTATGATAACTGATGGCAAAATGATGAGCATAATCACGCAAACCAATAAAAAGTTTTCCTACGTCAGAACTCTGATTGAGCTTGATACCTTCAGGATTATTGGGAGTAAATAATCGTTCTTCTCGTTTTGCCAAACTTACAATAAGTGCGTACGGTAGTACATTCCGAACAGCATGTAATTGTCCCTTGCCACCATCAATAACAATTAAGTCTGGAAGATTGTTTTTATTTTTGTAACGACGCGTGACAATTTCTTGTAGGGCTGCATAGTCATTTTGCTCGGTAAGAGTACGAATTTTAAAGCGACGAAAATTGTTTTTATCTGGAATGCCATGTTCAAATCGTATGCAAGAACCCACAATATATCTGCTTTGAAAATGTGATATGTCAAAACAATCAATAGTTACGGGCGCAACTGATAAATTTAACGTGACTTGAATTTTTTTTGCTAATGATTGGTCTTTTTCTGTCTTTTTCCAAATAGGTGTTGTGGCTAAAAAAACTTCTTTTTCATATTTTTTGTCAGTAAATTTTGATTTTAGTGTTTCAAAAATTACTTCAAGATTTTGGTAATATTCATTGAGATGTTTTGCTTTTTCAAATTCAAGGTTATCACTATACTCTTTTATTTTTATCTCAAGCTCTTTGAGTGATTGTTTATATTTATTTTTAAGCAGATTAGTTGCAAGTTGAATGCGAAAGAGATATGCATCTTTATTAAATGAATTTTTACAATTACCAGTACACAAACCCAAATGATAACGCAAACAGCCCCCTGAAATTTTTTTCGAACACTGTGTTAATTGAAAAGTTTTTAGTAAGTAATCATAGACTTTGTGAGCATGTTTTTTATGCAAAAATGGACCAAAATATGACCCTTTAGATTTTTTGTTACGTACGATTTTTACTTGTGGTAATTGATCTCGCGTAAATAAAATGTATACAAATGGCTGTCCAGTTTTTAAAAGCACATTATACTTTGGCTGATTTTTTTTAATAAGTTGAGCCTCAAGTAATAATGCATCTTGCTCTGAATGAGTAACAATGTGCTCTATATTTGTATGTTCATCAAGTAAAGCATCAATTTTCCAATCTTTTCCATATTTTGCAAAATAGGAATCTATTCGCTTTTTGAGTAACTTTGCTTTACCAACGTATATAATCTCTTGCAAGGTGTTTTTGAATATATATACACCTGGCAAAGATGGTAAGGTAGGTATTTGTTTTTGGATCATAATTATTCATTTGGCATTTTATACTTAATGCTTGGTTTATAAAAAAGTAACAAGAAATTTTTAAAATGGATAGCCGTGTTTTTTTGCGTATTCTTCGCAGTAACGTATGCGTGCAGCAGGGCTAGGATGAAAATAGTTGAAAGATATCAAATCCAACCAAGTATATTCTAAGGGATTTTCAAGTTTTTCAAATTTCACATCTAAAATTTCATGATTATTTCCTAAATACTTGCTTTTCATATTTTGTTCTAACAACAGACCATTCAGTCCTTTACCTGACTTACAAATTTCTATTGCTCGCAAGTCGCATGCTTTTTCTTCTAATCGTTTAAAATACGGGTTAAAGTTATTTGCAAATAATACTCCAAATAAAACAAATAACCCATATATGCATGGCTTTTTCCATAAAGATTCAAATATAGTATTTTTAAACTTTATATATGATAGAAAACCACCGACAGTAAATAAGCCGATTTTAGCTAATAACATATTTCTATAGGGTCTCCAATTTCCTCTTTCTGCATGAGCAATCTCATGAGCTAAATTAAAATTAAGAATATTTGAATTGTTGTTCAAATATTTTTCATTATATTCTGCATTTATTTTAATACAATAATTTAAGTAATTTTTACCATTTTTTAAAACTAAATTTAGATTTATACTACTAGTAAACCCAGGATACCTTTCTGAAGGTAGCCTTTTAAATACTGGTATTCTAATATCTTTGGGTAACTTAATGTTATTATTTTTTCTTAATTCTTTCAGTAATGCTGTTGATATTGTATCTTCTTTTTTACAATTAATCGGATAAGAAATACGTCTTCCTTTTAATCGAGCCCATTCCATTTCAATCCTTAATTTCCATTGAGATAACGGATAATTAAAAACTGATTCTTCTAGAAAAAAAAGACTGTTTTTAACTTTTTCATACCACCATAGTTTTTTATCATAATTATAAATTTTTCGAAACATTGGAATGCCTGAATCTGGTCCATTGAAATAATTAATTATCTCTGCTTTCTTTGAATCTTCAATGTTAACATTTTCTGATTCCAAAAAATTTGCCACTACTTGAGCTTTATCACTCAACTCTACAGATTCCACTTCCATGGCATGAACCATTCCATAGAAATTTATAATAAAAAAACCAAAAAACAATATATATTTTGATATAAATAAGCTCTTTTTAACTTTGTACATTTTGACCTCCAATATGAAATAAAACCTCACTATGCATTTTGCATTACTAAATCATCTTACAGGAGAAGTGTCTATTTGTCAAAAAAGCAGTAATGACTATAGAAATAAAGTATAAAGCATTATATTTTGAACATTTTAATTGACAAAATAGTAAAAAAAGCTATATTTGTAATAATACCTATTATGAGTAGTAAGCCTGTGCAATTAGTTCTTTTAGGGTTAATAATATAAATTGCGAATATATAAATTCGCTTTTTTCAATTAATGGAGGTTTTATGAACACAAAAAAAATAATAAATATATTGTTATTGGCAGGAATGTTTTTGTCATTCTTACCAGCTCAAGCAATGATTAGATGTTTTGCTAAAAGTTTCTTAGTAGTAACGCACCACGGCTTAAAAGCCGTGGCATTAAAGCTAATGATTTGGCTCATTCATCCCCAGCCTTAAAAGACATGGGGTATTCTGAGCAATTAAATAAAGAACGTGTTGGATTTATTACCTATGTTCGCACGCCATATCCAGAAAAAAATCCGCGTGTAGGTATGATACAATATATGTCAGTAGAAGAAGAGCATCAGGATAAAGGCTATGGCAAATTTATGCTTCAACATGCATTAAATGACCTAGACCAACAAGGATGTTCTATGGTGATTGTATCTGTCAAATGTGATAATGAAAAGGCTCTTGATTTATTTAAAAAAAATGATTTTGTTGTAAATTACCAAGATGATTTTGATAATGTGGTATTGGTTCGTAATTATAATCCTCAACTTGCCAAGCAGATTCCCAATTTGTTTTAATAAGTAGCTTTTGTCAGAAAGATATATATAACTTCATTCATTAAAATATTCACCTTTTATTCTTAAAAATAACTCCTTTAGCGCGTACTATGACCCGAAGCCGTCAGGAAGAGTGGTCATGCATTTACGCGCGAATAAAGAATCCAACAAACTGTTGGTGTCGTTTTAGTCCAGATCTTTTGGACAAGCAAAAGATTTGGCCCTGCCTGGAAAAGGCATTAATTTTTTTAAAAAAAATATATTTTTATATTTATGCATTGCTTAGTAAATGTAGCTATATTTTATGTTGTCTGCATAAGACATTTATTTATAATATTTCTGTTGTTAATATCTTAACAACCAAAACATTCTTGATCATCACCGGCATCTTTTTGATTATTGCTTAGACTTTTATCAGATACATCTATTGTTATTAGTTTTGTACCAGTTCCTTCAGTTCCTTTGTGTGCCCCTTGGTTTTTACTTACATCTCCATCATCAGCTTTATTAGTATTATTAGCTCCAGGAGAACCTTTGGTTGACGGCGGTGCGTTGTAAGCAGTTTGAGCTGTTTCTATTGCTGCCTTAAGATTTTTTCGCAAAGAAGTTGGTTCTTCAAATCTGTCTATGTAATCGCTAAATTTATATCTACTATCAATAGCTTTATTTGGAGAGCTGTTATCATAAACATTACCTGATACAAGGCTTAAGACTGCTATAACATTTTTAGAATATGGTAAATTAAAAGTATTAATAGATTTTTGTATGTGCTGAACAAAAGTAAAGTAGTCTGCTAATTGTTTACCTTGTTCATCTTTAATAGGGTCACCATTTTTTGTAAGCTGTGGTGTTTCTGTTGTGTAAATATATTGTCCGTTAATTATTTCTTGTGTACTAGTTGGTTGCAGTTTTAATGCACCAAATGTAACAGGTTTCATAACTGCTGTAAGATAATTTTTTTGAGCAGATACAATTGATTGTTTCAATTTTGAATGTAAAGGTCCATGTTCTTTTACCCACACAGCAAAAGTATTAGGGTAGGTACTTTGTTGAATACCTTGTTGGTTATAGACATGTCCGGTAATAACGCTTATAATACCTGCGTTATTTAAACCTCCAATGCTTGAACCAATTGAACTATTTTTTACGCTACCATCTTCACGTAATTGACAGATAAGAACATAATCGTTGGTTGGTTTATTATTTTTATCGATAAGTTTAGTCTCTTGCGTTGTATAAATAAACTGACTTTTTAGCAATGCAATTTTATCAGCTATTTGTAGTAGTTTGAAGTCACCAACAATTGGCTGAGAAAGTTTTTGTATGGTAAGTTGAGCGCCAACTTCACGATTTTTTTCAGTTGCCAATGGTTTGCTACGCACTGGTTCACCTTTAGCATCTTTCACAATGCTAATTTTTGGTATTGGCGTAAGAATTTGATATTCAACTGATGCACCAGATGAGATAACACCTATTGTAGTAAGTAGATCTGGTTGTTTTTTAACTGATACTTGTTGCCAATCTGGTTCAGCACCACCTTCTTTCCATACCTTAAATTGCAGTGTAGTTGGATTACTCATGTTCATTTTCATATGGTACCATGCACCAACTTGAAACTCAGGCTTTCCATCAGTTGCTTGATAGAGCCAATTTTTTGATTCATCACGTGATCGCGCTTCATGCTGATATACACCCAGAATTGCAGGTTTTTGTGCATCTATTTTTCTAAACACTAACATTTTTGCAAGATGTCCCGCATTAATAGGAGCGACTTTATTCTTTTTGATTGATTCAATATCATATGGCTTGCCACCAAAATATACCCCAATATGATAGGTAGTCAGTACATAAATGGCACGTAGGCGAACTTCCACGTTACTAGTTGGTGCGGCAAGAGGATATGTTTCTTGTTGAATAAACCAAAACTTAGACGGTATATTTTCAATAGTAGTTTTGGCAGCTTCTTTTTGGTTATTTTCAAGTGCAGGAAATACTGCTATTTCTTGGCTAAATGTATCACGTCCTTTGTTATAAAGAGAGAATCCTTGATAAGGATTCTTAAATGATGCATAAATGCCTGTTGAAAGACCGTACATGCTGCCAATATCTGCGGGTACAGTATTGTATCTTTTGTCTGGTTCTAACTTCGGAGCAAGATAGCTACCCAGTCGTTCAGACATTTGTTTTTCATAATTATTTAATGTTTGGTTAAGATAATTTTGATAAAATCCAAGATCACGTTCTTGATTTGTAATTTCAGATTGATATTTCGTATTTAATTCGTTTGACCATACTTTCTGTTGTTCGTTTGCGATAACTTTGTTATGGTCGACAAATATTCGATAATCTTCAATAAATTGTTTTTCTTCTTTTAGTTTCTCTGCATGCATTTCATCCTGTTGGTAACTTCCCACAATCTGAAATACTTGTTGCCCAGCGATCATTGCAAAAGCTGGTATTGATGCTCCATCAGTAAGAATGGCAGTACCAATCATAAGTCCGGTAATGATTACTGAATTAATTGTTCTGCGATGAGCTTCTAGATAACTACCAACTTTACCGGCAACTTCACTTGGATCTAAGTCAGCTCCAAATGCATCAGCAAGTCCTGCTGCTAAGAAGGTAATTCCTTTTGATATATCAATAAATACATCAGTAAGAACACTCACCATGTATGCAGCGAATTTTACGATATTTTTTAAATCATCCGTAAATGTTTTAACTGTTAAGGTAACGACGTCAAGAATTGATGTGATAATGTCTTCTGCAAAGTCCTTTGCGTCTGTACCTAATTGATTCGCAAATTGCTTCCAGTTACCAGTTGCTCCCGCTTCTAAACCTCCATAAATAACATCGACTGCAATCTTAACAGCGCCTATGGAAAGCCGAACAGCACCCGCGCCTTGAGCAACTGCAACATGAGCAAGTCCAGCAATGCCTTCTACTGCAGTATCTGCAATAGCATCAAAAGCACCTTCTATATCTTTACCAAGTCGTCCATCAATCTTGCCATATATCCATCCTAATGCTTTTCCATATCCATGGGTAACATCTTCAGCCACTTTTGTTACATCATTTATGGTTTGTTGAGCATCTGAATAAGTTTCTTTAAAATCTTTTTCTGCCATTTTCATAAGTGTAGCGGAAGCTTTTTTAAGTTTTGCTGCTGCTTTTTTATCAAAAATACCTTCAATTGCTGATCCAGCTTTTAATGCAAGTGATGCAATACTTTCGACTAAGGTTCTTGATGCATGAAAGATAGATTCTCCAGCGTCCTTTATGCCATGCCACATATCTTTAAAGAAGGATTGAGCAATCACTGTATCAAGATGTTTTTTGTCCATTCTTGAGTGAACATGAAACATAAATTGTGTTTTAACCGTATCACCACCGGTAGTTTTGGTGGTTTGCTGCGTTGCAGTTTGTGCTGCTTGTGTAATTGACCGAATAATTGAAGCTCTATCTTCAAGAAGATAATAATCTTCTGCTGCATCATGTAGCATAAAATTGGGTCTAGGTTGTTTTATTAATTTGTTATTCAAAACATCTACTGTAGCGTCTAATGTATTAAGACTATAGATATTTTGTACGAGTGCATGCAAATTTTTTACCATAGCAATCACGATAAGACGTTGTTGAACGAATGGTTCTTTTGCTAATGAATCAGTTATTTTTATTTCGTTTGTTGAAGCTTTTAACATAGTATGTTCAAAATTTTCCTCTGCTTCAGATAGATAAGTATACAAAGGTGTTTTTTCATAACTTTTTGTTACCTCATAGGCGTTTTGCAGACCAGCCTTTTTACTTGTAGGGTCAAGATATTGTTTCCAAGCGGTACAGTCAGCAAGCATACGATTCCGTAAATTATCAGTTAAAATAAGATTAACTCTAAAAAGTTCGGCAAGTAAGCGAAGATGTGTATAATCAGAGTGATAATATGCTACTTCTATATCAGGAATATACCGAAAAATATTTGATTCAGCTTGCTTAATAGATGCCAGCAAACTATTATCATGAGAAAAAGCTCTGGTAATCATATATTTCAGATATTCTTGCCATACAATAGATTGTACAATATCATCTTGTGTCACAATAATCGCTTTCCAAAAATCAGTAGTGATAATATTGTGCCATGAAGTTGCTTTAATTGATCCTTCTAAGCTTTTCCAGGAGGGTGACATAACTTCTTTTTGTATTGTTTTTAATAATGTATCTCCTGTGCCATATTTTTTTTCTAAAGCACTGACCACAGCGTTCCATCCACCGCTAGAAATAAGACTAAAAAAGTCAGTTGGCTTACCTTTATCATTGGTAAGATTAGAGTGTAGAGCTAGTGCAGCTAAGTATGCGGCACGTTCCAACTTTGTAACATACTCAAGGTAAAAGTAAAAATTTTTGATATAGCGTACTATTGTTGAATCAAGTTTCATACCACCAGAACCAAATGTTGCTTCTACCGCTTTTTCGTTGAGTGATGTGGTTGGATAAGGATCTGGAGTACCATCTTTAATTTGTTGTTTAATAGCTTCTTTTTGACCAGATACGCCATGATATACAGGGTTAAACAATGCATCTGAAATTTGTTGTACATACCCGTGAGCTCGATGTGAAAGATCAAGTGCCTGTTGTACTTGTTGGTCTGTTTTCTGGTGTGCAACAACTGTAGTTACCTGACTTAAAACTTCTGGAGATTGTGCTACAAGGCAGATAAGTACGAGAAATGTTTTTTTTATTTTTTTTATTATACTCATATTCATGCCTTACATTTACGATGACTTCGTTTTATAGGCCTTGATTTGTTCTTGTGTATATACCAACTCTACAGGTTTGGTGAGTTTAAATGATGCTTGACATCCAGGAGCCATAAACCCAATGCCATGATATAAGAAAATATAACGATCAAGTCCTTGGATTGTTTTTTGTGCTAATTGTTTAAAAGATCTTTTGCCAGTAGCATCAGTTTCTTGTTTTGATAGAGTGCATGTAACACTACTTGGTTTTGTAATTATATTAAATACAAAAATCATAGGTTCGATACTTAGGTTTTTCAACTCGTCTTTTCCAATAATATTTGTTGCAAAATGTGTTGTTGCTTGTGTATCTATAAGCTGCATAGGTGAAAGAATTTGCTCTTTTATCTTACCTTTTGCTGGAATAATTTGTTGTTGTGCAAAAATTGCATCAATAGATCTTGTTGAAGAATCTCCTAATGTTTTTTCTGTACCATAAAGCCCAAAAAGACGGTAATTTCTTATTCTTTCAGGATCTCCAGAAAGCCAGCGTGCTTTATTAAACATGATGCCTGCAAAAAATGGTGACCCAGAAACAGTATAAATAGTACATTCAACTTCTATTTCATATTCTGAACCATTGATAATCGATTCAATAAAAATACTGTTATATTCTGGAACATCCCGGCCAGCCTTTTTTGTTTTTGGATCTGTTTTCCATGCTGGAACCCCAAACAGTTTAAGGCCATTTTGCCAGAAACTATTTGTTTTTGGATCATATTCCCAATCACCACCTATTGTTCTTCCTGTATTGTACCACGTATGTGGTGCTGGTGTTGCCATAGGAGCACCCTCAAAGGCAATATCAAAATCAAGCGGCGCTGTAAGATAAACCTGTTTTGGTTGTACTATATTAAGTGAACGCATTAAGTATTGTATTTCTTTTCGCATTAATTTACTGCTTGCTGTATATTCTTTTTGTACACCGTCGAATTCCTTTTCAAAGTTGCCTACAACCTTGTCCATAATTTGTTTTGCTTGCTTTTTTATTTTACTTACAAATGTTTTCCAATCTTGCTGAATTTTACTTTGTTGCTTTTCAATCTTTGCCAATTTATTTGCATTATCTTGGTTAATCCATCCTACAGCCACGCTTCCAACTCCTATTAATGCTCCTTGAAGAGCAAAGTCAACAAGAGTACCAATACCAACTTGTGGAATAATACGCTCTGAGACTTGTTGTGCGCGCACATAAAGTTGACGTTGAATATCAAGAGAACTCCAAAAATTGATAATATCAGGTAGCGGTATTTTTTTTAAACTCGTGAAGAATGAAACTTGTTTGTGATACTCCAAAAGAATATTTTCATGTTCATAGTCAATATAGTTAACTATTTGATGAGCAAGAGATTCTTCAGGTGTAAAAAAAGGTTCTTTGGGACGGAAAAAGCTTATTATCCACGTTTTTAATTTTATAAATTTATTTGACATCCAATTGATTATATTAAAAATAAATCTTTGTTGAGCAGTAAGCTCTTCATCTAATTTTTTTAAGTACGAAATTTGGTGGTTAAGCATAAATGTTTTAAAAAATAATGGAAGAGGAACTATCTGTTGTTTATAATACTGATCTTGAATGTATGTATTTGTATCACGAAGTTTGTGTTTAAGAGATTCAACAACAAAAGAAATAGCGCCAATTTTTTGCTCTATAGTAGCTTTGTCGATTGCAATAAGTAGAGCTTCTATTTTTTGATATTCATTTACAGGAATATTAAGTCCTGGAGGACCGTAAATATATGTTGTGATTTCTTGTAATGTTTGTTTTTTGGTTATTTCTGTACTTATATGAGCATGGTTTGTTATTGTATTAGCAACTATTATCATAATAAGGTACCAATATTTTATGTATTTTCTGTTTTTTAAAATACTCATGAATTAGTTCCTATATTATTCACTATTAATGTCCTGTAGTTATTCCTGGTCCTGGAGTACCTGAAGAAGCTTGGTCACCACCGATATCTGGTAATCCAGCACTCGCTTTAGCTTGAGCTATGAAGCTACGAATAGTATTCAAGTATCTTGAACAATCATTACATGCATTAGGTGCTTTTTGTGTGAGCTTTGCAGCATTAGCTGTAATGCATATGAGGCACGGATCAAGAATATCTTCACCTTTAAATTCATCATCCAAGAGTACCGTAAAGTCACCGAGGCAAGCACGTAACATTTTAATTGCACCGGCAGTTGTATTAAGCCAATCTGGTTGCGACAAAAGTTTTTGGGCAAACATACCTTGAGCTGTAGGAATATTGATAAAGAGTTGATTAACTCCATTTTCATCATCTTCATAAAATGCAACAGGTTCATTAGAAAAAGGAAGTGTGGTTTTAGCTTTGGCTTCATCAACAATTTTCTGAGGTAGCGGAACTTTTTTAGAATTATTTGGCAATGTGTTAGAAATAGTTGGAATAAGTTTTATACCTCTCGTTGCTTCCTTAGTATAAAAAAACATGGGTGGGTTAATTGTAATTATTTCACGCAACTCGTTAATCTTGTCTTTAACAGTTGTTTTTTTAGTAAGTTTAGGTGCTACTTTGTTTAGTACAAATTGTATGGTTTGCGTATGATCAACAAATGCTTCCACCCCCTTAGGACCTTGTTCAAGTAAACTTGTATATGCTTGAAAGAAATTAAAGTAGGTAGCAAACCCTTTAATATAATTTTCTCGCATATCAGAAATAACATTACCTGCAGCTTGTTTTTCACCTGAATCAAGGTTTGGAGCAATTGCATCAATAAAATATAGTTCTTGTTTGTCTATAAGTAATTCAAGTCGAGCACCATAGTCGTACTTTATCATAGTCATACCTGCACGTGTTGCAAGATGCTGGGGTAGAGCAGGGAAACGATCTAATATTGCTTTGTTTGTCTGAGCTTCTATAACATTTATCAAATGATTGATAATTAATGTTTTTTTATTAAGCGCATAAGTATCTTCTTTTACCAAATAATCTTCTAGGGGTGATACTTTCCAGATTGCAATTCCTGATGCGGGGTCAGGTTCCTTGCGAAATCTTTTTACGTACTGCATATACTTATCAGAATATACACCATAATGAGTAAGGTTCATTGTTGTGTAGATACCGATTAGATACTGATATAATTCATGAAGAATATTTAGATGAAATTGTGCAAAATAAAGTAAAAAATTAAATCCTTTTGTTGTTGTGTCAT
>SDBT01007739.1_pt1 | contig 17641 bp, 12 predicted proteins | sample 2277101 | NCBI WGS metagenome assembly SDBT01 (sample SAMN10404973, study PRJNA504765) | marine sediment metagenome | isolation source: marine sediment core GS10_PC15, 103 cmbsf | place: Arctic Ocean: Southern Knipovich Ridge | collected 2010 | reverse complement strand
TTAATAAGTTTTAACATTATAACCAAAGAATTTTAATCCACTACTACTATTCGTGTTTATTAGTGGATATTTTTCGGGATAATACCAGGCTATGATTTCTTGAATTGAAGATTTTCCAAAATAAAATAATTCACTATTACATTTCTCCATTCTGATTTCAATAGGTAAAGTTTGATTATGTAATAAATTTTTCCATGATTTTCTAATTCTTGAAGTCATATTGTTTTTTGGATTTAGAAACATTGATTTGTTTAAATCAAAACTATTCATGCAATGTAAAGAATTCACTATCTTATTAATGTCTTTCCTTATAAGATTATCAATGTTTTGAGTTGATAGTTTATTCCGAATCAATTTAACGGTTTCTTTTCTATATTCTTCGTAATCCGGATTCTTCCTTAACCATTCAATATATTTAATCAAATATTTTTTAAGCTCACTTTCTCTTTTATTATCAGTAAGATTACGATAGGGATGTGAAAAATATTTTTTAGTTGGTTTTCCCGAATGCTCGTGAAAAAGATAATTTAGAAAAGCATCTATTTCAAGCATTACTGAAAGACCTTTAATAATTTGTTTATTATTAACTTGCTTTAGATAACAGGTTTTAAGATGATTGTATGCTTTCAAACTGGTATCATAATCTTTAAAAACTCTGATTTTCTCATTAATGTCTGGTAAATTATTAAGTTTTGTCAACCTTGTACTATGTATCAAACTATCATCTCTTCCAACTCTTAAACGGTTTTTAGGTAACCAAGAAGTATCAACGCTTTCAGACTTATTCCACCATAAATTAAATAATCCTACAACATCAATATTTTTAACATCATCTAGAATTCCAGCTTCATATCTTCGTGAAAACGCTGTTCCTGTAAGATTAGCTGAAGTAACGATAAAATTATCATCACAAATATAGATTTTTGCATGAAGGCCTTTCAGGGTCTTAATTATCGCTTTATGTTGGAATTTTCTAAATGTTTGATTATCCAGTATTTTTTCATTCCGGATATCTGTAAGTAACCTGACATCTATAATAGCATTTGTAATCCAATTTGTGCCAATAACTTTTTGTACTTCATTCCAGGAACCGATGAAAGGGGATACAATCCAGATTCTTTTCTTTGCATTATCACATAATTCTCTTAGCTTATTTACTAAATTTTGACCATGAAGTATCATGATATATATTTTTTATTCTGTTGTAATAATCTTCCAACCATTCTTTTCTAATTCAGTTTTATGACCATTTACTCTGTCTCTATGTAGAGCAACGCATAGTAAATGTGTTGGACGGGACATACCAACATAAGCCATTTTTAAAGTTTCAATTTGATGAATTTTAGTATCATTATATTGCTTCCCTTTTAATTGCTCCATTATTCTCTGAGATTCATAAGAAATTAAACTACCATCCTTTTTCTTGCTATCATTCTTATAATAAGTTTCTAAATACAAAGTTGCTGTATGAGTTTCACCCTTAACTCCATGAATCGTAGATACCTGTATATTTACTTCTTTACCTTCTAACCCTGTTTTTCCACCGGAATATTGATGAGAATATGTATTGCTTCTACCAACTTCAGAAGTCGATGTAATATTTCCCTGGATATCACAATTGAGATAATTATTAACCTCATCTGTTATATTAAAATCGAATATTTCTCTAAAGTCATTAATTATAAATAGTTTTAATTCATTATAAATAACGTCGATATCTGCATTCTGTGAAAGTTGAATTGACCAATCAAGGATATGTTCTTTTAACGAATAATAAAACTCATCTTTATTCTCAAGAAGGTATTTATTTAGACGGCTTATTGTGAAATGTTTATCTTGTGGAGTTATTTTATCTACTATCAATAATACCTTCACCAGAGAATTCATGATACCATCAAAAAATGGTTTTAATTCAAATGAAGTTTTGAAATTATCATCGAGTTGAATGTTTTGCAGGTAAGCTTTCAAACAATTGAAATGTGATTTTTTAATTTGTTTCTCCTCTTCATATCCTTCCCAGTAATCATTAAGAGCGAGTTGAACATCCGTTTTATTGTCAATATGTTTTCGCCATCCAACTGTTTTGAAAATACGATTCCCTTTTTCAATAAGCCTATGTTCAATAATCAAATTACCAAAGGTTGGAATTACATTAGTCTTTGTATCATCATCGAATAGAATGATATATGGTTGGATTTCTCCGTTTTGTTCATTCCCGGTTAACTCCTGAGAATGAAGTGCAATGTTTTGAATCGTTGAAGCAATTGGTTCTGAAAGCCTTAAACTTCCTGTTAATTCCATACAATCGATTCCTTCAATTGGCGGTTTCCATACATTTTCTGCTTTCACATTATTGAAAATAGATTGGTTCGGGTCACCAATTCTTTGTATGACCGTTCCTGAATCCCTAAAAATCTTCTCAATTAAATTAAATTGATGATTATTCGTATCCTGCATTTCATCAATAAATACATAAGAAAAGCGTTTTTGAAATAAATTAATTAATATTGGAAACACTTTTAGATAATAAACTGCTAATAAATACGCATATTCGAATGATATTTTTCCATCTTTTATTGAATCTTCAATAACTTTCTTGAGGCCAATATATTTAGGATTAGTTTTATTTTTTAATATAGTGTTATCATTTAAAAATCTTTTGATAATTTCGTCATTGTAATCAAAGTAAATATCCTTTATTTCTTGTTCTATAAAGGAAATACAAATCTCTTTCTGTAATTTTCCATTAGAAGATTTTTTTTCTGCCTTATCAAAATGTCTTTGGTAAAACCAGGGTGCTAGTTTTCCATAATTCTCATCCCACTGAATTTGTTGAAATTTTTTCCATAGAGAAGATTTATAAAGGTCATCATCAATATGAGAAACACTACAATTAAAATACTGACTGCAAAAAGGAATTGTTAAAAACGTATCCACAAAACTTTGAAAAGTGCCGATGAAATTAGGGTGCTGGAAAAGTCTTGAACAATAAGGCTGAAGTTTAACTTTAATTTCATCTACTGCCTTGTTTGTATGAGAAAGAACGAGAATACCGGTACCATTACTAAAAGGCATGTATTTATCAATAATTAATAGCTTGGCTTGTAAACAAGTAGTTTTACCACTTCCAGGACAAGCTTTTAAATCAACAGTATCTAAGCACTTTATGAAATTAATTCTCTCATTTTTTTCATCATTAAACGAAGCTCCTTTAGATAACAATTTATTTGAAGCATACTCAATATCTTTAACTGATATGTCAATGAGTCCGTTCATAATGATTCCGGAGTGACATAATTAATAGCATCAATTAAATATTTTATACTCTTATCTTTTTTTAGAGCATTTACAAAATCAATATTTCCTTTCTTCGATTCAATGGCTTTAGCAAGATATTGTGCTGTTATTGCTTTGGAAATTTGCTTTGTAATCATTAGATTTTGATAAATCTTAAAGGCTATGTGATCAGTGTTATTGGAATTTATTATGGTTGCTAAATCTTTGTTAATTCTCCTGCCTGTGCATCCATCTTCTTTCATTTCATTACCTGCACTTTTAATTGATTCAAATAATATCTCTCTTAACAATAATGATGAAGCAAAGCAATATTCAAGTGTCCATTTGGGAGAAACATAACAATTCACGGATTGTCCTCTATACTTGTTAATTTTTTCTTTTCTTTTTTCATTGATATTAAAATTCTTTTCTGTTTTAGCGTCAGGTTTAATAGTATTATATAAATCCGGTTTTATATCCAAATCTGTGATTACAGAAACAGGTATATTCATTTGTTTATTATCTTTTCGCTTAAAGATATTGGCGTATCTTAAAAAAGAAGTGCCGCCTACATTAACTATTGAAACACCATACTCTGATAAATCTTTATCAATTAATTTCGCAATTGCCGGAATAATAATATTTTCTGCATCACCTTCAACTAAAAGTACTCCACGGGCAAAAAAGAGATTAGCTTTGGTTACATCAAGGAAACGCTGTAAAAAACTGTAATCAGTTTTACTTAGATAAGTCATTTCATTTTCTTCACAATTCATCGGAAAAACATCATTGTCCCTGCATATAATCAGGTTTTTCAGATCCACTTTAGAAGCTAAATTTGGACTGTGTGTTGTAATGATAAGCTGGATTTTGTTTATTTCAGATATATCCTGTAAATACTGGATAACCCTGAGTTGTGCCTGAGGGTGCAGGTGTGCCTCAATTTCTTCTATCAAACCAAGTTTTATTCCATCGTAATTGCCTCTTTTAAGAAGTAATAGCTCTGCAGCAATAAATAACATATTGTATGTTCCTAAGCCGCTATTCTGTTGTGATCCAATGTCCAGTTTAAGCTTTTCAAGTATCTTTTTTAATTCCGGCCTATCAGTAGAGAATACAGCCTCCTGAATGGAATTTCTGGGCAGAAATTTTTTTAAGGCAGCATTCAATACAGATTTTATTTCATCCTCCTGATTTTGCTCTTCAAAATACTTTCTAAGTTTATCATTAATTTCTTTAAACCAGTTTATAAATTCATGATCTTTTTTATTTTCAAAATCAGGATGAACGTAAAGAATTTGTGACAATCTTGAGTTTTTTCTTGGGATTAACTCAATTTCTGCATTACGTAAGGGTTTTAGATAAGTGCATTTTAAAAAATCTTTTGCTTCAGCACTTAGTTGTCTGCCTTCATCATCACAACCGGCTCTCACTTCAAAATAGAATATTTTTTTTTCATTATTTCGTTTGACATCAAGCATTACTCTCAGAAAAGGAGTGCCAGGATCATCCTTATTGTTTTTCTCCATTCCAAGCCATTGAATAAAATGTCGTGATTCGTTTGGTTCAAATCCCCGGAAGATACATTCAATTCTTAAGTGTAACGAATCAATGTAAAAATCTTCATCTTCAACCTTAATCCATTCATCACTATAAGTTTTTAGTAAAAGCTTGATGGCATCGATTATGCAGGTTTTACCCGAATCATTTTCGCCTACCAGAACATTTAATCCTTGGTTAAAGCTAACATTCAGTGATGGTGATTCTAAATCAAAGATATCACTTCCAAACTTTCGAAAATTCCAAACCTTAACTTCTGCTATATACATATTATGATGTTATTACAACATATACTAACACCTTTAAGATATTGTTATTGAAATCCTCACGTATGATAAAAGTCTATATTTTAGAGTTAATCTGTTATAATTTCTTGTATTTCAAATTTTTCCGGTATCTCTTCCCAAATCTTACCTTTTAATAATCTTCCTGTTTTCTTCTTGTTAACACCTCCCCATTGTTTAAAAAAGAATGGAACATTGTATTTTACGCATTGCCTTTTTATTTCAAGTACCCATTCTTCTTTTATTGGTCTTGCTTCAGGACCGGATTCTCCCCCAACAATAACCCAATCTATTCCTTTTAGATTAACTTTTCCAATATTACCGATTAATGGCTCAAATGATATAAATTTTATGTTTGCTTTTGTATTTCGTAAATCGTCTATTCTGAATTTATAATCTGAATCTTCCACAGTTACTCCCATCCAGATATGTTTTGCCCATTGGATTTCTGAATCCAACTCAAGCATTCTCCCGGTTCGTTTGGTTAATATTTGGTATAAGTGCCAGTCTGCTTTATTCATTACATCAAACAATTTAAGGATAAATGTTTTCTCAACGAATTCATGGAAAATGTCACTCATGGAATTAACGAAAATAGTTTGTGATTTTTTCCAACTCAAAGGCAGTTCAATTGCATGTGGATGAGTAGTTACTTTAAAACCGTTACGGTAATTTTGTTGTCTCATAGATTTTAGCCTTTTCGCCATTCTTTCGGCATAGCAATTTTTACAACCCGCACTTATTTTACTACAGCCCGTAATGGGGTTCCAGGTTGATTCTGTCCATTCAATAGATGATTTCTTTGACATTATTACCTCTTTAATATATCCTGTGCAATTTTTATTGCGGTTTTAGCACCCCTTGGATTACCCGATGCAAAACATAGTAAATATAATGGATTGTTTTTTGAATTTCGGAGTAATAAAGGGTTTTCAGCAACACCGGCAAATATTGATTTAAGTCTTTCTACTATGAAGTTGCTTATTTTAACAAAATCAGTGTCCTTAACTATTTTAGTTTCATTTCCAAAGAGCGTTGACCTTTGTGTTTTACCATAAAAAGCATCTTTCCATTCGTTTGTTCCAAAAATGTTATCTAACTTTATTTCCCACGAAGCGGGTATTTTACCGGCATTTTTTTTCAAAAGACGATTCACACCAATACCCAGAGGGAAAAGATACCATAAATCTATAGCTTTTGTGTTTGCAATGGCTTTTATTGTTTCCCAATTAACCTGCATTCCATAAGGGTCAAGGAACATAACAGATCTATGTTTTTGCCATTTGTAATTATTACAAAGGTCAGTTATGTATTTATTAGCGTCTTTTTTTTCAATCTGTATTCGATTTGCTTTTTCTGGAAAATTTTCTTTGAGCTTTTGTAATTCTTTAACACGTTTTGTTTCTTTTTCAACAAAGATATATTTGTCAAATTCCGGCTTAATCTCTAAAGCAATACGGGCAGAGCCTTTTGAATATATTTCAATATCTTTTATGTCGTTTTGCTGGAACAGAGATATTTGGTCATCAATTTTACTCTTTTTTTCTTCTCTGTATCCGGTACCGGCAAAGGCATCAATATAAGCAAATCGAAAATTTTGCTTATTCATAATGGTAGCATAAGCTTTCAGGTATTTTTCTACCCGTTTGAGTTTTTCTTCTGTCCAGTTACCTCCGAATTTAGGCGTTTTTATCATTTGAATTGTTTCCTTTTGTTTTTAGGCTTTTTATCTTATAATTCATAATTTGCAATTAATCTCCTTCCACGATTTTAATCTCTTCAGGGGTGAGGTCGTAAAGTTTGTAAACAAGCTGGTCGATTTCGGCTTTAAGGGCTTTAACTTTGAATTGTTTTTGCTGGTTTTGCATGTAATCCTCGTCTTTGGTGATGGCAAGGATGTGGTCAACTATTTGTATGAATAATTCCTGATTTGTTTTACTAAAATTTGGACAGGGAACTTTACCTACATACTGCTTATCGTACCTTGTGCTCCTTATGGCGTTGCTGTAAACAAACTTATAAAGTAGCCAGGCGAATAGTTTTGAGTTATTAATCGCTAATAAGAATTTTATACTTAATAAGTCATTTTTCACAAAAGTACATGATATAGTCTCAAAAACTATCTTATTTTCAACATCTAAAGCAGCTTGCAAATAGAAATGTGGATAAGGATTCTGAACATGGGCAATAGCTAATTGGTTAAGAATTTTGGGGTTGAATTGGTAATTGTATTCATTTTTTTTAAATCTATTAACGTTAATAAAATCCGTAGGATTATCAAGAAAATATGGTGAAAGCTGTGCTCCCCTATAAATTGGTATTGATCCCTGTCCTTTTAAAACTTTGCTCTGCCAATTTAGTCCCCTTTCTATTGAAACATAATCACCCCATTTTGAGCTGCAATTATTAAGGATTTTGGATATTAATTTCATTTCTTCTAAAGTCTGCCCTGTCAATAAAACATTGTGGTCTTCGAATATATCTTTATTTACTTTTGTAAATTCTTTTATTTTATATCCATCGTAAATTCCATTCACATAATCTGAACAACTATTCTCGTGCACTCTTACAAATATGACTTGCTCCAACTTCACTTCCTCAAAGGCCTTGCCTGTATCAATCAATTTATTGAGTCCTGGTCTAACTACGGAAGCACATTTATTCCAACCCGCTGAATAACACAAAGACTTAGGCACGATAAAAGAATTGATTCCTTTTCCATTTAAAATTTCACTTGATACATATATAAAATATATAGCCGAGTTTTTTACATTTGATTTATATTTTAAAAATTTTATATCAAGATATGTTTTCTCTTTCTTCGATAAATCTGCACCATATGGTGGATTGCCAATAACCAAATCAAATCCGCTTCGGCGGATAGGCTCGCCTTTATGGTGAAACACTTCGGAAAAATACACTTCAAAATCAAACTCTGTATTCCCACTTGTTATTTCATTTATCAGTTTATCAATCTGCTTTTTATATTTCTGCTTTTTGGTGGGATTGGTTTCGTTAAAACACAGTGGTTTAATTTTTTCCAGTTCAGTGAACAGCTCATTGTTAAACAAGTTTTTTTCGACCCCAAGCAAAGAATTCCCACATACAATTTTATAATCCAGATTCGGCAGCGGCTTAATATTTTTAATATTATCCTCATCTACTATCAGCGATAGCCATAACCGCAGTTTTGCGATTTCCACTGCGCCAGGGTCAATGTCCACGCCGTAAAGGGAATGTTCAATACAGTGGCGTTTAAAGTTATATAAACTGGCATCCTGCCTGGGTTTGCTCAAGCTGGAAACCTGAGCTACATATAGTGACAACACATTTCGCACCCTTACAATTTCGTTCATCATGCCTACCGGAAAGGCGCCGGAGCCAACTGCCGGATCACAAACAGTAATATCTGCCAGCTTTTCGTTTATCAACTCTGCGTTATTGCGGATACTTGCTGGTAGTTGTAATTTGTAGCCAGAGGTTTTTTGTTTCCCTTCTTTTATTTTTTGTTCTTTTGTTAGTGCTGCAACTTCATTTTCGCTTACATGCTCGCCTGTGTGGATCAGAACTTCTATATCCTTTTTATCAATTTGCAGACTTGATTTATGTTCCACGGTCAAATCTAATTGGTCGATCCTAACTTTGTTGCCGAAAGCATCTGTTTGGTTTTCTCCAATTTTTTGATACGATGTTGTTCCTGTATTCAATTCCGTATGAAGGTAGTTTATCAAACTCTGCTGGCACATGTAGTGCACAATTTCGCGTGGCGTGTAATAGACGCCGAACTTTTTGTTGAACTTGTTTTCCTCACCTGTTCTACCACTCATTAATGCCTTTCGAAATTCATCATAATTATCCGGACGGATGGCATTGAATTTTTCATAAGACTTGCCCAAAAGCTCCGGGTCAATGGCAACTTCTTTTTCCAGAGGTTCGTCCTCTTTAACAGTAAAATTGTAACGGTCGAAGACATCCAGTATGCCTGTGCCGGTATCGCCTTCTTTGGTCTTTATCTTATTGGAAAAGAGTTTGTCAGGAATAATGATATCGGTATGTACCCAATCGTAATTGCCGATGGGATCAAAAAGCCCACCGTTCAGGAAAGGAATTTTGCAGTTAAAACGGCTGTAATAACCATCGACATGACTCCGGTCAATGCGTAGCGCTTCATAAAAAAGCGGTTCTAAAATGTCGTTATAGAAATTCTTATAATCAGAATGCTTTTTATCGAAAAGTGCCCGCAGGAAATGTTTTGAACCCATGCCCCAGTCATCATCCCGGCCAACACCGAACCAGCCCTTTTTCTGCAGGAAATAAAGAAATATAATCTGGCCCAGTAGTTTCTTGGCAAAGTTTACAGTATCAACACCCTTAGCTTCCAAATCTGCTTTAATTTTCGGATCATTTTTAACAACCCTGTCCAGTTCTTCTTTGGTCCGCAGAAAAAGCTCACGGTATTTGAGAAAAAACTCTTTGGTAACGATCTCAATATCAAAAGCGTTTTCGATCTCTTTTAAAATTGGTGCCTGTTCATCATTTGCCAGAATATTAACAAGTCGGCTTTGCGCAGTGTGGCTTTTCTCGTTGGCACCAACAAGAAACGACCATCGCCGGGCAGGAGTAAATTCTTCCTTCACCTTCATTTTACCGGATTTTGTCTTTTCAAACTTATAATCCATCTTGACAAGCGAAAACCGCCAGTCCTCCTTATCGGGAGATACAAATGCAGCTAATGCCGCATCTTTCATTTCACCACCACGACTGCCATTTAAATACCAGGCAACAAAATTACGCTGCATGGTACGTGCACGTTCAAGTGATGTCTCTTTCTGTAAGGTTATTACAAGGATATCAATGCTGTTTTCACCATCGCTGAACCTGCCAATACGTTCCAGCTTTTTGATGTATTGTTTATAGGCATCAGGGATATAATTACCCTGGTAAGTAAATGGTGCTTCATCTATTCTATTCAAAAGGTTTTTGATAAAACCGATAAAACCGTTTTTATTAAAAGAGGTTTCAAAGGTATCCCTGATAATTTGTTGTGCTTGTCGCTTATTCATATTTATTCACCTGCCAAAAATAATGATAGTATAACTTCACGTTTACCGGATACTGCCGGGTTCTGCTCTGTATAGTGGCTTTGCAGCAACCGTTCGGGGATTTGAGTCTGGAGGACTGCCAGAACCTTAAGAGGATTCACCAGTTCATCCTTAAGCGTATCCAGGGCTTTTAAGGTATTTTTTGCCGTCTGTTTGGGCAGACCGCCTTCCTCAAGTTGTGTCAATACTTTTTTAAGGTAAAGCTCCTGGTCTTCGGTAAGTTTTTGCATGTTTTTCATAGTTGCCTTTAGAATGCGCAGGATATTGGCAGCGCTGTCGCGTCCTCTTCTTTTCTGAGGTTCAGCCATTTCTTCGGTTGTTGCGATAATAAAAGCTTCCTTATTACTGTCTAAAAGGTCGTATATCTCACGTGGGAGTTTTTTCTTTTTTTCATCAGGTCGACTTTCAAGCAACCCTGCAGCTGTCATAAAATCAAGTTCTTCGGCTGCTTGCTTAACCTGTGCCATAAAAAACTTTTGCAGCTTTCCACGACGGAAGTAAGTAATAAGTGCTCCAGTATTACAGGCATCTTGCCTTCGGCCTCTCAAGCTGTAAGCCTGAATTACTTTCGCTGTGCGGGCTTTTTTGGGCATATGTTTTATTTTTTCAAAAAGGTCGGTATCCTTTTCGCGGATATCCCGGATAATCTGCAAATATTTCAGTTCGCTCTCCAACGCTTCATCATCACCTTCCAGCGTTTTCTTTGAAATCAACCGGTCGAATAACTCGTGTGAACCGATTGGCTCTCCTTCGGTTAAAAGTTCTGCATCACCACCAAGGAGAGTTAAAAAGGCATTGATTTTTGCTTCAGCCGCTTCTTTTAACTTTATCTGGTCATTGGATTGGGTAGTAGGGAAGAAATTGAAAGTATGGATAACGTCAAATGGTGTGTCAACCCGGTTAATACGGCCCACCCTCTGCATCATTCGGGTCGGGTTCCAGGGGATGTCATAATTAATCACCACATTGGCACGATGCAGGTTTACACCTTCCGACAAAACTTCGGTTGAGACAAGTATGCGATAATCATCTTTCGGATGACGTGCTCGTGCGTCAAAATTTTCAAGCACTTTATCACGAATAGATTCACCTGAATCGCCGGTAAATAAGAGCACTTTGCCAGGATATTCTTTATTTACATTCTTGAACAGATAATTGGCAGTTTCCTTTGACTCGGTAAAGATGATAAGATGATTTTTTTTTAAGACATTATTTTTTGACAGCTCATTTACAAATTTCAGAAGCTTCGGGTCACGTTTAACGTTCTGCCAAAGCTTCTTGACTTCTGTCAGGATAGCATGGTCATGCTGTAGATCTTTTTTTAGTTCGGTTCTAAAATCTTTGCTCTTATATTTTTCCGCTTTACCTTCATCTATTAATCGCTGGACTGCCTCATCATCATCGTTTTCCAGCAGTTCGAAAATCTTGTTGATGTGCTTCTTGCTGACATACACATAGCCATTGTCCAGTTCTTTTATGAACATCTCGTAGGAACACAGGAATCTGTCCACTGAATTTCTAAAAGCAAAGAAACTACTTTCCAGTCGTTTAACGAGCAGTATTTTCATAAACCGGCCCATGTTCCGTTGGGATTGTTCTTCAAGCTGATCAATCTTGCCTTCATAGTAAAGCATGGGCATGTAGCGCGCGTATCTAAATTGATTGGCAATAAGATCAATGGTTTTGTTGAAGATATCATCTTCTTCATCATTGAGTTCGTAGAATAGCGGCTTCGGTTTTTTAACATCCGGGAATTTGAGTCCTTGTTCTTTTATATCTTTGCTGAAATAATTTTCAATTTCTGTTCGTGTACGACGTACCATTAAATATTTCAGGACCTTATCGCGGATTTCCCGTGCATTTTCTTTTACAGTATCTATGTATTTAGTGTAGTCTTTCTGCCTGTCAAGATTTTTAAGTTTTTTATCCAATCCATTAAAGAATGCTTCAAGGTCAGGCAGATTTGGAATAGTACTTTTTTTAGCTTTCTGAAACAGCTTAAGTAGGCTTAGAATATCTTTGGCAGTATTGTTGTAAGGCGTAGCCGTTACCAGGACAACTCTTTTTCCACGGCATATTTCCGCCAGTTGTTCATAGGATATTGTAGTTTCGGTTCTAAAACGGTGTGCTTCATCGATGATAATATTTGTGTACTTGTCCAGTCCCCTATCCAGCAGTTTATCCAATTTGCCGCGTGATTCAAAATCAGCCGGAACCCGAAAGTCTGAAAATACATTAGGCCATGAACCGGGATTTGATTTTTCCAAAAGCACCGGCGGGGCGATAACAAGTGTTCTGCCGTCCAGTTGACCTGCCAGCATTGCCGAAATGTAGGTTTTCCCCAGTCCCACAACGTCGGAGACAAAAACGCCGCCATATTCAAAAAGTATCTTTTTGGCGTTTAATACTGCCTGCTCCTGGTATTCAAGTTTTTTAAACTCCTGTGGCAGATATTTAATGAATACTTCATCTGTCTGACTGAGTTCATCTTTGAAATATTCATAGAGAAACTTTAGGTATAACTGATAAGGCGTGATATTTTGAGTCAACCAGGTCTTGTCCTGAATGGTCTGGACATATTTTTCGCTGACATCAACAGCGTGGCACCACAATTCTTCAAATTTGTTTTTCGCAAAATCATAGTCACTTCTGTTTTTCAATTCCACGTTGAATTCAAGATTGTCGACAAGTCCGGCTTGTGTGAAATTACTGGAGCCTGTGATAACACGGCCGATATCCCTGTCGCCTTCTTTAAATGTCATAATATAGATTTTGGCGTGGATATTCTGTGATGGATAAGCCCTGATTTTAAGTTTGCCGCTTCTTATCCAATCTATAAATTTATTGACACCTTGTTCAACGTTTCTATTGTCCTCGGAAACCTCCATTTCATTTTGAACAAGATTTTCAATCTCCTGTTTGGCTTCAGTGTGCGAAAAATCGAATGTCTGCTGTATGGGTTTATTGGCTTTTTCCAGCATTTCGAAAGTTTGTATATTTGTGCTGATACCAATCAGGATTCTAATTTTTTCTGTGCTTTCCAGCGATGGGTAGACGGCATGAAAGCCACTTGAGTAGAAGTATCCTACAAGACAATCAAAAAATGATGTATCTTTAATTAGGACTTCAAATCTCTCCTTGAGGCTTTGATTTTCTTCGTTTGTAATAAATGACAGATCAGTGTTCATATATACTATTCTTTTCTTTATATGATTACTGACACGCATGGCAGTATTAAAGACGCACTATTCTTAATAATCAAGTTCTTCATTTCCTGTTAATTGCCTAAACCATGTCGCACAAAGATTTGCTGTATGGGTATTGCCGCTTTTCAGTTTGCTGGTTTCCAATATTTAAGGTGCAAATTTCCCTATTGAAATCTCAACTAACTAAAAAAATGTGGCATTAGCTAAGACCTCCTGTTAGCGATTCGTGCTTTCTGTTTTCATTTTAAGTTCTTCCATAGTTAAAAAATGTCCGTCGAATTGTTTGTGTAGCATTCTATGACAGTTTGCACAAACTAATTCTAAATCGTTTAATGTTGTCTCAGTAATTCCTGATTGCGAAATAGGTGTCTTATGGTGACATTCAATAAACTCAATTCCAAATCTTTCAATAAATGAAAAATTGCAGATTTCGCATTTTAAAAGTCCATCAGTTAAAGCTTGTCTTTTTTTCTCCTTTATTATACTTCTATCACGTTCTCTTGCATAGTGAGTTATTAATCTCAGTTTACCTTCAGCAACAGTTAATTCAGGGTCAGTAGAACTAATCTCGTTGTTTAAGTTCTCTGTAATTGAAACTGCTTCAGAAAAATCATTTTGAAAAAATGACCTAAATTTGCCCCAAATATCTTGAAGTAAATTGTCGTAACTATCAAGACTAGAAATTTTAGCTATTTCACAAGCATTTCCTTGACTAATTCCTTGAAAGTTTACTTTGTTCCAAAGTGTAGTTGAAACAGGTATTAAGCTATTTATTGGTGTTTTTGCAATGACTTTTACCATTCTCCCATACTTATATTTTTCTCTATTTTCTTCTCTACGTATATTGTCAACTGGTGTAACCAAATGAGTAAATACTTTCTGTCCATTAATATTCTGATGTATTAATATTATTTCTCCAATCTTAGGTTTTGTGACATTTCCTTTATGGTGTGTTGGAAAATGTAAGACAAACTCATTGTCCATTAAATCCATATATGCAGTACCAGTATCTGTGTTGGTCACATTTTTAGTCCATATGATGTCAAATGGTGTAAATTGTCTGTTCATTTTTAAAGCTTTATTGTTTAGTTGGACGTTCATAGCATGATTGCTAACGATTGTTAAAAAGGAATTTCCTTTTTTTTCATATAGTTTAAACCGCTGTTGATTTTATGATAAAAATACACTAAAAAACGACATACTCAAAGTAGTATTGGCATATGTATATCTAATCCTTTCTCTTTAGTCACAAATAGCATGGTTTAAAAGATTTTCAAAAGGAAACGGAAAAATGATAGAAATTCCATCCATACAGTCCCGCTTTTTCTGGAGAATTGTTTTTATACCAAGTAAAAAACGTTCCGTTTTTTTAGTGTCTGTATACAGAGTAGGTTTAAGATAATTTTAATAATAGCAATAAACAATTGCTATTATTTGGGGGAGTAATATTTGGTTGATAATATCCTTCAGGCAAAGTATGAGTAAGTAGCAAAAAACTATTGTTTTTTCATCTTTATTCTGGACACAAGAAAACTGATTTTTTTTGCTTCTTATTCTATTATTGAAGGTTGCAAATAAAATATTAATCTCAGTTATCTGAGCATAATTTGTAAGTTCAAATTAGTCCAGATTGGGTTGAAGATATGTGCTATTTAGAAAATTATACAGATCAAAATATTTTATTTACATAACATTATCATCCAATCTACATAAAAGTTTTCTTAAGAGATTCTTAAGAAAATCAGGATTGTCCCAAAATTTAAAAATTAGTTTCTTACATTTCTTGAGTCATAACATAAGAAAATCAAATATTTCTTAAGATTAAAAAAATAATCACACATTTTACTTAAGAAATATCTTAAGAAATCATCATCCTACATTTGAATTTCTTAAGAAAAGAAATTTTCAAAACACTGTTTCTTAAGTAAATAACAAAATTAATTAATTTAAATTAGTATTCTAATATATAAATGTTATATTTGTATTTATTTTTATACTTACATTATGACCAGGATCACAAAAATAAACGTCCGGCATTTTATAAATAAAAACCTGAAACCATATTGGTCCCCTGCCTCTGGTTATTCAGATGAATATCCGTTGTATCTTCAGATAACTTTTGCACGAAAAAACACTCAGATTAAAAGTCACTTTGATAACTTTTATACATCTATTGAGGCTGCATTTGATGCACATAAGCCTTTACTTAATCTGGAATCGAATTGGATTGAAAGAATAATTGCCTACGAATATAAAACTAAAGGGAAAGATTTTGACTTAAAAGGTTTTGGACAGAGATACCCGATATATTCTGCTCGTATACCAAGTATAATTGACAAGGAACTAAAAAAGAAATTCACTGAAGCATTAATTAAAACAGAAACTGAATTCAGAAATTTATTAATACCTAAAGATCAGCTTGTTTCAATTATAACTTATTATAAAGCTGCATTCATTCTAACAAAAAATATGATTGACAAAAATATCACAATTGATTTTAAGAAACAAATTGAAGCAGCTGGTGAATATTTTGAACGATATTGGGATGAAAAGAATGGACCCATCCTAATAGATTGGCTCGATAAAACTAATATTACCGAATATCAAAATTGGCTGAAAATGAGAGACTATGATTTAAAGACCATTGAAAAAAGGATAAAAGTGCTAAATATAATTCTTAATCCATATTTATAAACTATTTTTTGTATTTCTAGTTTTTTTATTATATTTGTGCGTATAAATGTTAAAGTAATACTTAAATATATAAATTATGGAAAATTTTAATTACTCCCCTTCCAGGAAAATCAGAAAACCCAATAAAAATATATGGGTTTGTCCATTTACTGGTAAAGAAATTAATAGTAGAGGGGTACCGGCATATTTGAGAAATAAATACAAACTCAGATGGAAACAGGAGTATTTAACTAATCCTGGACTTCTGCGAAAAAGGAAAGAACCATATACAAGACTTCCAGTGTATAGAAACGCTAAAGAAATATTTGCTGACATAGAATTTGATGAAGTAGACATTATAAATGCCAAAGTGATGGATAAATATGTCTTCCTTACTGTAGAGATAAGACGCGCATTATGTGATAATGATAAAAACAAGCTTATAAAAATTTCTAAAATCCTGTCAGGCTTTACTTTTACAGGAAGTAATTTATAACCAAAACATTACGAAGATGCTACTTGAAAGGATATATATGCCTGAAGCCAAATTGCTCCTGGTTATACGAAATAGCGGGGCAGTATTGAATTGGTGTCTTGAAAATGGAGTAAAGGTATACTCTGTTAGAAACCATCGATTCAAGTATTGGATTGAATTAATAGCAGCACTCGAAAAGCCCTAAAGAATCAGAACCGGAAGATATTAAAATCTAATAGAAATGGAAATCATAGTTTTTGAAACAACGGCTTATTGGAAACATATTGAGGAAGTCGTTAATAGGGTGAAAAAATCCCTTATGGAGGATAAAAAATGGATTAATGAAGCTGAGGCAATGGAATTACTTAGTGTCCGCTCCAAATCAGAAATGTGGAAGATGAGGAGTCAAGGAAAAATAAGGTATTCTCAGCCTGCAAGGAAAATAATAAAGTATGATAGGTTGAGCATTTTGAAATACCTTGATGATCATGCAAAAAATGAATTTTGAAATTGATTTTTACTCGTTCATCCAATACAAAGAAATGCTTTAGCTTATTATGTCTTCATTATATTCATCCATCACCTCCTTATCAAAACTATCCAAATATACCTGGGTCGTCTGCTCATCTGTATGGCCTAATCCCTCACTAATTATTGCTGTTGGAACACCTTTTCGTTTGGCAATTGTAGCCCAGGAGTGACGGCATGTATAACTTGTCAGGTTTATGTTAATTTCACCTTTATTGGCAATTCCTTTAAGGTTTTTATTATACTTCTTTATCTCATTCTTGATATCCCTGTGTACCAGTTGCGAATCATCAGGGCGCTGTATTATTGGAAAAATGTAATTTTGTTTCTCCTTGTTGTTTGTATAATTATCTAATATCTTCTGCAATCTGGCAACTATCTTAATACTATATAATCTTCCGGTTTTGTGTCTCCATACACATCATCTTGAAGGAATTAATCGTTAGGGTGAATTAAAAAGCTTTTTGGTAAGTCATTGATATTACTATCATTAATTCCATATCTAATTTGGTCATAATGATTGTATGAAATTTCACC
>SDBT01007738.1_pt1 | contig 17642 bp, 15 predicted proteins | sample 2277101 | NCBI WGS metagenome assembly SDBT01 (sample SAMN10404973, study PRJNA504765) | marine sediment metagenome | isolation source: marine sediment core GS10_PC15, 103 cmbsf | place: Arctic Ocean: Southern Knipovich Ridge | collected 2010 | reverse complement strand
AGCCAGCCGGCCTGCTGGACCTCGCGGACCTCGTAGTCGCCGGGAAGCAGGCTGGTGAAGGCGTAGACACCACCCCCCGCGGTCACCTGGGTATCGAGCACGCTGCCACCGCTCGGATCGACCAGTTCAATCGTCCAGCCGTCCACGCCCGGCTCGCCCGCATCCTTTACGCCGTCGCCGTCAAGGTCGTCGAACTTCACACCCGAAATCGAGCCGAGCTGAACCTCCCCGAAATCGATATCCGTGATGGGGGCCGCCACCACCTCCAGCGAGTATACCCCGCCCGCCGGATATGTCTGCTGCCAGCCGGCCTGAGAAATGCGCCGCACCTCGTAGTCGCCCGGAAGCAGGCTGCTGAAGGAGTACGCCCCGCCGCCGGCAGTGGTGGTGGTTGAAGGAGTCCCGGTGGCAACATCTGTCAGTTCGATGGTCCAGGCGTCCAGGCCCGGCTCGCCGCCGTCGAGGATGCCGTCGGCATCCAGATCGTGCCACAACTGCCCGCTGATCGCACCGTCGAGCAGTATCCGCCGCTCGAGCTGCTCAAACAAGGGGCGGCTTGCGGGGTCAGTTGACATTGTCCCACTCATGGCTGTCTCCCCATGAGAAACAGTTTGCCCATAGAGTTAGCGGCTGCGCCCCGGCGAGAACGGGATGATAATTGCGAGCCCCGGATCCCCGCCCAGGAACCCAATGATTCTACTAGCGGAAAGACCCCAAAGTCAAGCCCCAACTCAAGATGACGCCGCAACGATCGTGAGAAGATTCTTCCCATGCCGCGACTGGGGGCCGGTTCCCCTGGCCCGAGCCCACGGCCCCTGGGTATACCCCAGGCAGCCTTGCCTACCGGGCCGCGGCTCATCTACGACGACTTACGCCGACTCATCGCGATACGCCTCGGCCACATCGCCGGTGTAGTGCTTCTTGACAACCGCCACAACACCCCAGACGCCTGAGTCCTTCCCTATACGTCGGTCATACCGCCCCCTGCGCCAAGGTGATGAAGCTTCTCCGAAGCTGAGGCGGCGGCAAGACGCATAAGCTACGGCGGGCACCGCCTTGGGCCCCAGAGCGCGCCTGTCCGAACGTGGCAGCGTAATTAACGTCCCCCCCTCAGGATGTCGATAAGTTATATGGGGACGCTAGACGTACACAGCAGTACTGGTCGGGCAGGCACGGTGTGGCTGCGCAAGCCGCTTGCTGGTGGGCCACATGGAGAACGTGATCCATGCCCGACAACATCTTGTTTGTTGATGACGAGCCCAATGTAGTCCTGGCGTTCAAAGTCTCGCTGAAGGGAAGATTTCACGTAGAGACGGCCACCAGCGGCTGCGCGGGGCTGGACGTGCTGGCGGAAAAGGGGCCATTTGCCGTGATCGTCGCCGACATGCGCATGCCCGGCATGGACGGCATCGAACTGCTCAAGACCGTGAGGCAGCGAGCGCCCGACACCGTACGTATGGTACTCACCGGCAACGCCGACCTGACGAGCGCCATCGGCGCTGTGAACGATGGGTTCATCTTCCGCTTTCTTACCAAGCCCTGTCCGAAGGATGTTCTCATCCGGGCAATCGAATCCGGCGTCCGCCAGTACAAGCTCGTCACGGCCGAGCGTGAGCTGCTCGTAAAGACCCTCAGCGGCAGCGTCAAGGTCCTCACGGACATGCTCTCGATGGTGAATCCCGCGGCATTCAGCCGAGCGGGCCGGGTCCGCCGACACGTGAAGCACGTCGCAATGAAGCTGGGACTTCGCCAGGTGTGGCAATTCGAGATAGCGGCAATGCTCTCCCAAGTGGGGTGTGTCACGCTTCCGGCGCAGATGCTGGGCAGGGCTTATGCCGGCAAGAAGCTCACGCCGCATGAGCAGAAGATGTTCGCTTCGCACCCGGAGGCGGGCAGCAACCTAATTGCGGCGATCCCCCGTCTGGAGAAGGTGGCGGCCATAATTGCGCGGCAGCAGGAGCCTTTCGGATCCCAGGGTTCGGCCCAAGAGGGAGCCACCAGTGACACGGCGGCCGTCGGCGGGCACATCCTCAAGGTCGTCCTGGACTTTGACGGCCGGCTGGAAGGCGGGAGGCTGGTAACTGACGTGATCGACCAACTGCGCAGGCAGCCGGATATGTACGATCCAGAGATAGTCGAGGCACTTATCGGGCTGGACAGCAATAGCCAGGACAGCGTCCCTCGGACCGTCTCCATCGCCGAGCTGGAGCCGGCGATGGTTATCAACCAGAACGTCTACACGAAGGACGAACGGTACGTCGTAATGAAGGGGCAGGTCGTGACGGACACCATTCTGGAACTCCTGCGCGGCTATGCCCAGACCGTGGGTATAGAGGAACCTATCCATGTGCTGGCCCCCAGTGCTGGTCATAGCTTACAAGCTGAGACCGTGCCCACACCACCCGGACAACCTGGGGACGAGCAGCAGCAGGCCTCTCGGAAGGTTGCCTGATCGCGTCACGCCGCAGCGGACGCAAGGGCCCGCTGAACGATCTCCAGGAAATGGGCTGTGTCGAAAGGCTTGCAAATAACAGCAGCCGGCCCAAGCTTCTTGGCCGACAAATCCGCGCGAAGAGAGTTATCGCCCGTCAGGTATATTACAGGTGGCCAGGGCCCAGCCATCATCTGCAGGCCTTCCTGCACGCTGTACCCATCGCCACCCGGCATGTGGATGTCCAGGACAAGCAGGTCAGGAGATTCCATCATCGCCCGTTTCAGGCCACGATGGCCGTCCGTCGCCACGATGACATCATAGCCTTCATGACGCAGCCGCAGGGACAGCGACTCCAGCAGATTTGGATCATCGTCAATGATGAGAATCTTGGACTTTGCCATGTTCGTTCCTCTCTATCCGGCCGCCCTCTTGCGAGGGGCCTTCTTGCCCGTCCCGGCCAGTTCCGCTGCCACAAGGCTCAGGAGTTCGTCCGCGTTATAGGGTTTGCCAAGGCACTTGATTTCCGGGAAGTCAGAAATGAACATCCCCCGACATTCATCGTACCCGGTGATGACAATGACCGGAACGTCCCTGACCTGTCGGATCCACTCCACCATTCTAAAGCCGTCCGACATGGGCATGATCACATCCGTTATCACCAAGTCGATCCGCCCTTCCTCGAACCGCGCGTACCCTTCTTCCCCGCTGCCGGCCGTCACGCACTCGTAGCCCGCGGCGGACAAGCGGACAGAGATCGCCTCCGCCATCTCGTCATCGTCGTCCACGATCAGAATCCTGGCTGCCGCTTCGTCGTTCATCAGATGTCCTCTATGTTGCATTTCCGACAAGATTGTATTGTTCGGGTCATACAGGCTTCACGCTGCAGCCAGCGCAAGGGCCCGGCGCACGATCTCCAGGAACTCCGCCATGTCGAACGGCTTCTGGACCACGGCGAACACGCCCGGCTTACTCGGAAGCGCGTCCACGCGGGGGGATTTCTCGCCCGTCAGGTAGATTATGGGGATTGTCGGCATATCGGGCAGGCTCACGAGGCGGTCCTGAACCGTCAGCCCGCTGCCGCACGGCATGTGGATGTCCAGGATGATAAGGTCCGGGTCCTCGTTGACCGCCCGGTCCAGGGCCTGATAGCTGTCCACACTTACTATCACCTCGTAGCCCGCTTTTTCGAACCGCAGCGCGAGGGACGTCACAAGCGACCTGTCGTCATCGGCGATAAGAATCCTTTTCTTTTCCATGGTGCTTTCCCTCTTGGGCCTCTCCGCCCGGCCGCAGGTCAGGCCGTTTGCGGACCCCGGTTCGCCTGGTTTCTTACGAGGGCATCGGTGCGCCCCTCGTTGGTGCCGTCCATAACGGCTTCGATCGCCATGAACAGCTTGCCGCTGTCATAAGGCTTTGCCAGAAAATACTTTGCGCCCGCTGCCATCGCCGCCTGCCGGTCAGTCTCCTGGGCATGGGCAGAGAGGAAGACCACCGGGATGTCCCGCACGACCGGATCGGCCTTTAGCCGCTTGTTCACGCCGAACCCATCCATACCGGGCATCCGGATGTCCAGCAGAATGACATTCGGCAGCACCCGGTGTGCCTCGGCCAGGCCGGTAGGCCCGTCTATGGCCGAGACCACATCGTAGCCCCGCGCCTCAAGGCGCAGCGTCAGCGCCGTGATGATTGCCCTGTCGTCATCAATAATGAGCACTCTAGCAGGCACTTTTCTTCCTCCCCTGGAGAAGGCCCAACGTATCGGCCTCCGCCTGGACCCTTTCCCCCGGGCAGCGCCAGGTGCCGACAACTTCAATACGAAACTCCGGAACGTGGGCCAGCGCATCGTCGCTTACAACCTTGTCGCGCGCCGCGTGGAGGCGCCTGGCCCAATCCTGTGGGACATCTGTCCGCCCAAGCAGGATCAACCGGTCACCGTCATCTTCCCCAAGGATCAGGTCCATGGGACGGCACTGGGCCGCCAGGAAGCCGCGCACCTGACCTATGGGTGCGCCGGCCTCTACCAGCGTAACCGCCATCGCCGAGACCGGTATGTCCTCTGCCATCTCGCCCGGCAGGTCAAGATAACTATGAACGATCTCGCGCCAGTCGCATCGCGGCAGGGAGAACCAGAACGTGCTGCCCTTGCCCGGCTCGCTTTCGACCTGAATCTGTCCCAGGTTGAGCTCGGTGAGTTCCTTGGCAATGTGCAGCCCCAGACCGAGACCTCTCGTGCTGCTGTGATAGGCGTTGCCTGCCTGTTTGAAACGCCCGAAAATGACGGCCAGGTCCTCCTTCGACATCCCCAGGCCGTTATCGGCAACCCCGATGCGAACGCCGCGGTCGCCCGATTCATCCGCCCACAGCACGACGTCGCTGTTCTCGGGCGAGTACTTGATGGCGTTGGTCGCCAGGTTGACCAGCGCCCGCACGGCCTTTTCCCGATCCGCGAACACGTCGTTGAGCTCTGGAGCAATCTCCTTGGCCACCTGGATGCTCTTGGCCGCGGCCTTGCTTGTGAGCATCGGGAGGACCGATTCCATAATCTCGGCGACGGTGCATCGGCGGCGGTCCACGCGCAGCGTTGCTGCCTTAAGGCGGCTGCAATCCAGCAGGTCGTCCACCATCTGCGAGAGGTCGTGAACACTGTTCCTGATAATACCCAGGTACTTTTCCTGGTCATTATTGACGGGCCCGGCCAGGCCGTCCGCTATGATCTCCGCGAACTCCTTTATCACGGTCAGGGGCGTACGGAACTCGTGCGATACGTTGTCCACGAACCGCTGGGCCGTCTCGGTGAGCTCGGCAAGGCGCTTGTTCCTCCGCTCAAGCTCGGTGTTGCCAATTTTCACGGCCTCTTCCGCCGCGGCTTTCTGCCCCCGTAGCCGCACGACCTCGAAGCACTTCTCGACCGTCGCCAGCAGGTCGCTGCTGGCCACGGGCTTTCGCAGATAGTCGTAGGCTCCCTCACGGACGGCCCGGACGGCCGATTCCAACTCGGCATAGGCTGAGATCATGACACAACACATGTCCGGCCGGATCTGCTTCAGGTCGGCAATCAGATCAAGGCCGTTGTCGGAACCCAGGCAGATGTCCACCAGGGCCACCCAGGCATCGAAGTCCTGAATCACCGAGCGGGCCTGCTCCGCGGAATGCGCCACGGCGACGCTGCACCCGTGGGACTGGAGAATATCGACGAGGCCAACTGCGAATACCTGGTCGTCATCCACGACCAGGACGCGGCGATCATGGTCGGATACCTCCACCGACTTGATGATCTGGTCAGCCACCTTCCCTCGCTCCCTTTGGCCCGACCAGTATTTCTTGGTTTCGGCAGATTCGTGGCCTCACTTGATTCAGAAACAAACAAAAAACCGGCCCGGACAGGATCGTAGTTAGATTCCCGGCCAGCGGGGATTGAAGCGTGCACAACGGGTACGAACCGAAGCGCAGGAGCCCTCCGCGGGGCCGGGGCGGCCCGATGATCGAAAAATCCCTCGCCTGGCTTCGAAAGACTCTCAAGGAACTTGGGATCGCGGAACGCGCCTGAGTCCACGAATTGCACTAATGGCTCGAATTTGTTCCCGCTTCACCGCAGAGACACTGAGGACGCTGAGGTTATCTGAATAGTCCTTATGACCTACGACCTATGATCTACGACCTTCCTGAGGGGAAGTCGGTTAGAATATGAAGCAGCGAAAGGGCGGAACGTCCTTATTTTATATTTTAAGGGCTGACCCCAAATTAACCCGTGACACGGTGGTCAAGCGGCCGGGGGGCGGGGGTTTGCGTTGTCGTGCTAAGGCTCGGGAGCCGTGGTGATCGACAGGACGGATTTCAGGGCTGAGACCGCCCCTGACGAGGACGTGACACGGAACTCGATGTCCGCATGGTAGCTCCTACCCCTTTGGAGCCCAGTCCCATTGACAGCGAAGCTGCCCCGAATCAGAGTCCCAAGCGGGCAGTTGTCCCGGTCGGAACGTCCTGAGCTGTAGAGTACTGTCTCGCCCTGCGTCACCATTCGGTACTCGCGGGTTCCGTGAACGGCCTCTCCCTCTGCAGGCCTCCTGCCATTCCGGTTCCACGCGCTATCGACCCGGGCACAGATATTGCGCAGTTGTAGCCCCGTCCCAGGGCTCACAAGGAGGCTCAGAATCCAGGGTTCGTTCAAACTGCTCCTGCAGATAATGGCGATATCGGTCTTGTCATCTCCGTGCTTCCTGCCCACTGGGAGGGCCAGCCCGCCGTTCAAGGCCACGTTACTGAATGGGACTCGCATTGTGTAAAGGACCGTCTCATCCGAGTAGAATTCCGTCGAGAATATCCGGATGGGGAATCCTCTCATGGGCGGGGTCACGGGCGGTTTGACCGCCTTGCCGGTGGGCTTGGGGCTCGGGGGCTTCGGCGGCTTGGCGGCCTTCTTGCGGCATCCGACGCCGAGCGATAGCAAAACGACTAAGCAACTCGCGAAGACGGTCTTTGATTGTGTCATGGTCTTACCCTTTCTTGTGTGTCCGAGTTGTGTTCGCTTCCCCATGCCGACACCATAGCACACCAGCCTTGTTTCGGCAAGCTGTCACGGTGGAGTCCGGAGGACGAAGCCGGATTGGAACACTGACTACTGGGTACTTGTCCTGAGTCCGCCTGCGGTGGATCGAAGGACTGGCTACTCGTCCGTGAGGCCGCCTCTGGCGGATCGAACGGATTTCTGATTTGCTCCTAACAGCGGGGCCACTTTTTTTAGAAATCTGTGGGAGGACAACGACCGGACACAGATTTCGCGGATTAGACTAGGAAGGTGGGGAGGGGAAATCGGTTGCACCCGGCCCACGGCCCGACGCGCCAAGCAAAGAGTCCTGACCCCTTTTCTGCTCCCTTTAGATTGACTCTCGCGTGGCCTTGTGATGTAATGAGCAGTCGAAAGGGGTACAACTATGGCTAGAAAGAGTCCGTGGTATTCGACCGTAGGCACAGCACATCACAACAACACCGATTGTTCCCTTGGGGACAACATCAAGCGGAAGTTCAAGAAGTACGGCACAGGTGGCCTCCCTCTGTGTAAACAATGTAAGGCGAAGAATCGGCGAAGGCGGTAATTGCCCTCGCCGGTGACGAGCTGCGCGGGTTCTCCCGTTCTTGGGCGCCACTGGCGCACCGGCCACTGACTCCTGGGTACTGGCTACTTTGATCGCGGCCGCCCTTCGATGTGCTCAGGGCAAGCAGGCCGCGGGGTGGGTGGAAAAATGGGTGGAAGTCAAAACGTCGGGGCGAACCGGACAAGTAGCCTGTGCGTTCTTTCCCTCGAGATAAGTATGGGGTCGGCAGAACTCCCTGCGTCTCCGTAAACCAACAAGGGATTGCGATGTTTACAGAAGAGACTGTTCTGGTATTGGGGGCGGGTGCCAGCCAACCCTATGGGTTTCCGCTAGGCAACACTCTCCTTCGTGAGATCGTGGACAGGATTCGGAGCGACCCGTTGGAGTTCTTGCCGTGGAAGCCCACGGTGGTAAGTAAAGTTGAAGCGACCCGCGCAATGGAGCGCTTTGCGGACAAGCTGCTGGCGAGCGGGCAAGGACCGATAGATGCTTTCTTGGAGAGGAACAGGGACGACCAGGAACTTCGCAAACTCGGGAAGTTCGCGGTTGCAAAGATACTCATGGAGAAAGAGGACCATGGGTTCCTTATTGCCAAGGAAGGTGAGTGGTACCAACACCTTTGGCAGTTCATGGACGACGCAAAGAACTTGGACGTGTTCGGGGAGAACAAGCTGTCGGTCATTACGTACAACTACGACCGGTCTTTGGAGCATTACCTCCACACGACGCTGACTAACAGCTACGGTGAGCCCCGGAAGCAGGCGTGCGAAGAACAGCTTTGCCATATCCCGGTCATCCATCTGCACGGGAGGCTCGGACGCTTGCCCTGGCAGGATGAGGAGACCGCTGAGGAACCAGTCTGGGACTACGAACCGTACGACGAGGAGAAGCGCACCATCACCGCCGCTTCGAAGGCAATACAGATCCTGGACGAAGTGGATGCCGTACCGTCCAAGCATTTCCAGCGCGCCCACAAATGCTTGCTGAAGGCAAAGCACATCTACATCCTCGGCTTCGGGTACGACCCCGATAACGTAAAGCGGCTCAAGCCGCCGGGAGGCCAGATCAGAGCACCTGTACTAGGGACTTGCTATCGCTTTTCGGACCGACTAGCTAGCGACCTCGTCGTTCGGATGGAGGAAACCTTCGCCAGTAACTTCAACAAAGCGTCTACCGGCGAAGACACCATAGCCTTTCTTGAGACCGTAAGATTTGTGTGAGGGACCGCGGAACGTAGTGGAGATGCCCTGGGTGCAGAGATAAGTATCGTGTCACCGGAACTCCCGGAGATGAGTATAGGGCCCGTCGGAACTATATTGTTCGCAATTGATAGCGATTAGTTTATTGGAAGCACAATGGCGTTCACATTAACTCCTGATGAAGTGATACAGTGCGGTCAGCAAGTGCGAGAACTTCGCTTGCCATCCGTCGCATCGCTCTATGGCGTTCACAAGGATAAGTTGCGCCCCGCGAAACTATTGGGCAGCGGTACGTTTATTCAGCACCGGGATGACATCTTTATACTCACGGCAATGCACGTCGTAAAGGAATCTCAAAGGTATGCTCATGTCCTTCACGATGTCGGTGGCGACGGAGAGAACATGATCCCATGCAGAGATGGGTGGACAGGATGGGACGAGGGGACTGGCGATCTCGCCCTGTGGGGTTGTTTCCGCGAAGGCTTCGACGGGTCCAGCTTGCGACCAGTGCCACTTGTGGAACCTTTCGGGTCTACGGATGCGAGCGACGACGCGTTATTCATAGCGAGTGGGTACCCAGAAGATCAGTCGCTATCATTGCCATTCATCCGGGAATATCGTACGAGGTTACACACCGCTATGGGCAAGACGGTCTCGCGCAATGGCATCCCTGACCATTGCTTTGCCTTCGAGTGCGCGAACAATATCCGTTATGCTGGGATGAGCGGTTCGGGGGTTTGGAACCTCAATTTGCACCGGTGTAGGACGGCGGGAGAATGGACACCGCAGATGAGTACCTTCGGTGGCGTTGCCATACAGTGGAACACACAGGGGTTTATCATTGCCACGCAAGCAGAGATTGTAAAAAGATTTCTGTCCGGGGCTTCCGGGGCTATCGAACGATTGCGGACTCAGTGGAAGCAAGACGAGGCGAATGATGCGCAAGAACCGGGCTAACAAGACAAATGCACGGGACGCCTGCGGCGCGCCAGGCAAAGCGCCCGAGGTCCCGAAGATAAGGCGGGACCTTGAGGCGGCCATCGAGTTCTACGCCGCGCTGGAGCCCATCGCGGGACACAACTTGCCTCGCAATCTCCATTGGGCTTTTGTCACCCCCTCGATAATCTGCATCGCCGCATCCAAAGACGCGCATATAGCTCCAGCAGCGGAATCCAAGAAGTGGGCCAAGGTGGCAGAACACATCGAGGAGGTACGTCAATCATTAACAGCGGCGCACTATCACATTGACAACGTAAGGCGTATCGAGGCCCAGCTTGATGAGCTCGTTCAGAAGTATGCTTTGCAGACTCCGATGGCCCGGAATGGCTCGCACTGGAATCCGAGCGTCACGAACAAACTGACCTTCGAGTATCATGCCTTTGCGATGGTTTCGGTTAGCTGCCTAACCTACGTCTCATTTACTATTGGGCGCGTTGTTTTCGGCGGGAAAAGCCCAACGCTCAAATCGCTTGCGAAGGCGCTAGATGCAAAGTCGGGGGCGCGGGGGCGGGGTCCTAAGGAACTACTGCGTATCCTTCGCGCCCACGAGGCTCAATTATCGCAGATGTTCACGGACAAGATAGGGCGAAGCATTCGCGACGAAATAGCGCATGAATCGTTTCTGCCGGCAGGCTCGCTCAAGATCACCGGAGGAGAAGCGAGGCTATTGGGCCTCGTTGAAACAAGGGCAAGCAAGACATCTGTCACCCGCAGGACCGAGTACAGGCTGTCGGGGATAATGGAAAGACAGTTCAAAAAACTCGAGGGGTTTATACGCGAGGTGCTGGCAGCACTAGAGAAGCACTGCCTGCCGGAACCGTTCCCGTCTACGTGAAGTTGAGGCAGGAACTGCATCAGCGCGGTTTGATCGGGACGGGGGGGGGCCAACGATTTTCCATTTCCCAATTCCCCTGCCTGCCTAGCTTGGGGCGCGTGTGCTATTTGGACGTGTCCTCAGCCATCCGTATTTCGCAGAACTTTTCAAGCTGCCCCGCGTGTTCGGCTAACGCCATTAGCTCGGGACTGAACTTCTCCCGGGCGGCCTCGATCTTCTTCTTTGCCCGCGTCCAGCAATTGGCTTTGGCTTTGGGTGTTTTGCGTTTCTCGCTCTGCGCTTCTGCCTTCTGAATCACATCCTCCATTAGCTCTTTGAATCTGCGCACGAAGACACCTGCTACGAAAGCGTAGGTTCGTTGGTAATCGGGCGACCTTATTGCGGTCGGTAGTCCCGGATAACTGGGATCATTGATCTTTTGCCAGCGATCGGCCACAGCGTCCGGGGATTTGAGTTCCGAGGCCACACGTGCTTCTATGATCGCACACGCAAGGTGGTGCTCTGCGACTTCCCCGTGTTCTCGGCCTAGCTTAAGGGAGATTCCCTGCATCTGTGAAATGCTCAGTTCGTCCCACTGGTCAATCATGTCCAATACCGCGCGATCCAGCGGTCCTCCAGTGGGCGTCATCGATGGCACCGGGGCCAGTTTCCGTTTCCATGCTGGCACAAATTGGCACTGACAAGATCGCTTGCAGGCTGTGTGCCCGTCCCCGGGCATCCCCATATCTTGCCACTGACTCAGCCTCTTGGTACGCCCGTGACGTCCCTGGCAGTCTTTGCAGGCGTCAGCCCCGTTGACGGTTATCCAGGTGAACGGCGGGTCATGTTCTTCTGCTTGGGCAAGAAACGCCTTCAGTTGCGCGTCATGGGCTGCGCGTCTGATGTCATCGCACGCTTTGGCTTGATAAGCCGGGTCATTCGGATCGAGGTTTGGGACCTCGCCTGCATAGCTCTTCTTCGCCATCAGGTGGACGATCTTCTCCCGAGCCGTCTCGCCCCCGTCAACCGATAAGTTAGCACTTCGGCCAGGTAACGCGACGGTCGCTTGGACAAAGTCCTTGGTGGCTGCTTGAAGCTGCGTTTCGTCTTTGGGCGTCCACTGAACATCCGGAATCGGGATTCGCCTCCCGCACTTGGGACACGGCGCGTTTGTGCCCGCCAGACTCTTGTCGACTTGGATGATGGCGGAGCACTCCGGGCAAGCCATGCTGATCATCTTGGGCACCTGCTCCCCTGTCTCTAGAGCGTCAGGATCAGAGGGGACTGGAACTTGCTCGCCGCAGTTCGGGCAATCGTGGGATTTCCCCGCAAAACATGAAGGCAGACTCATCTGTTCTCCACATTCCGGACAGGCCAAGTCTATCATCACTATTTCCCCGTTCGCCAGACGCTCAGAACCGTCTGCTTGCGTGTATCCGAGACCGCACCCTCGACGGTCATGCTAACACAAGATGTGCTAAGCCGCAAGCGGCCTCCCGGCCACATGGCCTTCTCAATCTGGTGAATCTTGAGCATTGCACGGGTTCTTGGGGCAGGACCAGCCGTGGTCGGTCTGCTTGTCCACGATAGCGTTCCCGCAGGATTCGCAACGTGGAGCACCGCTGGCTTCTCGCTCAGCCCTCTTGCGCTTTAACTCTCCCATGAGCTTTCGTTCAGGTTTGCGTGCAATCCAACTCAGAATAACCAACCCCACCACGACTGCGACGATGCAGAACAATACGTTCCTCATTTGCCAGTTCTCCATCAATCACTGCTTCGAAAATAGAGGGCCCGATATAGCATGGTCCCTGCCTCCCTATTCCTTGTTCGGGCTGGCATTGCCAGCCGTGAGCATCGCGTCCCCAATGTTCTTTTCGCCGTCTAAGACCCGCGCGACTAACCAGCCGCGACTGTCCCTCTTGCGCTTGGCGATGAACTGCAGTCTGACGTCCTTCCGGAGAATCAACGCCTGTAACGCCGCCCGCGATTTCGCACCACCTTCGGCTTTCACGTCCGGGGCGTCGATGCCCACGATCCGGACTGGAGTCGGCTCGCCGTCGTACTGAACCACGAACGTGTCCCCATCAATTACCTGTTCAACCTGAAAAACTCTGGCCGTGACCTCTCGCGCTTCGACAGCCTCTGCTCTCTCTGCCTTCGGCTCTATCAACAACAGCCCCGCGATTAGTAAGAGCACGCACCCAACCGTGGGAGCAAGCGGCCTCACACGAAAACTCAGCTTTAGGTACTCCCACAGATCGTCGAGTGTTCCCGCGCCCGTACGTTCCATGTACTGAGCAAGACTTCGGTTTAGTTTAGGCTTTTCCGTCCAGTAATCCGCACAGTATTCGATGAACTGCCGATTCACTGACCTTATGACCGCCACCGCAAGATGAAGCACGGTGAATGCAAGACCTCCCGCCCAGAAAATCGTCCACCCAGACAGGGTTGTGCAGTAATACCTCGCCAGAATGGCCGCCGTCAGAATCCCAATGTAAACGCGATTGTAGGCCGTAGTGTACCCGTCGTACTGCCCGATCCGTTCACATGCAACCCGGTACTCTGCTGTGCGTTCTTTAGCACGCCTGTCATCTGGCAACTTTCGCCAAACCCGTTCCTTCTTCTTCTTGTCTCCCATCGCGCACCCTTTCTGAACCGTTGATCACTACCCACCAACCCGAAAGTATACGCCTCGCGTACGCAACTGCCAACCCTCCCAGCGGGCACCCTCTGAAGTTGCAGGTTGCTAGGTCTCGGTTCAATCGGGACCCTGATAAGCCCCGAAGTCAATTCGGGACTTCCGCCTTGCTCCAGCATCGGGTTCAATCCGGCGGGGCGCGGGTGCTTGATACTTCCTGCTCGGACGTCGTCACCATCGCCGGTTCGGAGCAGTCGGCGGAATCATGCTCCTCATCTTCGTCCACGGGGCCGCCAAGGGCGCGGATCACTTTGTCCTGAAGCGGCCTCGGAAGCTTCTTGAGATCCGAGGAAAACGGCCGCTGCTCATACCGCGGCTGAGGCTGGGGGGCCGCTTCCGGTTCGGGACTGAGGAACCGGTCCAGCAGGTCCTGGCGGGCGCGGAGGCCCACCCAGCCGTCGTCCTCCAGGCCGACCTTGATCTGCTTGGTCACGATCTGGGCGGCCCACTTGGTGCCGATGCGGCGGGCCCGGTCGCGGTAGTGCTGCTGGGCTTCGCGGATGAGCGGTTGCAGCTCGGGGTGCGAGCGGCCGGTCGCGATTCGCCACGCGGCGGTTTTGTGGATGCCGAGGCGGTCGGCGATTTGCGAGAGCGTGAACTGGCCGGCCGCGATGATCTCGACGGCCAGGTGCCGGTCGAAGGAGGCATGGCCCGTGGTGGTCGGCGCGGGCGGCTCGTCGGTTTCGGTGTCGGTGTCGAGGCGGCCGCCGTTCTTCCAGGCTGCCTTGAGGGTCCCGCGCATGGCGGCGAGGATTTTGGGCTGGAGGTCGGCGCGTTTCTCGCCGCGTGCGATGCGGCTGACCTGCGAGGGGCTGAGGCCGACGCGTTCGGCGATCTGGCGGTCGGACAGCTCGCCGCGCGCGAGCAGGCGCACTAGTTCATCGTCATAGTCTTTTTTCTCAGGCATGATACACCAGGGGTTAGGGGCCAGTGGTCAGGGGTTAGTGGTCAGTAAATCGTCATTCGACATTCGTCATTCGGCAACTTGTCTCGGCGTAGCTTCTAGCGAAGACGGAAGCCTTGGCGAAGTCGGATCGATACCCCCCTCCGTATAACGTGTAGATTTAACACCCCCTTTGTGTGGTATTTGGGGTTTTTCGCGCCACGGCGCGGGGGCCGTTCGCGCTGGCCGCGTGGAAGCATTTGCCTCACAGCCACTTGCGCCAGATCCCGCGCAGAAAAAAAATTTTCGAATTCTTGGCGGAAAATGTCTGACTACTTCCGCGGATAACGTCCAACGGCGGAGAACGCAGAGAGAAGAAGCGGTCTGAAAGAGAACGACAACGACATCCCGTCACGCACACGGGCGCGGCAACATTTCGGTGAAACGATCCGCTGCCGATATGCGGCGCGGAGAAAGGAGGGCGAACGTAACCGCCTTACCTATAAGCGTTTATGCGCATCTTTTTCCGCGCGGTCGGCCGAAGGGGTGTTGCTCTGGGTTGCGATAGTGTTGCCACCTGATTTGGGGCTCCTTTGCCGCGATGGGCCTCGCGATGGCCATAAGCGATTTCCCAACCCTACGAAACGTTGGCTGAAGCTTGGCCACAATTGCTTGTTACCGTTGCCGGAGATAGCGGCGGAATCGAGTATCAGGCCGATGCTCCCGTTGCCTCCGAAACTACCGTCGATTGTTCCTTGTCCATTGTTCTGTCCCTTTCATAGTCAGGTTCTTCCCAGAGCGCCGCGTTGCTCACGCCGCCATAACGACGTCCTTTCCATTTCCCGGCCCTCCGTGCGCCAACTGCCATATGCCGGCCGCATCGAGTATCAGGCCGATGCGCCCGTCGCCGAGTATCGCCGCCCCGCCGACACCCGGCGTGCGCCCCAGCTGCTGCCCAAGTGACTTGATGACCGCCTGCTGCCGCCCAAGAAGCTCGTCCACCATCAGCGCGCATCGCTTGCCGTTGCCCTCGACCACAACCAGCAGACCTTCGCTCGGGTCGCTGACGGCCTGTCCCACACCGAACAGTTCGCTCAACCGGAACACGGGCAGCAGACCGCCGCGAAACATGACCACCTCGCCCTTGCCCCCTACCGTCGTTATGGCCGAACGCTCCGGCCGAAAGCTCTGCTCGACGGACGCCGTCGGCAGCAGGAACCGCTCGGTACCCACGCGAAGCACCAGTGCATCGGTGACGGCCAGCGTCAGGGGCACGCCCAGCGTGAACACACAGCCCTCGCCGGGGGTGGAAGTTACCTCAACGCGTCCGCGGAGGGCGGTGATTACCTTCTTGACCACGTCCATGCCCACGCCCTGGCCGGACACATCGGTGGTCCGATCGGCGGTGGAGACACCGGGCTCAAATACCAGCGCGAACAGCTCGGGGTCGCTCAGGTCGCGCCCGGGCTCGACCAGGCCCCGATTTATCGCCTCGGCGAGTATCTTCTGGCGATCCAGCCCTCTGCCGTCGTCGCCCACCTCGATGACGACGTGTCCGCCGGCGTGATATGCCCGCAGCGAGACAGTTCCATTTGGGTCCTTCCCCCCCTGCCTGCGCTGCTCGGCCGGCTCGATCCCGTGCCCCACCGCGTTGCGGATCATGTGCACCAACGGGTCGTCGAGCGATTCGACCAGGTTCCGGTCGATTTCCGTATCCTCGCCCTCAGTCACGAACTTGAGCGATTTGCCGGATTCCCGGCCCAGGTCGTACGCCAGGCGCGTCATCTTTTGGAATGTTGCCCTCAAGGGGACCATACGCAGCGACATGGTCAGGTCCTGCAGTTCGCCGATAATCTTCCCGGCATGGGCCACATTCCTGGTGAGTCTATCGCCGTCGCCTTCAACGCCCGCACAGTCCCGGGCGACCATCGAATGGGCGATCACCAGCTCCCCCACCATGTCCACCAGACTGTCGAGCTTGCCGGCTCTCACACGAATCACGACTTCCGCCGCGGCGCCGGCCGGACGCTTCTCCTGCATCCGCGGGGCTTCGACCGCGACAGGGGCCGCAACGGCGCCCTTGTCCGCGGGCGCCCGGCCCGTAAGGCGGGCATCGCGCTCTTCGGCGGCCCCATCCCCGGCCCCCCCTTCCGGGGATGTAAGCGCGGCCAGCAGTTCGCCGAGACCATCGGGAACGGAAAGCTCATCTCCCGGCTGCGCGCCCTCTAGAGATTCGATCATCTCCCTGAGTGTATCGCACGACTGGAGCAGCAGATCGGTACAGCCGCCGGTGATCGTTATCCTGCCCTCGCGGGCCTCGGCCAGAATATCCTCGTCCATGCGCGCGAGTCTCTGGATGTGAGCCAGCCCGAGCATGACCGCCGTGCCTTTGATGCTGTGGAAGGCGCGAAAGATCGAATTGATTTTTTCAGCAGCATCGTCGCCCTGGACGCCCAGCAGATCGCTCTCGGCCTCGGAAACGTGTTCGAGGGATTCGATCATGAATTCCTGGAGAATCTCGATGTCGGTATCATCACGCAGTATCACCGGCGACACGGCGACCCGTTGCACCGGGCCCTTGGGCTCAGGAGGGTGCGGCGGCCGCTTCCGACCCCCGGCGCTTTGGGCTTCGAGAGCGGCCCGCAGGGCATCAGCCGGTCGCTCCAGCAGATCGCCCCTGCCGGCCTCCTCCCCGGCCAGTTGGCGAGCGGCCGCAACGATGGCGCCGGCAGTTGCCTTTATGACCGCGGGCCGGTCGGAAACACTGCCCGCGCCCACGGCCTCAAGAGCGTCAAGAGCGAGCGCAAGAATGTCGCGCACCTCAGAAGATTTCCGAGGCACGCCCTTGAGTATGCGGATGAGTGCGTCACGGACTTGAGCAAACGTTGCTTGGCCGTCTGTGTCGACCGTCGACAGTTCGAAACTCAGCTCGACAAGAGCGTCGCTAACCTTCTGTCTTCGACTCATTTCTGGTTCCCCGTCCCGTTTGCTCTTCCTGGGTCGTCTCGGCTGAAGACGGGCCGAGAGAGTAGACATGCCCCCCTTCGTAGCGTCGTGAGGGAATGCGTCAGAAGCGGCGCGGTTTCAGTTGATTGCCCCCGCGCGTGTGAATGGGTAGTCAGGCTTTGCCGGCCGGGCTTGAGCGATACAGCTTGCACTACAACCGCCCCTCTGCCCGACCAGGAACACCATCCATAGCGTGGTGCTCAGAGAATAGCGTCGGCGAGATAGGAGGTGGTCTTTAACTGCCCCAAAAAAAGTGCCTAACCTGCCACTGTGGACCGGCAAAGCCGGGCAAAGCCTGATGATCGCCTGTTCCCGACAGGCGCAAGAAATGGTCTTCATCCGCTGATTTTTTGCCCCGTGGTGCTCAATCGGCCGATGTGGTGTGCCGATATATATACAGGCAGCATACAATGATAAAACAAGGGGGGTGCACTCCTCCAATTGGAGGGTGGCAATTGGGTGAGACGCTTGGTCGGGCATTTAGCACTCAGTCGCCTGTGCACCCCTTCGGATCAT
>SDBT01007736.1_pt1 | contig 17644 bp, 15 predicted proteins | sample 2277101 | NCBI WGS metagenome assembly SDBT01 (sample SAMN10404973, study PRJNA504765) | marine sediment metagenome | isolation source: marine sediment core GS10_PC15, 103 cmbsf | place: Arctic Ocean: Southern Knipovich Ridge | collected 2010 | reverse complement strand
ACTTCCCTCTCCTCCAATATGAAGGCATGTGGTAGTTCCATACTCTTCTACGTGTCTTGTGCACTGTCACTTGCTGGACTGTGCCTGGTTGGCTACATTCTATTCACTACTCCGATGAAAGCACCCCCGCCGAGTTCAATAGAGCCACAATCTCGCGACCCTGTTGAGCCACAGCCTCAACTAACAATCGTTGAAACAGAACCAATGCCGGAAACAGCGCACGGGACTTTTTCCGTGGACTACCTACAACCTACTACGCGATGCGATAGTTCGGTAGTGGGCATTATGCGCGGAAAGACCCCTTGCTTTGAATCAAAAGATGGCTTATCCAACTACGTGTGCTTGGATGATATTGTACGAGACCAGATGCGCTTACTTGCCTTACACAGCGGACTTGAGTACGTGTGTACGACGATGTTTCAACTTCGCAATCCAAATGACACAATTCCATGTGTTTGTTCCATGACCTTCCCTGGACGAGATGGCGGATACACGATTGTCCAGCCAAGTGTGATTGAAGTGTCTGTAGAAACTGATGTGGTGATCATGCAGGGCAGGGGATCGGGTCGCTTGCCTGTTTTTCTCGAGGTAGTCAATCGTTACAGTGCCCAAGATCACGCAACTATCACCTTTCGAGGGAATGAAGTTCCACGCGTGGCTGAAGCGCTTCGTTCCATTGGAATCGATGTTTATCAGAGTGTATGAAAAAAACATTTTCTAATTCAATTCCTCTCTGTCGTGACATCTTAAATAACAGCAATGATCCCCCGCGTAGCACTGTACCGCCCAATAGATATCACACGCCATTTGGCACTTAATTACGTCTATCTCTTCGGATGAAGGCGGGAATCCCTTCACTAACTCATCCCACCAACGCAGATGCTTCGTGGTAATCACAGGGGCTGTCGATGGGTGATCTTGGTCGACGATGTCCTTGTTGAATAGTGTTGTTACAGTTTCTCCCAGCCAATGAGTTTGCACGTCTTCAGCAGTGATCGTAACGGGGGACGCCCCTGGTGTGGTAAGGACCTGCAACACGGTCGTAATGAAATGCAATGATTTCTCGCGGTCCGTTCCGCCTTCCGTCATCTCGCGAGAGGGGATGAGGCGAAGGGGCTCGATTTCGAGGGGACTCTGGTGAACGACGGAGAGAGATGTCTCCTCTTGTTCGACAGGACTCTGGTGAACGACGGAGAGAGATGTCTCCTCTTGTTCGACAGGACTCTGGTGAACGATGGGGAGAGACGTCTTCTCTTGTGCTAGTCTGAATTGATGCGCGTTTTCTCGAACTTCTTTAACGTGGATCAACGCAAGTATCCTCGCGAGGGTATATTTGTGTCGAAGCGGCTCGACAACTTCCTTCTCGTCGAGCCGCCCTTTGCTTTGTTGATTCCTGTCCAAGAATTCTTCCAGGGGACTGAGCATATCTGCAGTGATCGCCTGCAGATTTTTCAGGTATCCATTTTCTACTTCAAGTAGACTAAAGCATCCCTCCTCCGTCCCGGGCGTTGCCTCATGTCTCAAGGGTCTTCTGGCCTTTCTTTGAATACTCAATAAGATTGACTGTGCGGCTCGTGCCGTTTTCGGTGTCAGCGATTTTTCAGGACGCTGTACCGGAAGTGACTCCAGAAGGATATTGTGTGTCTCCAGTTGCGCACGAAGATAGGTGCGAGCTGCCTGCATTTGCGCATCGCGAAATGATTGTATCTCATGGTCGTTGCATGAATCATTGGACAGTAGGCCCAGAGTGTACTTGATGAAATCTTCTTTGGCGTTGTTTGAGGTCTCTTCTAGTTTGTTCAGGCGTTTTTGGATGGAGGCTGACGGAGAAAAGAACTCCTTGATTTTTGTGAAAAAATCAAGCGTACCTGCCTCACTGAAAATGTACTCTTCTTTGATCAAGCGATCCCGTAAGGTGGACAGTGCGAGGACTGTCTGGTGGAGTTCTTTGGGAGAGATGCTCCCATACGGCGTAGATTGCCAGCGTTTCAGCCTTTGCGACAGGAGGTATGCATCAGACCTAGTCGCCTCATATTCGGCAGTACATCTTTGCTCAAACCTAAAGGGTCCGGCGTGTGCAAATGACGCCTCGGCAATCCCAGTCGTCCCTGCGTCATACACTCCAGATTCGAAGAGAAAGGATTTGTAGTTTTGGAATGCATTGCCAATGGGCACTGCCTCTGTTGCCCACAGCCGATCACGATGAAGCCCCATTAATGTTTTCTGGAAGAAGGGGATCCCTTCTTGCAAGACCATTCTGGCGTCCAGGCGTATTGCGGCGCACTTAGCCTCATCCAGAGCCGCCACATCGCTATCCAACGCACGCGGTATCAGTGTCTGAAAGAAGTGATGAACTTGTTGCATTGCGGACGCAAGTGGGTGAGGTGTGTCTCTGAGCAAACTTCGGAGTGCCGTATATGTCACTCTCGCTGTATATTCCGCGACATCCACTTACTACTATTGCGCTTTGGATGATCAAATGAGAAGACAAGGCGTATATATACGCAGAAGAAGTGGATTCAGCACGCGATCGTGCCAAATTTTGAGAAGGAAAAAAAAAATGGGTACCTACAGTCGATACCATCCCCAGGAAATGCCTTACTTCGCTGGACAACGCCCTCAAACACGGCCACAAGGGATGTGGGAGTGGATGAAAACGAGCTCGCGCTGGAAAACGTATGCCAGCCTGGCAGAAAACAGTGGGTGGGGCGAACAAACGCTACAAGGGATTGCGCCAACGCATCCCAAAGATGAATATACACTGATGGTATTTGCTGAAGACACAGAAGATGCGCAAGCCCTGAAATCCATTGCCGCACGTCTCAAAACCACTGAGGACTTTCGTTCGGTTGTCAAGGAGGTGTTGAACATGCAGTTGGTCCAAGGAAACATGGTCCCCGCGTTGACAAACACTATTCGTTCAGATAGGAACGTAGTAAACGCGCCCATTTTTTCGACATTTCTTGTGAAGGGAGAAAACGCAATGCCGCACCGCTGGATGGTGTTTCCGGCAAATGCGTCGACTAGCAAACCACAAACATTCAACAGGCTGGCTTTGATCAATGGCGAAAATCAATTTGTGCACATTAATCGCGAGGTATCCGAGGTGTTAATGCCAGATGGCGTACGCAATTTTAACATCGTGGTACTGAAGGAACCACTGCTGCTCGTATCGGAGGCGGTGTGAGTGCATCTGTGATTATTGGGGCACGCGTTCGTGAGACGTGTCTTTGCACCTTTCTTGTTTTTTTTCTTGTGCAGAAAGTCATACACATGCTCTAAAATCGAATTTCCTGCATCAGTGGTTTGAGTAAGGCAACCCATACATAGGATACGACCACCACCACTCCGACCATCACAGCCCAGCCGCCGATACAGTGACACAGAAATTTCAGTGTCCTTAATATGACCCGGCGACAGAGGCAGCAGAAACACGCCCCGCATGTAATAAAAAAAAGCGCTAACACACCGACAAAGATGACTGTACTCATTGAATAAGTTGGGAAGGAAATTTTTTAAATTAAATCTTCCTCGTTGTTTTGCTCGTATGCCTTTCTTCGAAAGGCGGCTTTCCTTCCAGGAGTTGCTGAAGGCGAATTGGCCTATTTTTGGCCTTTGGTTGGCTGTCATACAGTGTCAACAAGTGGTTCTCCGTTTGCTCGAAATCGAAGAAAGAGAGAAATTGAAACGGACTGACGACCGTCGCTGGTTTGTAGAGGCAAGCCCTCTCAGTAACGGCGAATCCTTCTTCACGTTTGAAGTTGTGGGATTGATTTTTAGAGTGGATGGAGTTTGCAGCAAGAAAGAACTACGGTGGCCGTTGAAAGGGACATATGATGTGCGCAATCCACAAATCCCATTCACAGTGCAGGATTTACTGAAGGAGTGCACTCTCTCATTCCCACTGATCAAGACAGCACAGTGTATTGACGTGAATCCAGTGCAAGAGGAGGACAGCCCTGTGCTGTTCTCTCTGTTTGACTCACATGCACAGGACCTGTTGCTGTACCAAGTATGTAAAACTTGTTTGATACTGTACGGAAGCCACCAGCGTAAATTTTGGGTGCCGGGGTTCCGGAAATGGGTGTGTTTCGAATGCTTGGTCTCGCCGCTTGAAATCGCAGACCCTCTTACTCCTGCAATGTGTCTGATACCGGACTGCACTACTGCGAGTAAGGTCTCGGTATGGGTGTCTAAAGCCTTAGAAAACCAGGCTATTGTTTCCCCCTTCTTCATGTGCCAGAGTCATAAACAAAACTCCAAAAGATCCCTCGAGACCTTTAGATCAGACGATCCCACAGAGCCCGCAAATTTGCTGAGTCTCCCCTTCCTCTGTTCGCTATATGCGAAATGGCTCAACCACGGGGTCAGGAATGTAAGCAGTGATACGCGCGCAGTAAGTATGATCAGTGACAATTGCTTATGGTTCCTGGCGAGTGCCGCGTGTGCTTTTTTTCACTGCGTTTCCAATGCAGAGATCAAGCTGTTGGACCAAATGCCAACACCGTGGACAAATCCATTTATTTTTGACCACGCACATCTGTTGTTTCCAAGTCCAGTGCAACCGAGAGAAGATGCACTGGCAGAATTCCGCGAGATGATGCTTCACGCTGGCAAGCAAGTGGTCCAAGCGCTGAAGCTATTACCGGTAGAAGATCCCTACAAGATTGATCGCGAGGCAGACTTACTTCATCAATTGCGCGAGCAACGCCAATTCGCTATTGATTTAGAATCGCAGTTGCGACAAAAAGACAAACGGATTGAAGACATGAAGAAAGCCGAAGAGGAATCGCTTCCCATGCGCCTGTCCGTCAAGGCGACTTCCCGATCAACCGCCGTAGTGGATCTTCAACAACTGTTAGACACATACAAGCGCGCAAACTTTCTACTGAAGAAAGACAATACAAAAAAGGAGCAACAGATGTTGCAGATGCATGCGGGGGCGGTACAAGAGAGCAAAAAGAGGCAGCGCGAATATAAGCTGCTACAAGAGGAGCAGCAATACTCGCGCCTAAAACACTCTAACACACTGGAGATTACGGCAGCCAGTTCGAATCGAATGTTGCTGTTTCCAGATTCTCAAAACACGTAAACGGAGGAGGATGATTGTATTGGAGTGTTGCAAGTGCTGGAAAAACAAGAATTGACGGGTTGCGTGTGCTCTCCACAGATTGCGTTGATTCACATCAGAAATAATTACTCCTGGGATATTAGTTTGTGGGGGCAACAACGATAGCCAGAAGTTCGCTCCTGTGTCAATTGACGCCAGCGACTTCCGTACAATGGTGATATCCGCGTATAGGCACGGTACCCGAATGGGAAGTAGCGAATGTTGTTGGATTTTTTTGAATTCACGATAAACATATACCACCGTGATCTTACAGCGCGGTTGTTGTCGCATTTCTTGGCCGCTCAGGATCCACTGCAACAACAACCACCCGTGCCATTGCTCTTGCTCCTGCCATGGGATGTAGGGGATTTCGTTATCGTCGTCTGCTTTCTGTTCCAAAAGCAACAGGATATCTGATGCAGTGGCGAGAGCAAGGGGGGCGAGCGGCAGCGCTCGCAGACAATACACCCAGAAGTCGCTTTGGAGATATCTACCGGCCCAGGTGCACTGGGGTGAAGTGTCCAGCATGTTGGCGCGACAAACAGATTTCTCCATGGCGCGCCTGTCAAACCCATCGAAAAATGCTTGCTCTTGGAGCGTACTAAGGTTCGCTGTTACAGAGAGGGTGTCTGTGTTGAAGAAAGAGACTATGTGCTCGGCTTCCAAGACATCGTAATGGAAGACCGGTCGCTGTAGCACATCAACGTCGTCCACCATCCCCTTTGTTGTTCCAGCAGCGGTGTAGTGCGCAATAACAGCGATCAAAAATATATTGTTGTCTACCGCGATCGTGCGTAGGTTATTTGTTGTTATAGGACTTTCGACGACGACGCGAGGCTGCACAAATTCAGCAGTGCGTAGGTAACGATCGTCGCCAGAGAGCAACAATAAGAACGTGCTGATCAAGTGCGAAAGGAGTGACACGGAAACTTTGCTTAGCGTAGGAGTCCGTGCCCAGAACACCTGACATGAAAGCGGTGTCACGCGTAGTAGGACTGACGTAAAGAGAAAGGAATGCGCTTCAGTGTTTCCACTTAAACGCAAGGAGATCAAAAAGAAGACATGACGTGTTACACTTCCTGCGTGCAAATATGTCTTTACCCACTGTGTCCCCAACTGTTGGAGCATGGCGAACTGTATCCTTAGTGGAGAGAACTCTCCTTCTGCTGCAGAGAACACGATAGGTTTCCACAGAATATTAGCTAGGGGGAACCGAAGAGCGGCTTCGTACTCAACATCGTGGTGATCAAACGTCATTCGACGCAGACGTTTACACTGTGTCATCCTGGCAAATCTTCTTTTTTACTCACTTGCTAAACTAAGTGAAATACCGAAACGGTGCACTGCCAACGGTTGTTGCTCCAACACATAGACCTGGACACGGGGAGTCTCAAAAAAGTGTTGCGGGAGGGGGTTAGAGCCGCGCAAACGCGACGATCTGATGTGCAAGAAAAATGTTCGCGGCGCGCGCGCGAAAAAAAAATGTTTTGGGTCAGCTGGTCATGGGCCGAAAAATTTTCATAAACATAAATCATGTATGTTTTATGAAAATTTTTCCCGGCCAGTTGGTCAAAAAAAATCATGAAAAATCTGGCGCGCGCGGCACGTCAGAAACGCCGATGATCGGCAGTGCTCTAGAGCTTCGTGTACCGTACTAACCTGTGCAGTTTTTCAAGGTGCGTCTTCCTGTGCCAAGTAGCGAAGGCCTACGGCACTATTTGAGGAAGAACTAAACCACTTGCTTGTTGTTGTTCAGCGATCGGCTTCTTGTGAAAACTCGGCAATCAACGACTTCAGTGTTGAGCTGAGGTCCATTTGGCTCCGTCCAGTCACACTACGTGAGTCTTGTGTATCCACTTGCCCTTTGCACTCGTGCAGTACGAGTGCAATCCATGCAACCACCGCTTGAGCTGCAAACTGCATGCACAAACATCGTCCTTGCGTGATCAGAGCGAATCCCCCGAACACCTGAAAGATGAACGGATGGCGTTTTACGCCCCACCGCCACTGACGTTTTCCTCCATCACGGAGTAGCGCCGTCTCTCGTAACACTGCATTCTCCATCCATTGGTAGCCTTCGGTATGAAGCATATACGCCTTGAACAACTCCAAAGTCATGAACTCTGCACAAATGAATGGGACGCGCACCCGATCGAAAAAGTCATGAATTCGTATCTCGCCCAGGTTCATCATCCATTCCACTTGAGCGCGACTGTTCGTGACACCCAGGCGTTCGTATGCTTGTATCGGACAATCATTATTATTCATGCGCATATGTTCCTCTTTATCTCCAAAGCGATAGAACGTGTTTTTGATCACTGTGTTAATCAACGCTTCGCACACTACTGTCTCTGCTTGATTAGCGGCTTGCTTTCTGATCCAACGGTAGAACCCTCGCACCAATTGGTGGAAGACGCCATCGCGTCCGGCAAAACACTGCTGATCGATGAACGCAGCGCAGTCTCTGTGTTCGATTGTCCGCTCAATGTGTGTCAGTGTAAACATACTCATCACGTTACACTGCACACGCCGTGCATGCAATAGCACTGTGGCAATGTGTGTGATCCACACGCTTGCCACTTCCCAGCCAGTAGTGGTGGGGTGCACCATTTTCTGCAAACTGCCGTTGGCCACCGTCCGCTGATGATCCACTGTCATCCATAACAGGAAACAACGCTGCTGGAGTAGATTAATGTAACGCCAAATACGCCACGCGTACTTGAATTCGTACACAGCACGCCATCTTCTACATAATGCTTGCACCGCTAATGTGCATTCCACTTGTGTGAATTTACTGATGTCGGGGTTTGCGCACAGTTCACGAATGTCGAGTTCCTTGGGACAATCACATGGCATCACTACAGGAAGCGACTCCTTGTCGTTATCATTGGCATCGAAGAATGCGGCATGGGCATCTCGGAGAAAATTGTCACGACGTCGGTCGCGCAAATAGATCTGAGTCACTTGATGCCGTTGATCGCTGGAACTCCAGCGAGGGAGATGTTCCGCGATAAAGGCTTCAATACTTGAGGTGCACGCGAATACAACGCTTTGACAGCTCCACTGGTTATTGGATACACCTGTCAATTCCATGGCTGCTTCGAGGCGGAAGACGTGATGACGTAGGTGTTTCCAATTGCGTGCGCAAACGTCGTAAATGGCCACTTGTATGACATGCAGCGCAAAACAACATTCGTTGGTAACAATTTCATCTTCATCGTCGTCGTCCTCCTCCTCTTCTTCTTCCTTATCTCCTGCTAGCTGTGCTGCCAAAAGTGTGAATAATGTGAAACACAGATACGCAAACAGACCTGTATCTGTTGGCAGGTCCAAAGCCGAGATAAATTCCCAGAGGTAGACATCACGCCCCAATGCCCGAAACGCGTCAGCGTCAATCCACGCTTGGCGACTGACCACATCGGATATCTTGTGTAAGGCTACCAGTTTGACGTTAACGAAGTCATCAAGTGTTCTCTTCCTGGATGACACTTGTTCCGATGTTATCTCCGTCGCTTCATCAATGATTGAAAGAAGCGAAGCCATAGAGATGCGAGAGAAAGAGAGGTTTTCGCGCGACTAAATGTTTCCTTAACGTATATACATCAATATACAAACAACGTTCAAAAACCGCCTCACAAATCTTTCTGACCTGCTCTCCCTTATTTTTTTTGATATGACTTTTAACGGGTTCAGCATCTCGAATATGGTATTCGAGAATATCTTCGATATCTATGGAGCATCCGATGAAGATATCCCCGACAGATCTGAAGGATTGGATGAAGAAGTCGTCGTCATCGTTGTCTTATATATCTTACTTGTTGCCTCATAGATGTTCTGGGGAGGAATTTCGCGCGACTAGATGTTTCCTTTGTATACATATCTATATACAGGTGTGCACATCGTACGAAATCTCGCTTCTTTCCCTTTGAATTTGATTTCATGGACTCCGAGGATGAACCCGAGTTGATGCACGACAGCGAAGCGGAAGAAGAGCCAGTACGAGAGTATGTACTCCTACCTGCAATTGCCCATCGACGTAAGCGCAAACGCTTGCAGGAGGAAGGGGAAGAGGACACTGAAGAGGATTACACTCGACTATTGGAGGAGGAAATGGCCGACTGTAAAATCTGTCAAGTGATTGGTATCATGTTGGAAACCAATCAAGAGCTGGAAAAACTTTTGCGTGTTGGCAGTGCGGCTTGGGAGGCCGACCGCAAAGAATACCTCTGTGTTCCGGAATTTTCTCGATTCCGCTACATTGCCAGGCAATGGAACGACAACTTGCTACCTGAATTGCAAGCGCGCGCACTTGTAGAAGCCACTGTGTCCAATTTTCGTCAGCCAGAGCCGCCAACGATGGACGTTGCAATATTGGTCCAGTGGACATCCAAAGACGTTTCCCGACACTTCAACAACTGCACCCGTCTGCGCGAAGTCAAAATCGTGGATGGCATGCTCGAGGATTTCCAGGATATCTACGAGACAATGCTCAAAGGAGAAATCGTATATCGCGAGTGCAGAGACCACAAGCTGAAACATGACCCGAAGCAAATGATCCTCTTGCTGAAATTGAGTACTCACATCAAGCAGCTGTGTTTGACTCGTTATCAAATTGCGTCGAAAAAAGTGACAAATTGATCAAGATGGATACATACGCACTGCGTCCTATATGTATTCATTTGCTAAGTGCTGCTACCATTGCTGTTTAAGCATGTTCTCGCCTGAAAATCTTGTCGGCGAGTTCCAGGGGACCCCTGCCTATGAAGTTCATACGGAACCGCGGATCATACAAACAATTCACGCCCGCACTGTCTCAGAAACGCAGCAAGCTGACAACTACTTGACTAGCGATATAGTCTTTTTGGTAAAAGACGCTCAGGGGACTCAAGAGATGGGGCATCATGTGTTTGGGCTACAAGTCATTAACACTGAATTGGAGTTGGCAGCGCGTTGTAGTACACGCGAGCGTGCTCTACAACGCGAGATGGATCACGCCCCTCCGTTGACACCACGAAAACGCAACATAGAGGAAACCCGCAGTGAACAGGAACCTGCACAAGTACAGAGATTACTTCCATTTTCCGACGATCACGATTGTGTGATATCACTACTGCGCTCACTCGGGACCATTTTCATTGATCGCGCCACCGTCCCTGGCTATCACCGGCCCACTGTGGGCCTCATCAACAAGAAAATCATCCCCTTATCAGTCCAATTGTACGGCGAACAGCGTTACATGCGCAATCTGTGGCATGGTGCGCCGCGCTCCGGAGATTCACTGTTTTTGGTATTGAAGAGAACGAAGGAGCATCTGAGTCACGGATTCATGGATTCACGGGGGCGTCAACTGACTGACCAACCGACGTCTACTGCTCCACTTCAGATAACCGCTGTGAGTCGGCTCGATGGAACACGCGTACTACACTGCCAGTCAGCGAGTGGCGTGCCCAGTGATGACGACTTCGACTACCTCGAAGACAACAAGCGATTTAAAGTATTCAGTGCGGAGAAGCGCAAAAAGATCGGGGGGCGAGATTTTATTGACTTCAGCAACCTGGGTAAAAGAGATAAACACTTTATTTTGGATGGCTACTACGAAATGGGGTCACCGTTGATGGAATTCAAGTGCATCCGTTACGCGCACCAAGAATCTTCGGCGGGGGGGAGAGCGTTCATTCGAAGATCAAACGCCATTGCGGAGGCAGATCAGAGTAAACTTGATTGCTTGACCAATGTCAATGCCATTGCAACTTGTTTCTAGAAAAATAATATAAAAGACACCAATCTTGAAACACAAAAAAAAACGCGTATACACATAGATGTGGCGTGTGTAGTATTCAACCTTACTTTCTCTGTTCTTTCGGGCCCGAAAGACAAACCAAAATGGGGGATTACACACCTGCTGCTTTCACTTTGGAGGGGGATGAAGCACGTCCAACTGGCCCGCGCCTACGTGACATCAAAGAGGGAGGGTATACCGTGATCACAGGGGTTTCTGATCGCAAGAAGATCATCCTGGCACAGGCAGGAGGGAGTCGAGCTGAGCATACAGCTTATCCAGGTGGATCCGGTATGGAAGGAGCACACACTTTGTACCGCGAGGACATTGCTTTCCAGTTCAAGTCCGATACGCAACTGTTGCCGGAACCTAGCGTACTTACCAGCATGAATGGAGTTTCCTTGCCCCCTCACATAATCGCGCAAATCAGGGCACGCCGGCTGAGCAAAGATGTGTCCGGCCCTATCACCAAAGAAGAATTGATCGACGCGTTGAATGACCCTCGCTCGATCAAGTTCATTGGACAGCCGTACTTCACCGAATTTAGGCATATTTCAGAAGGCCTTAGTCAAGTTGAGGCGCAGAAAGGCGCAACGATTGGGTTGCAAATGAATGGACGGAATGAAGTTGTACTAGGCCCGAAGCGAGTGGCTCCGGGCGACATACTGGAGGGCAAATTTCTGTCGCTGGAAGATCTGAAACCGGCGAACATTGAAACGAATCGCTCAAGCACCCGAAGTTCGATTCGTGGTGTTCCGCATGATCCGACGCGCCCGCAAAAAATGGCACAGCAGGCCATATGTGATGTGGTGTGCAACACATCACAAACTCACAAGGCTATGAATTTGGATCCATGGTCGGTAGACGCCGATCGCGCCGGGTACAAAGCCGATGACGAAAACTTCGTGGGAGCAACACTGGCGAAGGGATCCTTAACACACCTGGTGTTGGGAATCTACTATCTGATGAATAAGAAAATTTTAAGTGTGTCTTTCTATCCTGATGTTGTTGGGGGGGAGCTCCCCGACAATGTTGACAATGACCATCCTATGGAAACCGCGGTGTTCCTCGCCCAGTTGTTGGGGGCGGTTCCTGTGGAATCATCTAGCTCTGATTACATGATGAAAAAAGTTCCCGCCGATCTTACCACTACCCTCTTTCGCGAAACAGTCCTGAGCATGTCCATGCCAGAAACAGTGAAGCTGTACCCTCTGCTATTCGGTGCCAATGCCAATGGCACCGAAAATTCGCTTCTGAACCCCACGACTCACCGCCTGAGAGAGACCACTTCGATTGCAGCCAAGTTGTTTAAATCCCAACAGTCTGGATTCAACCAAATGATTGCGGCGTTCACTCAGCTTCTGAACGGACAGCTCGAACATCAGTTGGGCGTGGCATTGCGTGGTGAACCCGGGAATGCCATATGCTCTTATTTGAAAAGATGATGTTCCCAACATAAAAACATTGTATACTATACCTCTTTTGAAATCTCTCGCTCTCTCTCTCTCTCTCTCGATGTGGACGTGGTCCATTCTATTTGGATTATTGCTCACGTTATTGGTATGCTTGCTTGTAACTGAACATAAGGCCTTTTTTCGCGCATTCTCTAAAGCCATAATTGTAATCATCCTTGTGGTAGTTGTGCTTGCGGTGATGACCGTTCTATCGGATCCGTCGACACGATCAAAGATTGACGAAGCAGCCGTAGACAGCATTGGCGACGTGACGCAGATGTTCCGCAAGCTCGTCGAAGTGAATTTTGGGATAGCAATGGGCAGGGCCAACAACGACGAAAAGTAAAAAATTAGGGGCCCTTCTCCCAAGTAAGTGATTTGTGGGCGTATAAGCTTTCTACATCGGCACCAGAATGAGAGTGTACTGTCACTGTGAGAATGCAGCGCGACGCCGAAATCAATGCCTACTGCAGGCAGTTTGTTGAAGAGAGTGGCGGGAATCGGACATTTGCTGCCTTGGAAAATTTAATGGAAGATGCAGCGGTAGCGTCATCGGACGAACGCGTAGAGTTCCTGCATCAAAGCGCAGAGTTGTACATTGATATGGTGACACCATTTCGCATGATCGCACAGAGCGGGAAGCATGGGGGGCGAAAGAAGAAGAAGAAGAAGAAGAAGAAGGCGGCCAAGTCACTACGCCATCTGCGTCTCTTGCTTACAAAATCCCGCGCAGAGCTCGCTGGATTGCTGATCTTCAAACAGATAGAAGACGATGTTGTGCCCGCGCATTTGTTGCTGCTAGAGGTGGACCCAAGCGCGCATGTACTCTCCCTTGAAGATTTTCGCTTTGGTGGTCCTTTAACCCGGCAGACACTGGCTAGGTCAGTGCTACGTAAATGGATTGAATCGAAGCGCATATGGACTACTTCCAATCAAATGTCAGATATGGCGACTCCCATAGAAGGGGTTATTGAGCAATTGACACAGCACATCTCCCGGAATGCAGCTTCTCCACCGCAATTGACGCGCCGTCAACAGCAAGAAGACGAATCACCGACTTGGAGTCCCTCTCTCGATGACCCCGTGCTTGCCGTGCCAGGTGGCTACAACATTCAAGCAGCGTGGCAAGATTATCTTGCTGTCGAACATCTGTATCCCGGGCGCGCCTCACGTCAAATGGCGATTGGTATGGCAAACGCCCTGGTGGCATTCGTTGATGAGCGGCCGATGACTGAAGAAGAAATTCCTGATGTAAGATTACGCGCGCTCACCAACAAGTACTTTGTTGATGCAATGGGTCAGTGGTCAGCCGTCAAAAAGAAGTATGCAGTGCCTTGGTCTATTTTGCTGTCCAGTAGGCAACGCGTAGTCCCCTTTGAACTGGGCAGGAAGCGCGCCAGTGCGTTCCTTGCCACGCGTGAGCGTCTAGAAACTGAGCTGATACGTGGAGTAATGGCCAGTACTGTTGAACATCTGTTTTCGCCCAAACAAAATCATCAGCAGACGACCAAGTCAGAACAGGCGCTAGCATTTCCGCGTCAATGTGCTTTTCTGTTATGTAGCAGCATACTGGTGGAGCAATCATTGGGACTCGAATAAAAATTCCTTCCGCCACTTCTGAGTTTGTTTCATAATCCAATTCCTTCTTCTATGGATCGCACGTTTTGTGTGTCGTCAGTGGTCTTTCTGATCGTGCTAATCCTGTGGACGGCGGTCTTATTAACTGGATTTAGTTTTTTGCAAATTCTGGAAGTAATGCGCGACGCAAGCCCACTGACGACGCAGTTGACATGGTTTGCCATGGTTTTGCTGGCGATTGGACTTCAAAACATTTTTGTCTTGTGCAAATATTGGATCCCCGTGCACCAATCATGGATCATCTTTGCCTTGCTAATGGAAGTGTTAGTTCTTTTATTCTTATGTCGACGTAAATTCCATCCCGTGAAACATTTTTACGCAGCCGCGGTAGCCGCGTGAAAAAAAAATCCCTCCACTCTACTTCATCATGTCCAATATTGAAGAATTGCATGGCGGAATTCTACGCCGCCGTGATGAAAAGGCACTGGTAGACCGATTGGAAGAAGAGACCGAGGTTGAATTACGCAACCAGCGACTTCAACGCCGCCGTGAGGAAAAGGTAATGGCATACCAAATGCAAGAAGAGACCGAGGATGAAATCACCGACCGCGTAATTAAACGCCGCAATGAGAAGGCAAAAGCAGTCAAATTGCACGAAGAGGTCGAAGATGAAATCACTGACCGCGTAATTCGACGCCGTAATGAGAAAAAGGCAAAAGCAGATCAATTGCAAGAAGAGGCCACGAGACGCACTGTCGCCCATCTGCTCCAAGCATGGGAAAATCAAACACCTGAGGGTGGACCCTTTCCAACAATGCGTACTGTATACCCACAACAAGAAGAGCACAGGGTGATGTTTCAATGGCTGAGTGATCACGAATCACAAGAATGGTTCATGTTACTCAACCCGTATATGAAGCGCTTGGTGAAACTTTGTCCTTCAATTGCAGTGCCAGCGATTGCATTCGCGCCCGACTATCAACCCATTTACATCACTCTTGAATTCGAGAATGATGTCGTTTCTCCGCCTATGAGTGATTCTGTGACCGCAGGATTCGATAGTAAGACATATACCCTGATGTGGACCATGCCGTGGTTGGTCTTGCCGATGTTGCTTCTGCTCTACGACGTGCCGAAGGTGATACCTTTTGCATTAGGGGGGTTTACATTGCTGAGGTGTTTTAAAGAGATGATGAAGAAGTAATCTGCACTTCGAAAGAGTGTACACGAAAAGAGAGAGAGAGGGACTTGACTTTTACCGGGATCTATTGTTTTTATGAATTACCGCGCATTTGGCTTCGTGAAAATACATACACTCATTCATATGAGGTTCATACACAAATTGTGCACAAACTCGTATACTTCGATCACGGACATGTCCTTTACGTCGAGTGTATAGAAGTCGCAATCCTTGCCAAAGTGTTCTGTTCTGTCCATGGCAAGTTTCTCGAAATGCTTATGTAGCGTCGTTAGATACTCGAGTTTGATATCTTTTTCTTCAAGACGATTGCGAAGCTTGATGCGCTGCAAGCAGATGGAAGGCGGCGCCCTTAGGTAAATCACGACGTCACAGTAACTCTCTGGCACAACTTGCTGCCAATTGTCCCATGTATAGTCGTACGCCTTCATCGCCGCTGGAGTCTTTTGCAGATTGACCTTTGCAAACACATAGCGATCGACCACCATATGATTATCGACAAGTATGCCGTAAGACTTAGAAACAGTTATTGATTGTTTCAGACGCTTCAAACGCGACGAGAACGTGGCAAACTGGAACGGGGCGGCCATGTTTTTCGGATCTTCATAGAATGCCTGCAGCAATCCGGTTTTCTTCCATTCATCGACAGGTTCATCGACCAGGGTCCAGGTAGATCCGTGTTCTCGAAACTGGGTTAAAACGCTACTTTTACCAACACCAATGTTCCCGATGACCGCCACCGAGACAGGACGTGCACATGAAGTCATTGTTTCTCGAGGAAAGAATCGCGCAAGAGGGGGGAGGGGAATGAGATAAACGATACGACCCTTTAATTTTGATTAATTATTTTGAAAATAATTACATCAGACAAAAAAATGCAGCCATGTATTACCCCTGAGAGTACAACAAATCTGGCAAAGCTGCCAATATCAACTTGTTGTAGAATTCGTTTGCATTGTACAGACGAATCGCTTCGCGTGATAATGTTTGCCACGAGTTGGCAAGCTTGCTTTCTCGGCATGGAGATTTGTCAGAATGGCATAGTGCGCGAAAGGTGAGCTTTCTAAGGTCAACCACCACATAACTGTGTTCACTAGAATGCGGATTGTTCGGACGGAAAGAGCACACACCAGTACGCATTGGAAAAAGGACTGATCCGCGCGCCGAGCTGTCATCCATGTTGAATGTTACGTATTCGTGGAAATCGTTCATTAGGTTATATGAGAAGGCGACTGCGATGTCGCGACGGCACAACTCCAGGAATGGAGTCTGCCAAATGTCGATTCGAGTACTGATTGTGCCCCCGCTTGAACGGCGCTTGATCCGTGACCCAGGGTCAGGCAAATCCGATTCGCGACTCCGTTTGCGAATCAGAGAAGTTGACCCGTAGTGTCTCAAGAACGCCTCGTTGTAACCAATCAAATAGATATATGGGAGGTATGCAGCTCGATGGAACAGGAACACATTTGTGATTAACGACTCGTGAAACAAGCTGCTCCGTGGGCCCAGGTGATGGTCAACGGAGCAGACAGTAGTGCCCGTCGATCTCACGACAGAGTGCGGCCAAAACACGCGCTTGGGACTCTTCCCTTTGCTGCAGTATGCACTGCGAAAGAGACGGTTCTTGCTGTAGACAGTCAAGTCGACCCCATATCCATTCAATTCGCTGCCATACTTTCCACAGAGATAACGAACGAATGCACCACAGTGGGCATTGTTCGAGAAAGCGAACCCAGGAAACTGGAGGATTAAGTGTCGGGAGTATTTCGTCGCATCAGATGCATCAAGCACGAACATCGATGCGTTGACGGTATTAAAGGACGGAACTGTGCTCATTTGTGCTTTCAATTCTGCGCAGCACAGCTTGAATAAAGTAGACTGCTTGAAGTCTTGAGCCTTGCGTTCTTCTCCTTCTGGAATCGCTCCATCGATGTCGAAGTACAGATGACAAGGTGCGTCAGAGGCAATCACTTCGTATAGGTAGTTCTGCCGCCAGCGCGAAGACAATCGTACATCGTCGGTCCCGCAAGCCTGTGCCTGCAATTGTGTTTGTATCTCTTCGGGGATCACATCTTTTTTGTTCTCGTACTGCAAGTGTTCAAATTGTTCGAGGAAGGACCCACTAAGATACACATTCTTGGCCCTGTACGTCACATTCTTGGCGAATACGGGCAATGGGGCGCGTTTTAACGCATCGCTCTGACTGAGTTGGCGAAGACCAATCTCACTACAGAAAATCCGTTCTTGAGCTTCAAACTTCACCTCCTGGCGAACGAGTGTAACTTCTGGCTCGACAGAAGAAACCATTGTTACCTTGGGAGTAAGTGAAATGCGAGGGGCAGAATGTGTGCAGCTTCAATATTTCCCTTCCACCCTATTTCATGATGTCTGGGACTGAAGATGCGATCGCTGATCACGTAATTCAACGTCGCCACGAGGAAGCGCTGCAAGAGACACCGCACTGTCGCCGATCTGCAGCAGGAATGGGAAATCATGGCTCTCGAGTCTGCAAGCGTTCCTGGCGG
>SDBT01007735.1_pt1 | contig 17645 bp, 16 predicted proteins | sample 2277101 | NCBI WGS metagenome assembly SDBT01 (sample SAMN10404973, study PRJNA504765) | marine sediment metagenome | isolation source: marine sediment core GS10_PC15, 103 cmbsf | place: Arctic Ocean: Southern Knipovich Ridge | collected 2010 | reverse complement strand
GAACAACTGATGCAAAACACATCAAAATTGCACAGGGAATTTTTAAGAAAATTTTTGACAAAGGCGAAATTTATTTAGGAAAATATTCAGGCTGGTATTGCTCTGAATGTGAAACATTTTACACAGAAAAGGATTTGAATGATGGAAAATGCCCAACACATGGAAAAAAAGCAGAATGGATTTCTGAAAAAAGTTATTTTTTCAAAATGTCAAATTACACAAAAAAGATTTTAGAAATATTGGAAAAGGATGACAAAATAATTTTGCCTGCAGGAAAAAGAAAAGAAATGATTAACAGAGTCAAGGAAGGCATGAATGATTTGAGCGTAAGCAGAGTAAATGTTCCATGGGGAATTCACGTTCCAATAAACGAAAAGCATACACAATATGTTTGGATGGACGCTCTAATCAACTATGTATCAGGCGTTGGAGCTTTTCCAACAAATTCCAAAGACAAACTGGCAAAATTCTGGCCTGCAGACATACATTTAATTGGTAAAGACATTTTATGGCATCATTCAGCAATATGGTTTTCAATTCTAATGGCAGCAGGGATTCCATTGCCAAAAACGGTTTTTGTCCACGGTTTCATTAATACAGAGTCAGGAGAAAAAATGAGCAAAAGCCAGGGAAGTGTAATTAATCCAATTGAATTGGTTGACAAATATGGTGCTGATACATTGAGATACTTTCTTTTGCGCGAAATTCCTTTTGGACAGGATGGAAACTTTTCAGAAGAAGCATTGAAGAAAAGATTAAACAACGAGCTTGCAAACGAATTGGGAAATTTGGTTAATAGAACAATTGTAATGATTGAAAAATACAACAAGGGAAAGATTCCAAAAGGGAATACAGACAAAGCATTACAGGGAAAGCTTAAGCTTGACAAAATCAAAAAGCAAATGGCAGACTTTGAGCTTCACCATGCCCTGGGAGAAATCTTTTCCTTTGCAGGCGCCTGCAATCAATTCATTAACGAAAAGCAGCCTTGGAAGCAGGAAGAAAAAGAACGGGACAATACACTTTACTCTCTTACAGATTCACTTCGCATAATTTCAATTCTTATCTCAGCTTTTATTCCTGAAACAAGCGATAAAATAAACAAGCAGCTTGGAGTAAAGGCAGGAAACCTGAAAGAATGCAAATTTGGTTTGCTGAAAGAAGGAACAAAGGTAAAAAAAGGAAAAGTGCTATTCAAAAAAATTGAGTAAAACACTACTTTCAAGGTTTTGCTAAAAGAGTGTCTTCTCTAAGAATCTTTGCCCTCTTGGCTGCAACATCTTTTAAAATTGCTCTTATTCGATACTCGGTATTTTTTATTAGTTCTCTATCTCTTTGAGTACGATTATCTGGGGTTTTTTTAGACAGGTTATCTATATAGCGCTTTAAATGAATTAATTGTATGATATCAGGCTTAATAGACGGGTCATTCAATAGCTTATGCCCATTTTTGAAATCTCTTATAAGATCCCTTGCTTTATTATTGGTCTTGGCATCCAAAAAAGCCGATCTTCTTATTTCTTTCTTTTTTATAATTTGTGGTTTTAGCGGCATAAAATTCACTCAATCTTTCCCTTCACAAGTTCTGCATACTTTTTCAATTCTGCCATTTCAGACGCCCCCTGCTCCCAGGCAAAATTTAGTTTGTCGTCCTTATGCCTTGGAATTATATGAAAGTGAACATGCGGAACAAGCTGTCCAGCAACCTCGTTATTGCTTTGCAATACATTAAAACCTTCCACCTCAGGAAGTGCAACCATTGTTGCCGCAGCAACCTTTTGAATGACTTCGGTTACAAACTTAAGCTCTTCATGCGGCATGTCCAAAAGCGTTGCATAATGATTTTTTGGAATTACTAAAGCATGACCTTTTGCAGCAGGCATTATATCAAGAAAACTAAGAACCTGCTCATCTTCATACAATTTTGTGCAGGGAATTTCCCCTTTTACTATTTTGCAAAAAATACATTCATCCAAAACAACCACCTCTTTTGAAATTATACTAAGATTAAAATAAAAGGCAATCCATCCCATGCAATTATTCTTTTCGGAATAATCCTTTCAGAGTGTTATTTGTTTAAGAATATTAGGAATTACACATTATTTAGGCGATTCTTTTTGTATGCTGTTGAAAACCTCGGAGATAATATTGATTCCTGTAGCGAAATACCTAATCTGCAGCACGCTGAATTTTCCAAGGATTTAAGATTCAGGCTTGAGTCAGGCAAGCAATTCGGTCCAATAAAAATAGCATTTAAAACATTTGGAAAATTGAATAAGGAAAAAAATAATGCAATTCTTATTTTTCCAACACTTACGGCAACACCACAAATTTCAGAAGAAAAAATTAAAGGAAAAGAATTTCCAGGATGGTGGCAGGACATTGTAGGAGAAGGAAAAGCAATTGACACTGAAAAATTTTTTGTGATTTGTACAGACCATTTTGGAGGATGCTATGGAAGCACTGGCCCAGAAAGCAGAAATCCTGACACAGGAAAACCATACGGAATGAAATTCCCTGCATTTTTTTTAAAGGACATGATAAACTGCATTTGGGAACTCTTACAACAGCAAGGAATTGAAAAAGTGCATTCAGTAATTGGTGGTTCGCTTGGCGGACTGCTTGTACTTGAATTTGTTGCAGTGCACAAAAATGCTGCAAAGCATGCAATTATCCTTGGCGCATCGCATAAGATAAGCGCACAGTCAATTGCATTGAATCATATTGCAAGACAAGCAATAATGCTTGACCCTGCATGGAAGAATGGAAACTATTATGGAAAAGAGTTTCCTGAAAAAGGACTTTCAATTGCAAGGCAAATTGGACATATAAGTTATTTGAATCCAGACATTCTTGAACAAAAGTTTGGAAGAGAAGAAGTTGGAAAATTCAAGCACTTCGTAAGCCTTTCAATGCAGTATCAGGTTGAAAGCTATTTGAATCATCAGGGAGAAAAATTCTGCAAAAGATTTGACCCAAACACTTACATTTATTTAAGCAAGGCAATTGACTCCTTTGACATTGAAAGAGAATTTGGAAGTGTTCAAAATGCGTTTGCAGGAACCAAAACAGCTTTTACAAGTATTGCAATTTCCTCAGATGTCCTTTTCCCTGCAAAGGATTCAAAGGAATTAAATTCACTGCTACAAAAGGCAGGAACAAAATCAAAACTCCATATTGTTGAATCTGAAAAAGGTCATGATGCAATCTTTTTGGAAAACGAAAAAATTGGAAAAATAATTGTGAAAGCACTTGACGGCAATTAGCTTTCGCTACAATTTTTGAAAAAAAAAAAAGAAAAAGGAGGCGAAACCTTTATTGAATTGGCTTCGCCGGTGGTACTTGTTTCACTGGGGTTACTGCTACTGCTCCATGAGGGTAGCCGTCTCCAAGAAGGCTGTAAATCATTACCATTATCACAAAGTCAAAGATAACTGTAATGATTAGAGCTATCCATATTCCTACATCCGGAATAAGTACTGCTAAGCCCATTATGAGCCCTACAATGAAAGCAAGGATTATTGCAAGCACTATACTTACAATGATTGCTATTAGGAAGCTTCCTGTGAAAAAGTTTCGTAGGTTTTCCTTTATTGCAAATGCTTTTCCAAACTGCCTTGTCTTTGCATAGTTCATGATTCCTGAAATTATTAGAATCATCCCAATTACTGCAAGAATCACTCCAAGTACTATTAGACCTGATGCTGCTGCAAGACCGCCCAAAATAACTGTTGTAAGCTCTTGTTGAACCATCTCAGTACTGCCAGACATTGCTGCTGCACTTATTGCACTGATGACAAGTGATCCTATTGCGATGAATAAAACAATCATTGCAGGAATCATCATTACTACTGAAATTACAAAGTATTTGATGCTGTCAACAATAAGTTCACCAAAGTTTCCAAAATTTGGTAAGGCGTTGTCGTTGTTCATTGTCCTGTTTGCAATTCTTATCAGGTAGCCAGGAATTATCAAGATGTTGATTATTGGAATTACCATTAAGATTAATCCAATTATCAAAGTTTTAATGTTTCCAAAAGGTTTTCCAATTGCTGCTCCAATATTCATTTTTGATTTCACCTCCTTGAATTTTTTAATAAAAGTAGGCTTTTCTCCTATTTAAAGGTTTTTTTAGAGAAAAAATGAAAAAAAAGAAAAAGGAAGGCAAAATGCCTTCACTCAAGATCAATCTTTATTCCACCGACTTTGCTTGCTACAAAGTTGTAGATGAAGGCTCCTATTACGCCTATTATGAATCCACTGATTGCTCCTCCAATAACCATTGTAATAGTCATTATCAGGCCACCGATTAAACCAAGTCCTACAAATGCACCAGCATCTGCTCCAGGGATTGCTGACAGAAATCCGCCAAAAAGTCCCATAAACAAAGTTGCGATTAGTCCAATAATCAGGTAGATGATTGCTACAAGTATAGCCATTATTTTTCCATATTGTACTGGATCAACTCTTGTAATTGATTGTGTTACCATTTTGCTTTTCACCTCCCTGAATTTTTAATAGAAATAGGCGTTTTTTCTATTTAAAGCTTTTTTGAGCCTTTTTGAGACAAAAATTGCCTTTTTTCCTTGCTCAACTTTTAAAAACTTTGCCTATATATATTATATATAGTATATATAGGGGAGTTTTTTTGCCTAGCGAATTATTTGAAACTGTGAAAATTCCTAAAGAACGCATTGGCGTCCTAATTGGAACAAAAGGCAAAACCAAGAGAAAACTTGAAAAATTGGCAGGGATTGTGTTAGAAGTGGACAGCGAAACAGGCAATATAGGCATTCAAGGCAAAGAAAATGCTGCAAATTTTTACGACTCTGTAAGCGTTGTAAAAGCAATTGGAAGAGGTTTTTCTCCGGAAGCTGCTTTTGAATTGTTTGACGAAAATACATTGCTTGAAATAATAAAAATAAGCGATATTGTCGGCGGAAGCGAAAAAACAATTCACACCAAAAAGGCAAGAATTATTGGAACAGAAGGCAGGGCAAGAGAAGCCATTGAAAATGCAACCGATGCAAAAATTTCGGTTTTCGGAAAAACAATTGCAATAATTGGAAAATATGAAGAAGTTGAACTTGCAAGAAAAGCAATTGAAATGCTTTTACAAGGAGCCCAGCATAAAAAAGCAATGGACTTTTTAAGAAAAGAAAAAGCAGGAATGGAAAAATTTACAATATAGGTTTTTATATGGCAGCAGGAAAGAAAGTTGAACCAACAACCACTAGCGCAGGAAAAGGCGTTGAAACAACAATCATTAGTGCAGAACACCTTGCAAAAGAATTCAAAGAACACTCTGTTGCAGAATTTTTTAAGAAAAACAAGCAAATGCTTGGACTTTACGGAAAGGTAAGAACTCTTACAACAGTAATTCACGAATATGTTACAAATTCTTTAGATGCATGTGAAGAAGCAAACATTTTGCCAGACATACAGGTCAAAATTTCAGAAATTGCAACAGAATATTACGAAGTTGAAGTAAAAGACAACGGACCAGGATTAACAAAAGAAACTGTTGGAAAAGCCCTTGGACAACTTCTTGCAGGAACAAAATTCCACAGAATGATTCAATCAAGGGGACAGCAGGGAATTGGGTCGAGTGGATGTACAATGCTCGCTCAAACCACAACAGGAAAACCATGCAAAGTAATTACCGGAACAGGAAAAGGAAAACCAATAAGCCTTGAATTAAGCATTGACCCAAAACATAATTTACCAAAAATAGCAAACATGAAAGAAATTGACAGAGACTTTAGAGGACTTGCAGTACAGGCAAAATTCAAAGGCGTACTGTACAGAGATTCAGAACAAGGACCATTAGAGTATTTGAGAAGAACAGCAATTGCAAACCCACATGCTCAAATAAAATTTACAGACCCAACAGGTCAAAAATTTATTTTTAAAAGAAGCGCATCAAAAGTTCCAAAGCCACCGATTGCAGTAAGACCGCATCCAAAAGGCGTAACAGTTGACGAAATTGTCACATTATCAAAATACAGCGATGCAAGAAAAGTAAGCAGTTTTTTGAGAACAGACTTTGACAGAATGGGGCAAAAAAGCCTTGAAGGAATTACCAAAAGAGTTTCCTTTGACATGAATAAAGACCCAAAACAACTAAGATGGGATGAAGCAGAAGAAATTGTCAAAGCATTTAAAGAAATTGATTTTATTGCACCAAGCTCTGACGCCCTAAGACCGATTGGAGAGGAAAGAATTACAACCAGTTTGCAAAACATTGTTGACCCTGAATTCATGCATGTTCTTACAAGAAAACCACAAGTTTATTCAGGAGGTTTTCCATTCCAGGTAGAAGTTTCAATTGCATACGGCGGAAAAGCAGGAAGAACAATTAGTGGTGGTTCAGACGGACCACAAAAAAGACTTGAAATAATGAGATTTGCAAATCGTTCACCATTACTTTTTGACGCAGGAAACTGTGCAATCACAAAAGCAGTTCACAGCATTGACTGGAAAAGATACGATATAAAAGATATTGACAATGCACCAGTAACAATACTAGTGAATTTTATTTCTGTTTACATTCCTTACACAGGAGCAGGAAAGCAAGCAATTGCAGACGAAGAAGAAGTAATTGAAGAAATAAGACTTGCATTAATGCAATCAGGAAGAAAAGCAGGAAGATATATTTCAGGAAAAAGAAAAGAAGCAGAAAGATTAATGAAAAGAGAATTGTTCTACAAATACATTCCAGAAATTGTCGCAGCATTGAATGCAATTACAAAAACCGACAAAGAAGTTTTGGACAAAAAACTCAGAAAAATGGTTTTACTAAAATTAAAACTTGATGACGAAAAAGACGCAAGAGAAAATGGCGAAAATGGAAACGGCGAAGGCATAGAAGTAGCAAAAAAAGAAAACGCCCATTCAAAAAGCGAAACTGAAAAAGATGAAGCTGAAAAGACAAAAGAAGAAAAGCCAGAACCAAAAAAAGAAGAACACAAAAAGGAAACAAAAACAAAGAGCAAGAAAAAATAAAAAGGTGAATTGATATGTCAGGAAAAAAAGCGAAAGAAAAAACCAAAATAAGCAAAGTTTCAAGAGAAAAAGAAACACCAAAGCAAATTGCTGAAAAAATAGACAACATGGCAAAAGGCATTGTTTCAGAAATCAAAAAAGGAATTGATCCTGAATTTACTACACAGCAAAGGGGCAGAAGTAATGTTGAATTTGATGAAAAGAAAGGCTTATTGAAATTAGGAGCAAAAAGAACTACAAGAAATTTTTTGAACGTAGGGCATGCAAAAAAGTTTATGCAAACAATGCTTGTTTCAGCAAAAGCATATGACTACTTAAAACACAACAAAACAGCTTCAATTAGAGAAATTTATTACGAATTAAAACACACTGTACCGAATACAAAAGAAAACACTTTTGAAGACCAGACAGAATCAGACTCATGCATTGTAGATCTTGAACACAGTGTTAATACAATCAGAGAAAAATTAAATTTGCATGCAAACCCAAAAGGAACACTTTACGGAGATGTAGTCTTAAAAGACAAAGTACATCACAACGATAAATTCAACTGCGGCAAGTTGGGAAGAGGAGGTTGGAGTATTATGTCAAGACTTGAACCGGAAGAAATTGAAATAGTTTCATGCAATGCAAAATATATCCTTGTAATAGAAACCGCAGCAATGTACGAAAGACTTGTAGAGGAAAGATTTCCACAAAAAAACAAATGTATTCTTATCGGAACAGGTGGACAGGCAGCAAGAGGAACAAGAAGACTAATTCACAGATTACACAAAGAAAAAAATCTCCCGGTACTGGTATTCACAGATGGAGATCCTTATGGCTGGTATATTTACAGCGTAATAAAACAGGGTTCAATGGCTTTAGCAGCCCACTCTCCATTTATGGCCTGCCCTGAAGCAAAATATATCGGAATGACACTTGATGATATTGAAACCTACAAACTTCAAAATGTTACAGAAAGAATGAAGGACGGGGACATTAAAAGAGCAAAAGAAATGATGGATTACCCATGGTTCCAAAACAAAGAATGGCAAGCACAGCTAAAAAAAGCATTGAAGGAAAAAGTCAGAATAGAACAGCAGGCTCTTGCAAACAAATCACTTGAATTTGTTGCAACAGAATACCTGCCAACAAAAATCAAAAACAAAGACTTTTTGCCATAAAACTGCAGATGTTACAGCATTTTTGAAAAGTTTTAATAAATATCTCAACTTAGTTGTATTATGAATAGAAAAACTTCAAAAGAAAATTATATTGGGCTTGGGAAAGTTCCGCTTGGAATTGGAGCGGTTATAAAAGGCTGGAACATAAGTGAAGAACACTTCAGAAATACTAATCTTCTTCCAGTTGTTGATTTTAGAGCAATGACCGATGCATGCTCGTGGGATTGCTTTCACTGTTTCACTGAAAAACAAAAGAAAACCTTGACTCTAAAAGAAATAAAAAACGTAATAAACCAGCTAGCCGAAATGAAAACAAAGACTATTGATTTTTTGGGGGAAGGAGAACCAACATTAGACAAAGATTTCTTTGAGATAATCGAATACACTGCTTCTAAAGGAATACAACCAGTCATATTCACTGATGCTGCTACAAAATTAAGAGACCGTGATTTTGTAAGACGGATTAAAAAGTCTGGTGCAAGCATTTGCCCTAAGTGCGATAGTCTTTGGAACAAAGAGTACCAAAACTGGGTTGTGGGAGATAAAACAGGCCGCTATTTTGACCAGAGAAATGAAGCATTAAAATTGCTTATAGAAGAAGGATTCAATAAAGTTGAAAAGGATGGGGTTACTCGTTTAGGTTTTGTAATGGTTGTTTCTAAGAAAAATATGCATGAAGTCGAAAAAACTTTGAGATATTGCAGAGAAAAGAATTTATGGGTAGTTTTTTCATTTTTTCTTCCTTCAGGCAGAAGTGGCAAGAAAGATTTTAGTGGGAAACCACTTATGCTTCAAAAAGAAGAAAAACAAAAGATTCAGGAAATCGTCAAAAAAGTTGACCAAGAATATGGCTTCAGCCATGATATTCTTAACAATTTCATGACTTCCCGCTGTGTTGAATTCATGTGTATTTATGGAGATGGCAGAGTAAGCCCTTGCGCAGGCAACGAACAATTAGTAGGAAATGTAAAAACAGACACGATAAAAGAGCTGAGAAAAAAAATCATCAAAGAACACCCTTGCCTTGATCCAAAAACCTTCGATGGCAACTGCTGTTATAGAAAAAGAATATAGCCCTAAGAAACGAAGTAATATGGTTTTTAAAATAATCTTTTGTTTTGTAACTAGGTAAAGAAAATAAAATAGTCTACTTTTTCCTATAGCCAACTATCTTTTTCAAATAATCAACGATTTCAGGATTCTGCAAGGTTGTTGCATCTCCAAGCTTTTCGTTAACAAGCATGCTTCGCAAAAAGCGCCTCATAATTTTACCGCTTCTTGTCTTTGGCAAACCCTTAACAAAATAAATCTTGTGAGGCTTTGCAGTTGGACCAATTTCCTTTCGTACAATTCCAATAACAGACTTTTCCTCTTCCGCACTTGATTCAACACCTGGCTTTAGAACAACAAATGCTACAGGCACACTACCTCTGATTTCATCAGGCATTGGCACAACAGCTGACTCAATAACATGACCGTGAGAAGTTATTGCGTCCTCTATCTCTGCACTTGAAAGCCTGTGTCCGGCAACCTTCATGACATCATCAACCCTGCCAGTAATGCGAATGTTTTCCTTATCATGCCATTTTGCCCCATCAGCAGTAAAATAGGTTTCATTGTCATATTCACTCCAGTAAGTATCAATATATTTTTTCTCATTATTCCAAAGACCTCTCAAAAGTCCTGGAACAAAAGGAGGCTTAAACACAAGATATCCTGTTTCACCTTTTTTAACAGGCTTTCCCACATCATCCAAAATTTCAGCAATTCCACCTGGAAAAACTCTTCCAGCAATAGTTGGAATAAAAGGACCAACTCCTGGCAAAGCATTGACTAATGTACCGCCTGTTTCAGTCTGCCACCAAGTATCAATAACCGGACATCTTGCTCCACCAATTGTTTTAAAGTACCACTTCCATGCATCAACATCAATTGGCTCTCCAACAGTTCCCAAAATCTTAAGGCTTGACAAGTCATATTTTGTAATCCATTCATCACCCATCTTTTTGAACATTCTAATTGCAGTTGGTGCAGTGTAAAAAACATTTACTTTATATTTTTCAACAATTGACCAAAAACGACCCCAGTCAGGATAATCAGGACCGCCCTCATATTCTACCATTGTTACACCCAAAGACAAAGGACCATAACAGCCATAAGTATGACCAGTAACCCAGCCAATGTCAGCAGTACACCAAAAAATGTCATCCTCATGCAAATCAAAATCAAGCTTTGTAGTCCAATAAGCCTGTGTCAAATAGCCGGCAGTGTCGTGAATTATTCCCTTTGGCTTACCTGTTGTACCGGAAGAATACAAAAGGAACAAAACCTCGTTTGACTCCATTTGCTCTGGCTCACATTCACTGCTTTCATTTTCAACAATTTCATTATACCATATATCTTTTCCTTTATTCAAAGAAATTTCGTTGCCGACCCTTTTTACAATAACAACATTTGTAACACTTGGAGAAGAAGCAGCAATATCAGCCTGCTTTTTCAACTCAATTACTTTCCCTTTTCTGGTATAACCATCACATGTAACAATTACTTTTGCTTCAGAATCAACAACTCTGTCCTTCAAAGATTCACCACTGAAAGCAGAAAAAACAACCCCGTGAATTGCACCAATTCTTGCACAGGCAAGCAAAGTTATCTGCACTTCAGGAATCATTGGCAAATAAACAGCCACCCTGTCTCCTTTCTTCACACCAAGTTTTTTTAACGCATTTGCAAACTTGCAAACAGCCTCGTGTAATTCACCGTAAGTAATCTTTCTTTCCTTTTCCTCAGTTGACTCAGGTTCCCAAATAATTGCAACCTTGTCCTTTTTATCCTTCAAATGCCTATCAAGGCAATTATAGCTAATGTTAATCTTTCCGCCAACAAACCATTTGAAATAAGGAGGATTTGATTCATAAGCAGTATCCCATTCCTTAAACCAGTCAAGACCCTCTCTTGCCCTGTCTTCCCAAAACTTTACAGGATCCTTTTTTGCTTCCTTGTAAAAAGATTCATCATTTACCCAGGCTTTTTTCTTCATTGCCTCAGAAGGCCAAAAAACCTGCTTTTTCTTCTTATCTTCCACAACCCATTGCTCAGCAGTCAAACAAAAAACCTCAAAAAAATACTATAAAAGAAAAGAAACTTCAAAAAGCTTTTAAAGTATTAAGGGAAGCGCAATCAAAGATACAATTGCCATTAACTTAATTAAAATATTAAGCGACGGTCCTGAAGTATCCTTACATGGGTCTCCCACAGTGTCTCCAACCACTGCGGCCTTATGCGCTTCACTTCCCTTTCCTCCAAACATTCCTGATTCAATATATTTCTTTGCATTATCCCAAGAGGCACCTGCATTTGCCAAAAAGACAGCCATAAGAAAACCTGTTGCAATTGACCCTGCAAGAAAACCCCCAAGGGCTTCAACGCCCAAAACAACACCAACAGCAATTGGTACAAGAATTGCAATTAAACTTGGAACAAGCATTTCATTCAAAGCAGCCTTTGTGCTAATTGCAATACACTTGTTATAATCAGGCTTTGCTTTTCCCTGCATTAAACCCTTAATTTCTTTAAATTGCCTTCTGACTTCATTAACCATTACAACAGCAGCCTTTCCAACAGCACTCATAGTAAAAGCTGAAAATACAAAAGGCATCAAAGCACCCAAAAACAATCCAACAATTACCAAAGGAGATGCGACATTAATTGAATCAAGATTTGCAATAACAATATAAGAAGCAAACAACGCAAGAGCTGTAAGAGCAGCAGAACTTATTGCAAAACCTTTTCCAATTGCTGCCGTGCTGTTTCCAACAGCATCAAGCAGTTCAGTTCTTTCCCTAACCTTTTTGCCCAAACCAGCCATTTCAGCAATTCCTGCAGCATTATCTGCAACACTTCCATAAGTATCAGCTGCAAGCGTAATTCCCAAAGTTCCAAGCATTCCAACAGCAGAAATTGCCACACCCATTATTCCTGCAAAATAATAGCTTGCAAGAATTACTGCACAAACTGTAATCACAGGAATTGCAGTTGAAAACATTCCTGTACTAAGCCCTGCAATAACATTTGTTCCTGCACCAGATTTCGCCGCCTCAGCAATCTTCTGCGTAGGACTATGAAACGGGCTTGTGATAAACTCGGTTGCATAACCAATTATTAAAGCTCCAACAAGACCTGAAACAACAGCAAAGAAAAGACCAAGGTTTCCAAGGAAAAATACAAGGAAAAAATAAGAAATTACAGCCATAAAAAGCGCTGCAGCAAAAATGCCTTTGTCAATTGCTCCAAAAATATTTTTATTTTTTGCTTTTACAAAAAGAGTTGAAATAAGAGAAGCAACAATTCCAATTGCCGCAAGAGCCAAAGGAATCAGAATTCCATTTGTCCCCATAAAGACAACACCTAAAACCATTGCCGCAATAATTGCATCAACATAACTTTCAAACAAATCAGCACCCATTCCTGCAACATCGCCAACATTGTCGCCAACATTGTCAGCTATTACAGCAGGATTTCTTGGATCATCCTCTGGAATGCTTTGCTCAACCTTTCCAACAAGGTCAGCTCCCACATCAGCTGCCTTTGTATAAATTCCTCCACCAACCCTTGCAAACAAAGCAATTGAACTAGCACCAAAACCAAATCCAAAAAGAATATTTGGATCCTGGAAAAACAAATAACACAAAGTAACGCCAAGCAAACCAAGACCAACTACGGCAAAACTCATAACATTTCCTGAAGCAAAAGCAACATTAAAACCTGCTTCAATACTTTTGGTCGCAGCCTGTGTTGTCCTGCTATTTGCACTTGTAGCAGTTCTCATTCCAATGTTTCCGGCAATCGCACTAAGCACTGCTCCAAAAACAAACACAGCAGCGATTGGAAGACCAAGAAAAACTCCAAGGAGAATTGCAACAACAATGATAAAAATTGCAAGCAATCTATATTCCGCTCGCAAAAAAGCAAGAGCACCGTGATGAATTAAATCAGACAATTCTACCATTTTTTTGTTGCCACGCGGATAAAGCCTGACCTCAGTACGCTTTAAAAAACTGAAGAAAAGCGCAAGCAATGAAACAACAATTACGGCATAAAGCAAAATCGACATGAATAATTAAAGACAAAAACTAGTATTTTAAGGTTTGTGAGCAGTCTTTTTTGTCACACCAAGCAAACTAACAACCTTGTCAATATCACCTTCGGCCAAAAGGTCAAATACGCGCTTTACTTCAAAAGCATTGTTGAAGCCTGTTTCGGCAAGGTTTTTTTCAAAGAGCTCAAAACCCATTGCTGCAACACTTTTGCTGCCAAGCTGGGTCTTGCGCAATTGCTCAAGCTTTTGCTTAAAACCAAGCTCTTCAAAATTACAGTCAATAAACAAAAGTGCCTTGTCCTTAAACTTTTCTTCAATTGCACGCAAATCAATGTCCTTTCCTTCCAAACCCTTTACAAGACTCCCTTTTAGCTTGAGTTTTACCAAAGGCTTACTGCCACCCTTGTCCAAAAGTAATTCAGCAAGCTTTGCGTCAACCTTTTCCCTAATCTGTTCCAAATTCGCTTCCTTGAATTCAAGCTTTTCAAAAATAAACTTTCTCTGTCTTGGAAGCGGAAAGAATTGCAAATCCTTGCTCTTACTCTCAAAAATAAAAATTCCCTTTGGCTTTTTTGCCTCAAGCTTTTTCATCTGGGTTATTACAGTGCTCCCTGTTACAAGAAAATTCCTCTCAGCCAAATTTTCCTCACTTGCCCAATGTAAATGCCCGTCAACTACAAGATCAAAGCCCTGTGGCAGATCCGCCAGAGCAATTGATGCAATCATGTCATCGTCAAATGGCAAAAATTCCTTAATACTCTGATGCAGCAAAACAAGATTGCACGCACCTTCCACCGGTTGTGGATTCCACATCTTCAAAGCATCCAATGCTTTTTTTTCAGGAACTCCACTCAAACCCTGCACAACAACTTTTTCGCCGTTGTTTTCAAACACTGCTTTTGCAGCATGAATGAAACAAAGACAACCTGCTTCCTGCAAAACTTCCAAAGCATTTTTGAAATCTTTTCCTCTGAATTCGTGAGTTCCTGCAATTGAAATTACAGGAGTACAGGCAAAGGGAAATTGTCTTTTTTCGCCATTTTTTTCCCAGTTTACAATCTGCTGCACGCCATTTTCTTTTCTAAGCAAACCAAATAATTGAAACATTTGCACCCATGCTTCCTGTGAAGGAATTGCCTCATTAAACAAATCGCCTGCAAGCAGAATCAAATCAGCTTTTTCTTTCAAAGCAAGTTCAAATGCTTCTTTTGCCTGATCAAAGGCCTCTTCGCTTCTTCTCGAGCCCTTGCCAAAGCCTATGTGTGTATCTGAAAAAATTGCAATCTTCACAAAAAAACCTAATATTATTAAGCAGGGGATGTCATAAATATCTTATGGCAAAAATACTTTTTGTGGTAAATGAACATCCAAATGAAGCTTTTTCAATATCAGCTGCAAGACAAACTGCAAAAATTCTGAAAAAAGGCGGATGTTCTATTGTTTGGTATAAAGTGCCTGTAAAGGAAACAATGTTGGGCAAAGTATTAGCAAACAAAAAAACAGAAATTACCCATAAAATGTTCAACAAAGATGTTCAAAAAAGCTATGAAAGAGCCAAAAGTCTTGTAAAAAAATATAAACCAGATCTTATTCTAAATTTTCATTCAACTCCACATGATGACCCTTACTGGAAAGTAAAAAACAAGAGACGCAAAGGAGACTTTTCAATAGAACAAATAAATCTATTTGGAGGTAAATTTCTTGTTATTGAAGTAAAAGCCCATTACAAACCAATGCCTGAAAGAATATTAAAAAAATCAATAGTGATAGAGGCAAATGGACCAAGATATGGAGAAATAGGACATTATGTAACAGAAACAACTTCGCATCAAATGACACGTGAAAACGGATTAACACCAGAAGCTTTTGGAAAAGCGATTGCAGAAAAAGTTAACAATTATCTTAAAAAAAATGGAAAAGTCAAAAGGTTTGAAAGAGGTTTTGTAAAAAAAACAGCAAAAAAGAAAAAAACAATAAGAAAATCAGGAAGAAAATAATCAGTCAATCAATTCCAAAGTGTTTTCCAGTTCCTTTTTTGCAATTTTCAAAAGTTCTTTTCCTGAAGAAGTAATATGGTAAACGCTTCTGTTGCCCTCGCGCTTTGCTTTTACAAAATCGTGTTTTTTAAGCTTGTAGAGTACAACATAAACAGAAACATTTCCAGGCAAGAAACCAAATTTGCTTTCAACCTCTTTCCTTAAAACATAGGCATGACTTGGCTTTTTTTTAAGCATGCTCAAAAGATAAATCCACAAAAGCTCAATTCCAAGCTTTCGCTTCAGCCTTTCAATTTCCTTGCTTTTTTCGGCTTTTGCCATTGCAACAAAAGAGATGCGAAAGTTTTATATATATAAAATAGCTACAATATATCAATTGTTTTACGATTGTAAAATAGTTTATGTTTGTAAAAGGATTTGGAGGTAATTTTAATATGACAGGAAAAATTAAAGTTGCAATTGCAGGAATAGGTAATTGCGCAAGCTCTTTGATTCAGGGAGTGGAATTCTATAAAGATGTGAAAGAAGGAGACGAACTTGTCCCAGGCTTAATGCACAATGTTTTAGGCGGCTACAAGATTTCAGATATTGAATTTGTTGCAGCATTTGATGTTGACAAAAGAAAAGTTGGCAAGCCTTTGAACAAGGCAATTTATGAAAAGCCAAATAACACTTATACAATAATGGAAAAGGTTTCAAAATGGGAAGATGTAATAGTACAAAAGGGCCCTGTTTTGGACGGCGTGGCAGACCACATGATTGAGTACCCTGAAGATGTTTCTTTTAGGGTTGACGAAAGCCAAAAGCCTGTTGATGCTACAAAAGTCCTTAAGGACAGCGGTGCGCAAATTTTAATGAACTATATGCCTGTTGGCTCTGAAAAGGCAACACAGTATTATGCACAGGCTGCTTTGGACACAGGAATAGCATTTTTAAACTGCATCCCATCATTTATAGTCTCAGATCCAGAATGGGAGAAAAAGTTTGTAGAAAAGGGTCTTCCTTGCATGGGCGACGATATAAAAGCACAGGTGGGTGCAACAATTGTTCACAGAACATTGGCAAAACTATTTGATGACAGAGGTGTAAAAATTGACGGAACTTATCAATTGAATGTTGGTGGAAACACAGACTTTTTGAATATGGCAAGACACAACAGGCTTAAATTCAAGAGAATTTCAAAAACAGAATCTGTTCAAAGCAACCTGAGAGTTCCACTTGCAGACGACAAGGTTCATATTGGACCAAGTGACTTCGTGCCATGGCTTAAAGATAGGAAAATCTGCTTTTGCAGAATTGAAGGACAAAAATTTGGAGGAGCACCTGTAAACGTTGAAGTAAGACTTCAGGTTGAAGATTCTCCAAACAGTGCAGGCTGTACAATCGATGGTTTAAGATGCCTTAAGCTTGCTTTGGATAGAGGAATTACAGGAAAGTTGACTTCAATATCAGCTTACACTATGAAGCACCCTCCACACCAGTATCCTGACCCAATTGCAAGAGAAATGGTTGAAGAATACATTAAGGGAGAAAGGGAAAGGTAAATACCTTTCCTTCTCTTTTTCTTTTTTCTAAAAATATATTAACCTAAATAGTGTGAATATTACAGATGCTTTATAAAAACAGACAAAAGTTTGGAGGCTTTTCTGCAAAAATTGGAAAGATTTTCAGCAAAATTCCCCTGACACCAAATCAGTGGACGATTTTTTCGCTTTTTCCCGTTATTATTGCTGTTTATTTTCTTTCACAGCAGAATTTTTTAATTGCAGGCAGCCTTTTCATTCTTGCAAGTTTTCTCGATATGGTTGACGGAGCAGTTGCCCGTGTTACAGGAAAAGCAAGCAGGTTTGGAGCATACCTTGATACTGTTGTCGACAGATATGTTGAAGCAATTATAGTATTTGGCTTGCTTTTTGTTGGCTTGCCTGGATTTTATATTCCGGCATATGCATGGATTTTCCTTTATCTTTTTGGAAGCATGATGACAACCTATGCAAAAGCAGCAGCAAAAGAAAAAGAAATCATTCCCGAAGGAAAGGAATTGAAAGGCGGAATTCTTGAAAGAGCTGAAAGGCTAATTATTCTTTTTATTGGAATCATTGCAGCTGCGTTTAATCCAATGTATTTAACTTATGTAATCGTTTTGCTTGCAATACTTACAAACATTAGTGCATTGCAAAGAATATGGATTGCAAAAGGATTTGCATTTAAAAAAGGCAATTAGTTACATTCGATTTCAATATTTTCGCCTGTTTGCGAATTCTTGAAAGTTTTTGAAGTCATCCCTGCAGAAACAATTAGTAGAGGAAGCTCTGGCTGGTTTATTTCTTCTGAAGACAGGACACTGTTTTCAACAAAAGTTTTTGGAAACTTACATGT
>SDBT01007734.1_pt1 | contig 17645 bp, 9 predicted proteins | sample 2277101 | NCBI WGS metagenome assembly SDBT01 (sample SAMN10404973, study PRJNA504765) | marine sediment metagenome | isolation source: marine sediment core GS10_PC15, 103 cmbsf | place: Arctic Ocean: Southern Knipovich Ridge | collected 2010 | reverse complement strand
GTTCTGAAGACGTACAAGCACGATCAAAAAATATCTGGGGCCAACCTACAATTCCGATGTACGTCGTCAGGCCTTATTAGCTTGGGAAGCATCGGCACCAAACGATGCCGAATTGCACGAGCTGTTGATAAGCGCGACCTCGAGGCGTCCGAAAAGAATTCAAACCATTGCCATCGAAATAATCGATCGATTGGCACTGCAGGAAGCTGCTCCCATCCTTAAGCGTATGGTTGATGAGGGCAAAGATGAAGACTTGGTCGTAACAGCGAAAGCCGCACTGGATGAAATCCGTCGAGTAGACAAGTGATTTAATTATATCCTGTTCAGTATGGTCGCTAATGGCTCTCAAGGTCGGGTGTTTTCAGATCTCGAAACCCACCTTATCAGGAGCCAATCTCACAGTGATTCATGGATATTCAGTTCATATACCTCCCGTCGTGAAATATAAAAAGGGGCAGGTAAGCGGGTCAGGAATTTGACCTATCGTGACCAATGTTGCGATTGAATAGGCACAATCCAGAGTAGGTGTCAGCTAAACCTTGGAAACGTTAAATGTGGCTCTTAGTTTTAAGCGCGAGTTTACCACATTACACTGACTACGCGCACAGCTAGGGCAACTTCAAACAGATTTAATCCATGAACGATAGGGTAGCTCCGAAGTCCGTCACGGGAATAACAAACCCTCCAACAGGTTTGGCTATTTTCGCCATGGTGGGTCCGGCTTTCGTGTGGTGCGGCGAATACATCGGCTCGGGGGAAGTGATCCTGGCGACGCGAACTGGGGCGATCCTGGGTATAGGGGTGATTTGGGCCGTTGTAGCGGGGATCTTTCTTAAGTACTGGATTGGCATGAGTGGGGCCCGCTACACGGTGTGCACGGGTGAAGGTATGATCGACATGTTCGACCGCATCCCAGGACCGCGTCACTGGGTGGTTTGGATTGTGTTAATCGTCCAATTCGTAAGCGCCACCATTTCCATCGGCTCGATTTCGGTTGCTGCCGGGATCTTCGTGAGCAATTTGGTTCCCATACATCCCTACCTCGCGACTTGGTTTGTGACGATATTCTCCCTAGGTGTTGTCTGGTCAGGACTGTTTAACCTCCTGAAAATGGTGATGAGCTTGTTTGTACTAGTGATTGTGCTGGGGGTCATCACCGTGGTTGTGAGGGTGTTTCCTGGCCCAGCTGTGTTTTTGGAGGGCCTGATGTTTCACGTACCCGCCGTGCCGGAATGGGCCAGCCACTCATATGGCGTATCTGAAAATGCCTGGCGGGAAATTCTACCCTTGCTGGGCTGGGCGGCCGGCGGATTCGCCAGCCAGGTGTGGTACACCTACTGGGTGCTGGGGGCTGGTTACGGAGCAGCCGCGGGGAGAAATTATGGTGAGCCCGCCAACCTCCAGATGCTGCGGAGTCTTAGCCGATCGGCCGCAGAAAGGATAAAAGGGTGGTGCCGGGTGGTTTATGTTGATGCCACCATTGCCATGGTGATCGGTATCGTGGTGACCGTGAGTTTCCTGATCTCGGGGGCGAGAATATTGGGACCTAGCCACATCGCTCCTGAAGGACCCGAGGTCGCCACAAGGCTCTCCACCATCTTCTCAAGCCAATGGGGCGCGCTGGGAGGAGTGCTATTCATTATCTCCGGAACGGCGGCTCTTATTGCAACCCAGATCGGCCTTATGGCCGGATGGCCCAGGCTGTTTGCCGATTCGTTCCGACTCTGCATTCCCCGATTCCAGAAAGCCTTTGGGTGGAAGACCCAGTTCAGAATATTCCTGCTCTATTTCCTATGCACGAACATGATCATCACCTACAACCTGGGTCTCAGACCGGTCTTCCTGGTGAAAATGGGTGCTGTACTGGACGGACTACTGCTGACTCCCTTACAGGCGTTATGGATTGGTATTGGTCTATATATCGTCATGCCTAAGCTGCTTTCAGAAGAAGCGTACAACGTACTCAAACCCCACTGGATCTTCGCCGTAGGTCTGCTGGCCGCCTTCCTGGTATTCGGCTATTTCTGTGTGTTTCAGATTCCGTTTATTCTAGGCTAATCGTCGGCAGAGCAGTGGCTTAAAAGTACACCGGCATTTAGACGGGAGTGGGTGGCGGAAGAGGCAAGCTGTCTATTGACAGAAAAAACAGAGTTGACCATCGAGGCGGTTGACCGCTATCTGAAAGCCGCCTAACTTTCGTCAACCGCCCGAAAGGTGGATGCGAATTTCTACAACACGATGCGTCGTCACCGGGGACTCGACGGAAAGACGCCGGACCAGGTCTACGACAAGCAAGCGAAAAGAGAAGTGGCGTGAAAGGGGTAGAAGCATCACCTATGAAACGGGCTCCCACTGTCTTAAAAATGGTGACAATCTCTCCCGTCCAGGGTGCAGCACAGATACAGTACTGGAAACCATCCATATGATGCGAAAACCTGAAAAAACGTCACGCATGGCCTTGCACGTTATGGGGCTTGTGTTTGCCGCCATAATGCTGTCGCCTGCACCTGAAGCTATAGCCCTGGTGGGTTCGCGAGGGTCGGACAGCACACACGACATCGCCACCTGGAACCTGTGGAACTTCCCCGTCGAAGCGAGTACGGTCAACTACATGACCGTGCTGCTACGCGATCTCGAACTCGACCTGATCGCGGTGCAGGAAATCGCGGACGTCGCTGAATTCGAGCGGCTGATCAGTAATACAAACGGGTGGGATGGAATCCATTCATCGGAATCATACTCCTTGAGAACAGGGGTCCTCTACAACAAAAACAAGGTGACACTGGGAGAAGTCACCGAACTTTTCCCGGATGACTGGTATGCATTCCCGCGGCCACCGATCGAGATGCCGGTGACGATGGTCGAATCGGGAGACACCCTCTCATTCCGCCTGATCGTCATCCACCTGAAGGCGTTTACTGAAGAGGTCGACCGTCGCAGAGCGGCGAGTGATTCGCTGAAACGGTATGTCGAAGCGCAGATTGCGGCCACCGGAGAGACAAAATGGATGATCGCCGGCGATTTCAACGACGAGATCGACGACGACGACGGCGTGAACAGCTTTAACGTTTTCCTTGATGATTCGGAGGACTGGTATTTCCTAACCGAGCCTCTCGCGGGCAACGATTATCACGCCTCCTTTCCCGGATATCCTTCGCTGATCGACCACCTGTTGGTGACGAGCGATCTGCTTTATGAGGTTGATTCACCGATCCAGGTTGAGACCCTGCGGCTCGACGATGAATGGTCAGGATATCCGGACTACCTCAGCGACCACCGTCCGGTCGCGGCTTATTTTCGAATCGGAGCGACCGATGCCGCAAACCGCCGAGAGCTCGCGCTCCCCGGTCCGATGTCCCTCACCGTATGGCCGGTCCCCTCAAATTCGGGAGTGACCATCGCCTATTCGCTGCCTCCCGGCATCCGCACGGGTTGGCTGGAGGTGTTCGATATCACAGGCCGGTCGGTTGCATCACTGCCCTTGACCGGGACTGCCGGACAATTGAACTGGAGTGGGGAAAATCTGGCCTCGGGAATCTACTTTCTGCGAATCAATCCGTCAAGCACCGCCCTCATACGCCGGGTGGTTCTGATAAGGTAGTCGTACGAAGTGCTATCGTTTAGTCACCCTCATCGGGAAGGTAGCTTGTGGAGTCGGTGCGGCGGTATCGGAGAACGCGGTCATTCCCCGTATCGGCGATGTAAACAACGCCTTCGAGTGTTGCGACACCCTGGGGTCGGTCGAGCACGGGGAACCTGACGCGCACTGTTTGCGCCCTCCCGAAGGTCAGATCGAGGATCGTATCGGATACGGCCACCCAGTCGTGCAGCTCGGCATCGATCAGGTCCGTCAGGTAGACCAGTTCCCCTCCGTATTCCGCCTCGTTGACAGCCTCGAGGGCATCCTCGATCATTTCACCCGCGTTGACAGGCAATGATACTTCCACCGCCGCGGCACAATCATCACCAAGGTCTCGGTTCATTTCGGGGTGGTATTCCAACCCCATTTCGGTGAGCACATCCTCCAGCCATTCGCCGGCCTCGAGGTCGACGAGCTGCTCCTCCGCCGCCACTTCCCGGAAGAAAAAGCCATTCGGCCGGAATGCGATGACCCGGTTCTGCAGCGAATCGGCAACATAGAAGAGCCCAAGTCCACGCTCATCGCGTTCTCCGATCGCAATCGCGTGAGGCGCTCCGAAGTAGTTCAGGGTTATTACCTCCGGCTCGCCCTCGGGGGTCGCGACGATGTCGAAGAACCACTCTTCGCCCGCGCCTTTGACCTTTTGCACCAGGAAATTGCCCGCGGTCTGTGTGAAGTATACAGCGGTCTGATTGCCCAGGTTTTCCGAGACGACGCATGTCGGGTTGTTTGTCGACGCCTGGCCTTGCCCGAACGAAACGACCATAAACGCATAGATGCCGTAGTAAGTAAGGGCGAGCTCTCCGTTGTTCAGGATCATCGCCCGGAGCGGAGCAACGCTGATGCCGATGATTCTGTCGCGATTGCGGTCCGCGGCGTAGATCAACCCTGAATATTCCACCCCTCCGTCGATGTCGGTGAACTCGGTACCGACGCGGGTGGTATCCCGGTAAAAGGCGTACTCATTGGTCAGTGGGGCCAGAGAATCCGGATCATTCGTTGTGATAACATCGATTACTTCGTACTCCATATCGAGCTGGGCAAATTGCTCAAAGAGGGGAGTCGCGTTATCGAGAGTGTCGATCTCACCGGTACTATCGTACTGTATGATAATGCCCTGAACCAGCGACTGAATCCCGACCTGCTCGACATACTGGTTCCATGCATAAATCACATCCGTGCCGTTGACCATGTAGAGGTTTAACTTCGAGTCCTGGCCGATTCCCAGAATCTGCGAGGCGGTGTCAGCGGCGGAAGCGAACAGGCCGGTCCGCAGCAGGGTGCCACGACGGTTCACCTGCACCACCCGCCCGTTGACATGAACATCGACCGGCGATTGATCCACGACGTAGAGCAGCCCGTCACGCCCCACCTGGATATCCGAGGGCTGGGTCCAGGCATAGCCGTGCGCCGCATTCCAATCGGGATTGATGCGGACAAAGGAGGTGTCGTTTGCGCCGAAGTCCTCGGGGCGCACGTTCACATTCACAGGCAGATCGGGCTGCTCTCCGCACCCGCCGAGTATCAGCAGCACAATCACCGACGCCGCCGAAAAAGCATTTATCCCGGTCACATCACGCATGACATTTATCTTCCAGCTCAATGATTTCATCAAAACCGGTTCCCCGGCTCCTCCTTTGTCAACCAGTTCATGATCCTGCTTAACTCTCTTTTTCCAGTCAGAAAGCTATTCCCAAGCTGATCCTTTGGGCCTGATCGAGAATACCGAAATCGGTGTAGCTGTAGTCGGCGCTCACTGCATAACCTCGCCAGGGAACCCGTACCCCTGCCCCAAAGGTCCAGCGATCCTCATCGGTATTCACCTTGTAGCCGCCGCGCATAAACAGCATCCCCTTGAACCCGTACTCCAGTCCAAGCTTGAGGTTCTCGGCGTTGTCGACCGGATGGTTGAGCTGGAACGCCGAGAGCAGCTTATTCGGCCCGAACGCGAAAAGGGTCATCGCCCCGCCAAGGCGGAATTCGGTCGGGGGGGCGTATGCCGTGAAATGCCTGGAGTAGGAATCACCGTTCTGATCGACATCCATGAAGGTACCTTCGGGGCGGGCGTTCGGTCCGAAATGAACAAGTGCGACGCCGATTCGCAGATCACGGAGCCCGGTCCAGTAGTAGGTTCCGATGTCGATCATCACGTTGTCCATTCTGGTGTCGGCGAGCTCCTCGCTGGCGTACTTCAGTGTCACGCCCCAGCTGAAGTTGTCGGTCATCTCGAGCGCATATGTTAATCCGACCAGCGCATCGCCAAAGCTGAAGTATTCGCCGACTCCCTCGGGACGGTACTCCGTCGTGATCTCCATTTCAGCCATACTCAAGTTGGCCAAGCTGATCCCAATGACACCCACCGGGAGGGGATGAATAAAGGAGACCACGTCATAACTGATGTCAGCCAGCCAATTTATTCGCACCAGCCCAAGGGTCCGGTCACCCCGGAAAAGCGGAGCGTAACCTGCGGCCGGCCCCTTGACCCCTTCCGGCTGTCTTTCGGGATCGACCGTGAACTTGCCCTTCCAGCGGTTTTCGATCTGCGCGATACCCGCAGGGTTCCAGAAAACCGCGAATGGGTCATTGGCGATAGCGACATAGGCTCCACCCATCGCCTCCGCCCGGGCACCAACCGGAATCTTGAGGAAAGGCATCACCGAGGTACCGACCCTTTGGCCGCCGAGGATCGCAAAGAATCCGCTATCGGCCTTAGCCATACCGGCAGCCAGAAGGAGCAGAATCCCAAAGACAACCTTCGCGACCGGCGGACAACCACGGAACCCGCCTTTGTCGGTCTGACTTTTTCGTTTGTCTGTCGCCATAACTTCGATCGCCATTTCAGAACCTCAACGAGATTCCGATGAAAGTCTGCCTCGGCGCCCTCCACCTGCTCGGATCGGGAATATAGAACCCCTGCGGGTTCAACCACCTGCTCGGGATTTGATCGCCGTATTCATACGGCTCTCCGGTAAGCGGATTGAGCTGGTTCGGCCGCCTGAAATCAAAAACGTTGATCACCTCGATGAAAGTCCTTAAGGTCAGGCTCTGCACCATCGCAAATTCTTTCCAGAACTTGAGATCCATCGTATTCCACCACGATGAGACCTTGCTGTACCGCTCCCCGTCGTCCTGGATGTCCTGGTCGTTGTTCACAAGCCTTGCGGGTGTGTACCGTTTGCCGCTCTGTACCTCCCAGCGGACGCTGCCACCCCAATTGTCCGGCCAGTTGAGCCCCAACCAGCGCGGCCCGTCCCCTTGGGGAATCCTCAAGAAGAGGGTCAGGCTGGCGTTGACCGGTTTATCCCAGGCGAGGTGTTCTTCGCCGAGGGTCTTCTCGGTAATCCGGGTATTCGCCGCCGCCTGAATCTCCGCGTTCGGGCTCGAGCTTTTACCGGTTGCGATCTGATAGGCGAAATCGGCGTTGCCGGTGAGATACCGCCCCTGCCTCGCACGGAACCGTATCTCCAGCCCTCGCACCCGAGCATAGTCGATATTGAAATACTGGAAGTACGAGATGTTTCCAAGACGGGGGTTCGTGCTCTTCATCTGAAAGCTCGTCGGATAGTCGAACAGATCCTTATAGAAAGCCACCAGCTCGACCACCTGGTTCCCGCTGAAACGGTGCTTGACCCCCATCTCATAGGCTACCGTCGTCTGAGGATTCAGGTTCGGATTTCCAAAGAGCTGGTAGGTCGAGGGGCTGTAGCTGCGCAGCTTTGCGAATACATAGGCGTACTTCGGGCGTTGTGAAAAGTGCCCGTAACTGAAGAAGAGCATGTCGGTATCGGTCACCGGGTGGCTGATCCCGAGCCGCGGACTGAGATGGTATTTGATCCGTCTGCCAAGAAACCCGGTCGTCTCTTCCCTGAACAGCCGACGCGCCTCATCGCTCAGGGTGATCACATTCGGATCGTCGATCGTGTCCTCGACGTATTTCCCCGGTGCCCACCAGTCGAAACGCAACCCCACGTTGGCGATCATCCCCTTGAACTCGATCTTGTCCTGGGCAAAGAACGCACCGGCTTCGGAGATCGCGCTGTACATGTCGTAGTCGCCACCCAGATCGGTCGAGGCGATCCAGGGATCATGAATGCTGAGCAGTTGCAGCTTCGTCTGCTCGTATTCGAGACCGGCCTTGACCTGATGCCGCGAATGAGCCTGGCTCGTCACCTTCGTACGCAACTGCCAGGTGTCTGTGAAGTGATCGTGGTAGAGCTCCCCGTTGCCGTCGTCCCACAACCCGTCGCCGTACTTGACCATCACCTCGCCTCCGGGGCCCATTTCATAGTAGACCGGTTCGACATCCACCGGCTCAACGTACTCCGTGTAGTCCTTGCGCCCCACCGAGGAATGAACCCGGTTGTAAAAATTACCAAGCATCACCTCGTAGAAGGTCCTGTGGCTCAAAGTGTGGGTGAAGTTGATGTTTTGCTGGCTGCCCACGCGGGTGACCGTATTGTACTTGTCGAGGATATTCATGAACTCCAGCGGAAAGTACCTCTTGCTCTCAACCAAGGGGTCGAAATACCCCTGGTTGATCCTCAGACTGCGACCGTAACCGTATGAGAGTTTTACCACAGGCGTCGGTTTCCAGGTCGCCTTCGAAAGGATCGACACGTTGTTCTCCTCCCGCAGCGCGAATGGATCGTAGCTCGCCTCGAACGGCTCCAACTTTGCAGGAGAACGCGGCAGGTAAGTATCGGAGAAGTATCCATAGCCGTTGAGGAATATGCTCACCTTACCCGGAATCCGGAGCCCGATGCCCGGCAGTAAACTGCTGGTCAGCGGCTCGGGTCCACCGAACGAAAACTCCGTGTTGCCGGTGTTCTGATGACCGCTGGGAAAACCCGAGATGTTGTCCGTCTTTAAGGATATAGATCCTGTGTAGCGCTCGCCGCCCTCCTTCGTTTCAACATTCACCAGGCCGCTCATTGCCTGGCCGTACTCGGCGTTGAATCCGCCGGTGATCACCTCCAACTCCTGGATCGCATCCGCGGAAATGTAGATGCCCAGCCCCTGTCCGCTGATCGGGTCCCTGACCGCAAGGTTGTCAATGATGTAAAGGCTCTCGTCGGCGCGTCCGCCGCGAATATGAATCTCGTTGTTCTCCTGGATGACTCCAACCTGCTGCGCAAGAAGGTCGTTAATCCCCTCCACTGCCAGCTCGGCGATATCTTCGCTCGACATTGTCCTCGCAGTCGACGTTTCGTCCATGTCGATCAACGGTTTCTTGCCGATGATCACTATCTCCTGACCCAACGCCAGAACCGTAGGTTCAAGCAGGAAATCGACTAACGCCGACCCCTCGTCGGGAACCTCAACGTTGGTTGTCAATGCAACCTTGTAACCGATGAACGAAGCCTGGATATCGTAACTGCCCGCTCTGACCCCGAGTATGTAATAACGACCGTCAAGGTCCGTGCTCGCACCGAGATAGGTTCCCTTGACGATCAGGTTGACGCCGGGCAAGGGCTCACCCGTCTGCTCGTCAATCACCATGCCCACAATTCGGCCAAAGGCGCAAGCGGCGGGCGCGGAAAGCAACAAGCAGAACACCAGCAAGGCTCCAAGCAAAGCCAACCGTCGCCACAGGCGAGAAACATGATCAATCATCGAATAATACATGTATCGCCTCACCAACATTCGGATCGTCCCGGAATTCGTACAGCGTCGTGCATATGAAAGCATACGACTTGTCCCCCTCCCGGATACCGACAACCGGGCTGCCTTCACGGGATGGCGGCGTCCCCGTACTCGCATCAAGATAATGAATTATTTCCACATCAGCGCCAACGGTGGAGAACATGTCCGTAATCGCGCGTCCTATGACGAAACTGAGTTCCAAGGTGGGGAGATTAGTATTCTCCCCGCCAAGCAGAAGAGGGGGATCATCCTCGGTGAAAACCAATCGACCGATCTCACAGGTACTGTCGGCAAGACCGGTACCATTCCGCTGTCGATGTAAACCGTTGACAGGACCATTTGTACGTCAGAAACTTGCGGACAGATCTGTGTGTGTGATTTTGGTGTAGACAGTGTAATGTTGTTTCCTTCCTGATCTCAAGTTCTGACGCCTTCTTTCCTCAAAAGTCCTGCGCTTGATCTCTTCCATCTGGACAGAATTTCTCGTTGTAGGACTTGGTACATTTCAACAAATGTGACGTTATTCAGCGACTCATGGACGTTCTAGTTGTTGTAGTAGTTCTCGAAATCCCCTCGTTTCATATGTAATCGCAGTGATTGGCTTGAAACATGGCACAACCGTCTCCGTCCGGCTTTTTCCGGCCTCAGAAACGGATTTGGATGGTCGGGCTCGGAGAGATAGACATGCCGCATCTTAACGGAGATAGAAGGCGAATATTTCGCTACGCTTTCTTTCAAATGTTACTTTATGACATTACCTTGTCGGCGTGGAAGCAGACTAGCGAAGGTAGGTAGACGGAGAGTTTTGGATATTTCAGGGATTTCAGACCCGAGTTTTTCACTGTTATTCCCCTGCTGATGTTCTTATGTGCCCTTTCCTCAGGGTTCGTTGTCACGGGTTTACAACCGGTTCAATAGAATCTGGACGCATGGTTAAATCACCGAAACTCGGATGGTTCAGCAGCTGGTTCCAAGTTACGAAGCTGACGCTTATCGGCGCATTGGCGGCTTCAGGCATCCTTGCCCACACCTGTCCGGCAGAGGGACGTGAGATGCGTCCTCCCGTGCGACATGTGGCCCAGGATGATTACTGGCATTACCACCATGTCGGCAACCTGGGCCTGACGGTGACCAATTACGGAATTCTCGGTCAGGGGTTCAACAACCCGGATCAGCCATCATGCTGGTACAAGCTTCGCACGAATGTTATGAAGGAGCAGGTCGAGCATTTCTCCTATTCGGGGGTCTGGATCGGCGGCGTGAAAGCCGGGCGGGTTCATGTCTCGACGGCGATATATGACGGTGTGTTCGAATACGACGACGGCGGAATGGAATTTACCTCGTCCGCCACTTCGGATATCACCTTCAATCCTGTTTTCCATCATTTGAATTCCATCGACCGTCGTCTCGACTTTTCCTTGGTCGAACGAGACAGCGTGATCGTCGTCGGCAACTCGCTGACCGCACCGATCGAGAACGGGATCATCAAATTCGGCACGACCACCTGGGACACGATAATCACCCGGAGCACCATCCGCGATGCCTCGGTTAACAATCCCTACGCCATGTTTGCCGAGTTCTTCGATCCCAACGCTGTCAGCCATCAGGACCTGATCTGCGCGTACACCGATACCAACCTGATAGTCCCCGGTACGGGAATTTCGATTCCGAACCATGATCCGCTCGGCGTACACGTCTACCAGGAAACATATACGTGGAAGGATCCATTCGCCGACGCTTTCACCATCCTTAGTTATACGGTGACCAACATTCCGACGGGCTGGGAATTTGCGGTCGGCGATACGGTTGTCGATTACGGCGGAGGAGTGCAGGTCAGTTACTCCTCCGGCGACACGATATGGCTCGGGCAGGTGATCAACGAGCCGTATTTAGCTCTCTGGGTGGACGCCTCTGTCGGGAACATGAATTACACCACCATTTACGACAACAGCGGCGGTCCGGGCGGGCGATGGAACTGGTATGACAACCTGAACGGCTTCGATGACAGCCGCCACCTCGCCTTCCAATATGACTTTGACGGCGATGCGGGATGGGCGCAAAGCTATCTGGGTATCAAGGTTCTCGGCGCCGATCCACGCACCGAGGAATGGGATGCGTACTACCATCAATGGACCTGGCGCGGCGGCAGTTTCGGAAGCCTGTTCCCGATGCCCCAGAACGAGGCGGAGCGCTATGAGGTGATGGGAAGCCGGATGATATTGACTCCGCCTTCGGATGGAGAATCGCAGCAGTCCTGGATGCTCTTTCTCTCGTGCGGCCCGATGCAGGACCTGGCGCCCGGCCAGAGGTTCAATGTCGCCCTGGCGGTGCTCGCCGGGCTCTGGAACGGGGCGGGGTTCGATTCGGAGGAGAGACGCAAAAACCTCAACCTCAACGCCGATTGGGCACAGATTGCATACAACGGCGAAGATCGGAACGGCAACGGTCTGCTCGATCCGGGTGAGGACATCGACGGGGACGGGGAGATCACCAGGTACATCCTCCCCGCCGCCCCACCTTCCCCTCAACTCGTTGCCGTACCCGGGAATCGAGAGGTTACGCTGTATTGGAACAACCTTCCCGAATTCACCGTTGATCCGATAAGCGACAAGCGCGATTTCGAAGGGTACAGAATCTACAGTTCGCCGAAGACGGAGGCGGTGGCGGTGGCTGAACAGCAGGAATGGTCTCTCCTTGTCGACTATGACATTGATTACGATATTGACACCACCGATACCGATTCAGCACTCGTCGGATTGAATGTGGGGCTGGAATCGGTAAGACTGGATACGCCCCTGGTTATCAACGGAGTCGAGGTGCATTACATGTGGGTGAATCGCGATCTGAAGAACGGTTGGCCTCGAGATCTCTACTATTCGGTAACTTCGTATGACCGGGGCGACCCGAGCAGCAACCTGCAAAGTCTGGAGTCGTCACGGGATGCCAACCGGACTTTCGCCTTTCCCGGAACCCTGCCGGCCGAGTCTGATGACTATCGCGTCGGGGTCTATCCCAACCCCTACCGCGGCCGTGCCGCATGGGACGGGCTTACCGGCCGTGACCGGTTGATCTGGTTCCGACACCTGCCGGCTGATTGCGAGGTGACCATCTTTACTCTTTCAGGCGAGCGGGTTGACAGTTTCGAACATCACTCCAATGTTTACCAGGGCGACGATGTCCAACGGATAACCACCGGCGCTTCGCCCGGAGAAAAAAGGGTGTTCAGCGGTGGCGAACACGCCTGGGATCTGTTGAGCGAGGACGACCAGGAGATCGCCACCGGTCTCTATATCTACGCGGTAAAGGATTTAAGAAACGGCGGTGTGAAAACGGGCAAATTCATGGTTATCAAATAGTTGATACGAGCATTTGAACTGGCGAAAAGAAGTAAAAGGAAACATCATCAGGGATGGAGCGAGGCTCCAGTTTCCCAAAAGCAAGGAGGTAATAGAGATCATGCGAAAATTATTCACAGGGCTGATGGCGGTACTCGTCCTGGCGTCCTTCGGGTACGCCCAGGTCACCTCCATCACCGACATCCAGTATGTCGCGGATCCGGCAACGGACGACGCCAGCCCTCTTCTGGACCAGACGGTTACCATTGAGGGTTGGGTGACATTCGAGCCGATGTCGGGTGGGGGTAACAAGCTTTGGGTCGCCGATGCGGCCGGGTCATGGAACGGCATCTATGTCTATACCGGCGACACCGATTATAACCTCGGCTTCGGCTGGAAAGTTACGACCACCGGTACGGTGAGTGAGTACTACGGTCTGACCCAACTCATAGCCGATACGGTAATCGTGCTCGATGAAGCGGTTGACTGGGCGATCCCGCCCGCCGCCTGCGCCTACACCGTGGTAACCGCTGCCGATCTCGCCGGTGGCGCGGCGACCGCCGAACAGTACGAGGGCGTGCTGGTCCAGGTCGAAAACGTGACCTACAACTCTGCTCTCACGTACGGCGAATGGGATGTGGTGGACGGCAGCGCGAACGTGGTGGCCGTCGACAATCCGACGGATGCGGTTTACGGTTACGTGCACACGCCCGCAGTCGACATGGCGTACGACTACATCCGCGGTCCGCTGAACTACACTTACGACGTCTACAAGCTCACCCCGGAGATCGCATATGACATCCAGGTTACGGAAAACGCGGGAGCCGGCTTCTACACACCCTTCGCCTGGTTCCAGCAGGTCCGTCCGATGGACATGACGATGCGTGAGAACGACATAGGCGACAAGTACACCTGGGATCATTCCTACGCTTCCTCGGCGCGTTACGACAGCTCGGCCTTCCAGGACACGGTACTGGTGCATGGCCTGGTTTCGATGCCGACCGGCCTCTCGTATGCCGGCGATGGCGTAAAGTTCATCATGTACGATTTTGATAATGTCGCGGCCGGTGCGGAAGCCCCACCCTGGAGTGCCGTACTCTCATACGATCCTGACGCTTCGACTTTCCCGAACCTGTTTATCGGCGATGAGGTTGAAGTCACCGGCTATATTTCCGAGTACGAAACCAGTCCCTCGAACATGACCGAGCTGTTCATCACCGAGCCGATCACCGTCCTCTCCGCGGGCAACGCGTTGCCCGATCCGGTGGTGGTGACCGTGCCGGACATGCGCGATCCGTTGACCGCCGAACAGTGGGGCACGGTGTTCGTCGAGTTCCAGAATGTGATCGTATCCGATGACGACCAGCCCTATGACGAGCTGTTCATGGTGGACAACGACATCACGGACGATATTCCCGGGATCATCATCGACGCCGACTCAGATTCGCTGGATGACGGCGCTATTTCGGTTCCGCCGATGGGGACGGGGATCGACAGCCTCTGGGGCTGGGTCTACCACCATTACGGCGACCTTGTCGATGTCGACGGCGACAACTGGGTGTACAAGGTAGAGCCGCTCTACAAGGAGCACATCGTGATCGGCGAGGGGCCGCCGAACATCATCAGCGTGACCCGTAGCCCGAGTGCACCGGGAGCGGATGCGGCGGTGACGGTTACCGCGAATATCGCCGACAACAGCGCCGTCGCCTCGGCCAGCGTCTTCTACAAGATCGGAACTGGAGGTTCCTTCGTCAATGTCGCCATGAGCTATATCTCGGGTATCGAGTGGCAGGGAGTGATTCCCGCCCAGGCGGAAGGAACCAACGTCTGGTACTATGTCGAAGCGACCGACGACGTCCCAACCTCGTCTACAAAGCCGAGCGACACGGCAGCCGATCTCTTCGGCTACTGGGCGACGGATGAACTTGGCATCTATCAGGTGCAGTACACCCCGTTCTCGTCGGGCACAAGTCCCTATAACGGCAACACGGTGACGATCAGCGGTGTGATCACTACAGGAGCGGAAACCTTCGCCGCCTACGACGGCTACTTCATGCAGAGCGGTGACTTGGCTCCCTTCAGCGGCATCTGCCTGACGATTCCGGTGGGGGTCGCCACCCCCGTGGTGGGCGACCTGGTGACGGTCACCGGTACGGTGGACGATGAAGGCACCGAGTACGCTTTCAAATGGGGCGACAACACCATGCTGGTGGACGTCGTCGAATGCATCATCGTGAGCTCGGACAATGACTTCTCTGTCTACCCGGTTACGACCGCGAATCTCAACGCCGATCTCGAATCCTTCGAGAGCGTCTTCGTTGAGCTGACAAACCTCGAGATTATCACGCTCAACAGTTACGACTGGAGCTTCGTCGACGCTTCGAGCGATACCTTCCTCCTCGACGACGACATGATTTACGAAACGGAGGTCGATACCTGGTTCAGCGAGCTCACCGTGGGTCAGACGATCGATGCGGTTCGCGGCGTGGTCACATTCAGTTTCGGCACCTGGAAGATCGAGCCCCGCGGCTCGATGGACATAGGGGTGCTGGGTGTTGCCGGCGATCCACATGGGATGCCGTACGAGTTCGCCTTGATGCCGGTCTACCCGAACCCGTTCAACCCAACAACGGCGATCCAATACACCTTGCCGAAGCAGTCTCCGGTGCAGCTGATCATCTATAATTCGCTTGGTCAGATGGTCCGTATGCTCGTCGATGCTGATCAGAACGCCGGACACCACACTGCATTCTGGGACGGCCTCAGCAACGGTGGTATGCCGGTCGGATCAGGCGTTTACTACCTGCGCCTCTTCTCGGAGGGACGGCAGCAGGTTCGGAAGATGGTAATGATAAAATAAACATGGTCTTTCGCCTTGGTTCGAACGCCGTTGTCTCCGGGCGGCGGCGTTCGAGCCGGGCGGTTTTTCCCGGCGGACATCTTGCGGTCGAGAGATGCCGCCCGGAACCATCGCGTTCCGTGAAACACAAAAACCGAATCGAATAGAGGCGATGAACGAATCATTGCAAAGAGTTGCGGTTTTCGCGGCGGTGTTGGCTATGGCTTTTTTGGTCCTGGTCCAGCCCGGCTGCGAGAGCCTCAATCCGCTTGACGCAGATGGCCTTGAAGGCGACCGGAAGGATCCGGTCGAGAACCTGCCGCCTGAGACCTACCTGACCATCGACGTTCCCCCCGGGGAACTGCCCGATACGAGTACGAGCAGGAAAACACTCCACTGGTGGGGGGAGGACCCCGATGGCCGGGTTGTCGCCTATCGCTACCGCTGGGGAAAGATCAACTTTGAAGTGACTGACACGACGACCGTCGATTCGGGTTTTGTTCCGTTCGATACCGTCTGGATCAATGAGGAATGGGTGGATACCACGGCCGAATCCGTCGAATTCATACTGCCGATTCGGACCGCCGGCGCCACTTTTACTTTCCAGGTGAAGGCGATTGACAATGACGGCGAGGAGGACCCTGACCCGGCGAGGCTCAGTTTCCCCGTCGTCAACAGCCGTCCCACGGTTGAATTCCGTTTTCAGTCAAACCCCCTGACCGTGCGCGAAACTTACAAGACCTTCACCGTTCGCACTTTCGTCTGGGATGGCGCCGATCCTGACGGCAACGAGACGTTGGACAAGTATTTCTATTCGCTTGATCCCGCGCCGGCGGATACCGGCTGGATCGAACTTGACAGGACGGAGAACAGCGTCACCCTCCGTGATCTCGATCCGGTACCCCATGTCTTCTGGCTCATGGCGCGCGATGTCGCCGGGTTTGAGTCCGCCAGGGTCCATTTCCCCGATTCGTCGGTCTCCACTGATCCGGAAGAGTGGTTAGTGGTCGAACCGATCGGCGATTACCTCATCGTGGACGACTTCACCCTGGATGCTTCAAATACGCATCTGGACTATTACAAGGAGATTTTCGACGGGTTATACGGCCTTGAGGGAGAAGCTTACAGCATCTGGGAACTTGGGAACGAGCTCCCTTTCAGTACCGTGGACGTCACCGAGTCACTGCTCTTCTTCAATCGCATCCTTTGGTTCTCTTATTACGGATCTCCGCATCTTATCGAGGCTTTCAATTCGCTTTCGGCTTTTATCAACACCGCCGGGAAACGGATGCTGCTCACCACCTGGCAGTTGGATTCGTTGATGGTGCCGGAGATGCTTGATTCCCTCTTCCTGGCGACTCCTACGGGTTCGCGTCTGCTCAACTCCGCTGTGGATACGGTATTTCTTGAACCCGAACCCGGCTTGAGCCTGCCTCGACTCCAAATGGCGGAGATTATGGGCCGTGAAGTCTATACCTGTATTCCGGCGGCGGGGGTGGAGGTCATTTACCGCCTGGATGAAGATACCAATCCAACGCCCATTTACGAGGGAACCCCGGTCGTCGGAATCCGCCGTGAGGACCATTCGTACATAGTGATTTTCATGCCGCTTTACCTTTTCAGGGGCTACAACAACGTCGGTGAAGCGATCAGCGTACTGCTTGGCGGATAAAAAAGCGAATTTCGCCGCCTCGATTTCCGCCGCTGTGAGTACGCCCCAAATGCCGATTGATGGCGACACTCATGGAAACTAAAGCCGCTGGATTTCCCATTTCCGGCTACCGGAGGTGATCGGTACCGCCACCTCCGTCGTTCGATAGTTGTTCCCGGCTGGATATGCTCAGATCAGCATGTTTTTCTTATCTCGCAGGGGTGAAAAATGACCAAACGTCTGATATTCATCTTGGCGGTTTGTCTGTTTGCCGCCGCAACTGCAGCCGAAGAGCGACCTCCATTTGTCGACGCGATGGAAGGTGACAACGAGTTAGTGCATTTCCCCGAGGTTTTACCTCAGGATGCGCCTGATAATTGGCTGTTGGCGCATATTGATGTCGAGACTACCGGCCTGCTGCCGGGATACCACGAAATGATCGATATCGGCCTCATCATGACCGACCTTGAAGGCAACGCACTGGACAGCCTGTTCCTGCGGATCATGCCGCAACACCCGGAGCGAACATCGGAAGGC
>SDBT01007733.1_pt1 | contig 17645 bp, 12 predicted proteins | sample 2277101 | NCBI WGS metagenome assembly SDBT01 (sample SAMN10404973, study PRJNA504765) | marine sediment metagenome | isolation source: marine sediment core GS10_PC15, 103 cmbsf | place: Arctic Ocean: Southern Knipovich Ridge | collected 2010 | reverse complement strand
AGATGGTCCATATCGATGGGTTGATAAATAGGTTTGTTATTTGTATTGATTAACTGGTCAGGAGCAATGGAGCCAAAATCATCATCTTCATTTGTTCTGTCTATAACAATAGTATTGTCACCTGGTTTTTTTGTCGTATTTATCTTTAGTATGAGTTTGCATCTACCAGTTTTTTCTTTTTCGATGATCATATTAGGGTTTTTTAATTTCTGGAGAGGATCTGTATGCTCTTCATCTACTTTTTTATTATCAAATAATTTTGTGTCTTCGTTAGGAGAAGTTAAAATTTCCGGTTTTTTTTCTGTTGCTTTATCTTTGTCTTCTTGATTGTTTAAATGTCCTTCTTTTTGAAGATCTGCGTTGCGAATTTGTCTATCCCTTATATCTTTCTTCATAAGCTTTTTAATAAGCCTTTTTGACTCCCTATTTCCTATGTGCCCACTTGCAATAGATTTTTCAGCTTTTTGTTTTGCTGCCCTTGGTAGTAGTTCACCTTGGTATTGCTGGATTCCTCTTATTATTGGAACGTATTTTTTTTTCTTATTCGGATTATTTATTAGGGGGGGGATCTCTTGCTCATTCCGAATAATTTTTGGATTTTTATTTGGTTCAATTTGACCGATATTCTTTCTCTTTTTATAGGGGCGTTGATCTTGCGGCAGAGCTGGCGCTGTTCTCTTATTTGAACTCTCACTATGCCCTTCATCAAGCTTCTGTGGTGGTGTTGCATTTATTGCAGTAGTGGTTAGGCTGAAACTTAAAAGCAGAAAAGAAAGTAAAATTGATTTTTTCTCAAAATAAACATAACTAGGGGTCATTAATATCTCCAAATTTGTAAAACATAAATTAATAAAAACTACATTGTGTAGATAGTGTTTTTGTTTTTAAATGTCAAGGCTGTTTGATTCGTAGAGTGCATACTCTTAAGTATATAATTTTAGATAAATACTTGCAATTTTTCGATCTTTCTTACATTTTGCTTAATGTTTCTGGGTTTCAAAACTGTTATTCCCCCTTGACAAATTCGAGAAAATACTCCATATATAATATATTATGGCTATGATGAATCTTAAATTCTTTCCTGAGTTGCTTTGGCGATGGTGTTCACCATTATCGATCATAGAGGGCAACCACTTATTTTTTTGTGACATTCAGGAGAGAAAATTCAATGAGCACGACATCTTCAAAACATAAACCGTCAAAATCCTTTGCCCAGCTGCGGCAGAAAATATTACTATTATTCGTTAGCTTCTTGCTGATTTTAGGAATTGGCTATTATTTTTTCCCCAAACAAACTGCCAAACCTATCGAACCTCTGATTGCGATTACTCAAATTGTGCAACACCCCTCTTTGGATAAAATTCGACAAGGAGTGATTGATGAGCTAGAAGAAAATGGTTACGTCGATGGTAAGACGATGACGTTAGTTTATGAAAACGCCCAAGGCAATATTGCAACAGCGGCGCAAATCGGTCAAAAATTTGCTGGTCTACCGGCCAAAGTGATTGTTGCTATTGCAACCCCCTCGGCTCAGACTGTGCAAGCCGCTGTTAGAGAGCGCAATATGGCAGTGGTTTTTAGTGCTGTGACAGATCCGCTGGGGGCACAGTTAGTGCAGAATTTGGAGCATCCTGGAGGCAATATAACGGGTACGATTGATCTACCACCCATTGCAGAACAAATTAAAATATTGCGTGACTCCATTGCTGATTTACGGGTTATCGGAGTGGTTTATAATCCAGGAGAGGTGAACTCTGTTATCCAGGTAGAAAAATTCAAAGAATTGGCAGAGAAACAAGGGTTGGAGGTTGTTATGTCTGCAGCCACTAAAACAAGTGAAGTGCGAACTGCAGCTACACAATTAGCTAGTCGTGTACAAGCCTTTTATATACCTAATGACAATACGGTTGTTTCCGCCCTAGAAGGAATTATCCAAGTAAGCGTTGACAAAAAAATTCCAATTATGGCCAGTGACCCTGATTCTGTAAACCGAGGTGCGACGATGGCGGTAGCCAATGATCAATATGATGTCGGACGAGAAACTGGCAAATTAGTGATCCGCATATTGCAAGGTGCGGCCCCAGCGCAAATATCTGTTGTGTCAGTAAAAAAAGCAGCGCTCTATGTGAATGAAGATTCAGTGAAACGCTTAGGGCTTGAACTTGTTAGTTCAGATAGTAGTGCAAATTAGGTTTATATAACTGTCTATTTCTCTGTTAAAGCTACGTTCAGACCGCGTCTAATTGGTTTCAGTAAATAATGTAGTACAGTCTTTTTACCCGTTAGGATATCAACAGATGCCACCATACCCGGAGTAATTGGTAGCTTCTCCCCTTGACGGCCTACTAAATGATTGGTTTTGGTTTTTAAGCGGACCCGAAAGAAAACTTCACCCTTTTGTTCATCCTCAATGGAGTCAGCGCTGATATCGACAAGAGTCGCGTCAAGCCCACCATAAATTGCGAAATCGTAGGCCGTGATTTTGACAATTGAATGAAGGCCTGGCCGCAAAAAAGCAACATCTGCGGGACGAATTTGCGCTTCTATGAGGAGAGTGTCCTCTAGAGGTACAATAGCGAGCAAATCTTGCCCAGGTTGAATGACACCACCGATGGTGTGGACCATCAATTCTTTGATGATTCCATTTACAGGGCTAAGGATATCTGTGCGAGTGAGTTTATCGCTTTCTGTTGCAAATACGTCACGCATTTCCGAGAGTCGTCTTTCAGCATCTTTTAGCTCCCTCAAGTCTTCAGTATGCATTGTAATAGCGACTTGTTGTAAACGTTCTTGTGCCTCCTCAAGTGCTGCTTCGGATCGACGAATATTAATTTTGGTTGACTCAAGATCTCCTTTAGTATTATTCACCTCCCTTTTCAAACGAATTAGCTCAACTTTTGCAACTATTCCTTGTTTTGCCAAAGGTATGTTTATGTTGAGTTCTTCAAGGGTCAGTTTGTACTGCTCTTCCAACATCGAAGCTCGTTTTTGCAGATCAATCAGTTCTTCTTGACGTTGTTCTAGGGAATGCGTTGCAATGGCCGTTTCATTCTTCATTCTTTGTTGGGCAGCGTTATAACGATCTAATTCTTTTGCCGCGACCTCAGGTGCATTTTTTTCGATGATCTGGGGGACAACAAAAGATTTTCCTGAAAGTTGCGCCTTTATTCTTACCGCAGCGGTAAGCGCACGATAAAAATGCATTCTTGCTTCCTCATGCCTTGTTTCCGCAACAGTATTGTCAATCTGTAATAAAAGCTGATCTTTTTTTACTAACATTCCTTCCTTGACATTGATATTACGAACGATTCCTCCCTCTAAGTGATCAATAACTTTGATTTGTCCTGAGGGAATAACGCGCCCATCACCACGTGTTATCTCATCCAGCTTGGCCCAGTTAGCCCAAAGGACTGCTATAACGAAGAAGGCAGCTATGCTGAATAATAAAATAGGAGCGGCTTTATTCGGGCGCCTTTTGTGAGCCGCAGTTAAAGCTGGCATATACTCAATATCGTTTTGATTCTCGGCGCTATGGTTTTGGAGAGAATTATTAAGCATGGTCTTCATTTGCTCTTGCGCATCAGAACCGGGATCATTTTTAGGTGGTTTTGCTGGTGTTTGTTGGTTTGTCATCTTTCTAACTCGTATTACGGTTTTGTGATCCACTAAGTGCTTTCATCACATCATCTCGTGGGCCATCTGCTACAACTTTACCTTCATCCATTACGATCAGTCGATTGACGTGGGTAAGTAAGGACATCCGATGGGTTACCAAGATGAGAGTTTTATGTAATAAGGTGTCGTACAGCTTTTTAATAAAACGCGTCTCAGATGCGGTATCCATCATGGCAGTTGGTTCATCGAACAATAAAATTGGTGGGTCACGCACCAGTGCGCGGGCTACAGCAATAGATTGGCGTTGTCCTCCCGATATATTATTACCCCCTTCACCCACAGGCATATCATAACCAGAAGGATGCCGTCTTACAAAGTCATCAACTCCAGCAATAGTGGCGGCTCTTAAAACTGCACTGTCATCGGATTCGGTTGAACCCATGGCAATATTGTCACGCACACTGCCAAAAAATAGGAAAACATCCTGTTGGATATAACCAACATTGGCACGGAGTTCAGCTGGATCCAGCTGTCTTGTATCAGCTTCATCCATCAAAATGGAACCTTCTTCTGGGAAGTACAGCCCTAGGATCATTTTTTCAATCGTTGTTTTGCCAGAACCAATACGGCCAATGATTCCTACTTTTTCACCTGGTTCAATGGAGAAGCTAACGTCATTGAGAGCGTTAATCTCTTGACCGGGATATTTAAAGGAAACATTTTTAAATTCAATTTTACCTTGAAATTTTGGCCGACGCAAAAACGTTGCATGTTCAGGGCGTTCAACAGGCAACTGAATGATTTGATCTAGGCCTTTAAGGGCTGTCATTGATTGACTGAAGCGGGTCAAAAGACCAACGGCTTGGGCTAAAGGTGCAAGAGTACGACCGGTGAGAATACTACAAGCGATCAGTCCACCCATAGTTAGCTCTCCTTCAGATATTAAATAAACGCCGACAATAATGACGCATACAGTACTAAGGTTGATAACAAAGGTCGTGAAATTAATGGCTCCCATGGATAGAAAGCGCGTTGCATTACTGGAGCTAGCTGATTGGTTAACAAAAGTTTCCCAATTCTTTTGAATTTTTCCTTCAACCCCAAGACTTTTTATAGTTTCCATACCGTTGATTGCCTCAACTAGCAGGGCATGTTTTTGAGCCGATTCCCTGAAGGTTTTTTTCACCCAAGCACGCAATGGGAATTGCATCATAACTGAAAAAGTTATTACTATCGGTACTGCAATCATTGGTACATAAGCAATTGGACCACCAATCATCCAAATGATTGCGATAAACAAAAAGATAAATGGCAAGTCAATAAGGGCAACCAAAGTCATGGAAGAGAAAAACTCACGCAGAGTTTCAAACTCTCGTAACTGGTTTGCAAAGCTGCCAGCTGATTGTGGTCGCGCTGACATACGAATTCCCATCACTTGCTCAAATATGCGGCTGGCAAGTATGATGTCTGCATTTTTCCCTGCTGTGTCGACAAAATATCCACGTAAAGTCCTCAGCAAAAAATCAAATAGGAAGACAATGCCGACTCCAATGGCAAGCACCCATAACGTTTCTATGGCATTATTGGGAACAACTCGATCATAAACATTCATGGTAAACAAAGGGCTGGCAATCGCGAAGATGTTAACTAATACCGCTGCCAATGCAACTTGTGAATATATTGGCCAAAACTTTATTAGCGTTCCCCAAAACCAAGAGCGAGGACGTTTTACTTCAATATCAGATGACCGAGCATCATAGCGATATAGGGTGCTTACAAAAAGGGCAACGCCAATATATATCTTGCTCAAGTCTTCCATTTTTATTTTACAGGAACCGTGTCCCATTTCAGGGAATATAACTTCAGCATCATCTTCAGCAATACTCAACACGATACAAGCTTTATTTCCTTCTAATAAGAGAACAGCTGGAAGTGTATAGCGTGATATTTTGCTCAGTTTTTTATTGACTATTTTCGCTTCTAGCCCTGCGCGTGATGCAGCTCTTACAAACAACTCTGGTGTAAACAAATTATTTACCAAAGGTAGTCCTGCTTTCAAGGAGGTAGAGGACATAGGCCGATCTCTCATGGCACATAAAATTTCTAGACAACCCAATAAAGGATCATCAGTCTGTGCGGCTGTATCTTGCCATTGATCAAATATGTGTGATGTCATTTGCTCGGCTTTGCTTTGAGTTGAAGAAGGCAAAATCTCTGAGGATTTCTGCTTTTCTTTCGATGATTTGATTTTATTTGGCATAAGTTGTCTATTTCGAAGGCTATGATTTTATTTTCTAAGATATAAACATTATGCTAGACAAATGGTTAAAAATTTAATAAATTGCCTGCAAACAGGGGCTTCTCAATAAAATTAAGTTCTTTTGTTTTTGTGATTTACCGGATGGTAGAAAAAAGGGAGTTTATATCAGATATGAAGCGCAATACTGCATTTTTTAATTGGTTCTTCGTAGGGCTGTTATCGATATCCGTATCTGACGAGATTGTTTTTGCTGCTGTATCAACTGCAAAACAGGTGGCGGCAGTAGATAAGGCCGAGCTAGCAGAAAAATCCGAGTCAGATGAGAAACAAGCGGCAACAGCCAACAGACTGGGTATGTCTCCAAAGGATATATTACAGGAAACTTTGCACACAAATCCTGAAATTAAGGCTGATCGCTCCAATTGGCGCGCGGAGGATCACGCAATTGATCGTGCTCAAGCAGGGTATTATCCCGTCGTTGATCTGCGTGCTCAGGCTGGCTGGGAATATACTAGAGAGAGTTTTGGGCGTAGCGACTGTAGTAGAATAGGCCGTAAATGTCAAGAAAACAGAGTGGCTAACACCCCTTCTATAGTAGCACGCCAACCTCTATTTGATGGCTTGCGTGCCTCAACAGATGTTGCGCGAGCGCAAAGAGAGAAGGAGCAAGCCGGTAGTAGAATTGGAGAAACTCAAGAGCTTGTTTCTTTCCGTGCTATGAATGCTGCTGTTGATGGGCGTCGTTTCCAAAGATTATTAAGACTTGCAATAGCCAATGTTAATGCCCATCTTCGTATTTTGAATAAAGTCAACAGATTGATTGCAGCTGGCAAAGCCTCTATCGCAGATCGTCACACTGTCGAATCGCGTCTTGCCGATGCTATATCGGCTGTTGTTGATATCGAGGGTGATTTAGGATCAGCCGTTGCGCGTTTCATAGACGTTGTTGGTGTTGCACCCGATCGTTTGAAGCCTTCTGTGATACCTGAAGGGTATTTGCCAACTTCTGTACAAGAAGCTTTAAAACAAGCTGTTGAACAAAACCGCTCTGTTCAATTGGCTCAATCGAACATTGAGGTTGCAAAGGCTGAGTTGTCGACGACTGATGTACCGTTTTATCCAACATTAGATCTCGAGGCTAATGCTCGACGGGATGGAGACACTGAAGGTCGTAATGGACATGAGACTAGTGTGACGGTCTTTCTGGTTGCGCGGTATAACATCTTTAGTGGTGGAGGAGATGTTGCTCGACGCAAGGAGGTAGCAGAACAAGTAGCAGAAACACATCATCGCCGTGAAGTGGCGGTTCGTTCAGCTGAGCGCGAAGTTCGGGTTTCTTGGGCAGAGCTGCAAAGCGCAAAGAAACAATCTGAGGCTTTACGTAGATCCGTCCAGGAAAAAAATAAAGTTATTCAGGTCTTCGAGAAGCAATTTGATTTGGGCACTCGTAGCCTTTTGGATTTATTAGATTCATGGAATGAATTCTTCCTTGCAAAGGGGTCATTGATTACTGTTGATGCAACGACCGATCTTACGGGATATCGCTTGCTTGCTTCGATGGGTGTTTTATTGAACCGTTATGATTTGCAACAGACTATTGCAGGCCCTGCGTCTGAGGTTCAACCTGCGGTCGCCAGAAGTGAGGAGTCTATTGATTTAACTGTAGAAGATCCAGTGGACCGGATTCCAAGAGCTGTTTTGGAAGATACGCCTATACAATCAGTAGTTGATATACCGGAAATTGACCAGATTAAACCTGAGATTCAGCCTCAGCCTGAAGTAGCCCCACCAGCTCCAGTTGAGCAAGTAGAACCGGGTGCTCAGTTAAATTTGCCTCAAAACGTTTATGAGAATAGGTCTGTTGGACAGGGTATCGAATTTACTGATTCACTTACCTCAGGAGAAGAGTTAGCTTATCCAGAGGAAATTTATGTACGACCAAAGGTTGAGTCAGTTGTACCAAAAGTTCAACCTCAACCTGAATTGACAACCACACCATCGCCAATTGAGCCAGAGGTTCAGCCTAAATCTGAGTTGGCAACCCCGCCATCTCTCGTTGAGCAAGAGTCACCAGTTGATCAGTTGAATTTGCCGGAGCAACAAAGCCACGTTTATGAGGATAGTGTAGTTGGACAGGGTATCGAATTTGCTGAATTTACCTCAGGAGGAGAGTTAACTTATCCAAAGGAAGTTTATGTACGACCAAAGATTGAGTCTGTTGTGTCAGAAGTCCAACCTCAACCAGAATTAGCAATCACGCCATCGCCAATTGAGCCAGAAATTCAGCCTCGACCTGAGTTGGCAACCCCGCCATCTCTCGTTGAGCAAGAGTCACCAGTTGATCAGTTGAATTTGCCGGAGCAACAAAGCCACGTTTATGAGGATAGTGCAGTTGGACGGGGTATAGAATTTGCTGATTTTACCTCAGGAGGTGAGTTAACTTATTAACAACCAATCACGATAGCTTTCGAGATGCTGTTCTGGGGCTCTACTGCCTATTAAATCAGTGTCTAGAATCGTTATCAAAAGTTAGTTGTCCTACCGTGGGACTTGCAACTGGTCTATCATCAACGTATAAACATATCAGATGAGTTAGGTACTCCAGCAGTGAGGTTGGTTTTTATGAAAATAAGAGTTTGTTTTTATCTTTTTATTGCAGCATTGGTTTCTGTATCGTCACGCGTTGAGGCTGCTGAGATCTCTACATCTCAAAAGACACAGTCGATTCAAATCCTTTCTGCTTGGGCACGTCCAACTACAGGTCCGTCTGGTGCCATTTACCTTGAACTTCATAATTCAACCGAAAAAGATCGTACCCTGATTGAAGCTAAAGTTTGTGGTACTATCTGTGATCACGCTGAACTTCACACCCACATTCATGAGGGTGACATCAAAAGAATGCGCCCTATTAAAGATATTGTTATCAAATCTGGGGAAACCAAAAGTTTTCAACCGGGTGGATTGCATATTATGTTGATGGGATTAAAGGCTCCTTTACGTGAAGGGCAGAAAGTGCCGATTACTCTTGTATTTGACAACGAAGAAGTTGTGCAACAGGAGGTGATGGTACAACAGCTTGCATCCTTAATCCGTAAAGGTGATAATGAACCTTTAAAAAGCTGTTGTGACAGCTAAACTTTAAATGAATATCTAAAATTTGATGCGCTTCTCTCAGGACTATTTACAAAATCTTGCTAATCGCTTTGTTTTATCTGAGCTTGCACTACCCCATATTCGTTTAAAACGACAGGGGCAAGAATATTCCGGCTTGTGCCCTTTCCACAAGGAAAAGTCTCCCTCATTTACTCTCAATGATCAAAAGGGAGTATTTCATTGCTTTGGCTGTGGGGAGGGGGGAGATGTGATTGGCTTTTTCATGCGCATTAACAATCTTTCTTTCATTGAAGCCGTTACAGAATTATCGCACAAGGCAGGCGTTCCTTTACCTGAGTATGCTCCTCCTACTCGAGAAGAAATTCAAGAACGGCACGAGCAAGAAAATATATACAAGCTCATGGAAGATGTTTGCCAATGGTACCAGGATAAGCTCCTACAAGGGGATGGAAAAAACGGGCGGTTTTACCTGCAGAATCGAAAAGTTTTGCAATCAACCATCACAACTTATAGGTTGGGTTTTGCCCCAGGCCGCAACACTTTAAAACAAGAATTTATGAACAGAGGGTATAGTGAAACTTTATTGCTCAAAGCAGGCTTACTTTCCCAGAATAGTGAAACAACAGAAACGTATGATCGCTTTCGTAATCGGTTGATTTTTCCAATTTTGGATAAGAAAGGTCGGGTGATTGCTTTTGGTGGTAGAGTTTTAGACGATAGTAAACCTAAGTACTTAAATTCTCCAGAAACATCACTTTTTTCTAAGCGATACTCCTTATATGGTTTGTCTCAAGCACTAAAAATGGCTAAGCAAGATAGTCCTGTTATTATTGTTGAAGGATACATGGATGTTATAGCTCTACACCAAGCTGGCTACTTTGCTAGTGTTGCCCCTTTAGGAACAGCATTGACCGAAGATCAAATTAAGCAATTGTGGCGTCTTTCGTCAGAGCCAATCCTTTGTTTTGATGGTGATACAGCTGGACAACGAGCAGCTTACCGTGCTGCCAATCGTGCCTTGCCTCTCCTCAAGCCTGGGTGCTCCCTTCAGTTTGTCCAGTTGCCTAAAGACGAGGATCCTGACAGTCTTGTACGTCGACATGCCTTTGATATTCTTGAATCGCTTTTCGCAAAACCTCAATCTTTGCAAGATATTATTTGGCAAAAAGAGGTGATGGAGCATAAGACTCAAACACCAGAGCAACAAGCCCTTGTTCGCCAAAATGTGTTTGCTCAGCTTAATATGATCACAGACCTATCCGTTCGATCTTTGTATCAACAGGGATTTAAAGAGCGCTTTTTTCAAGCCTTTCGTCGACAAAAATCGACAAAGAAAAATAATTATAGTTTTGCTGCAAATCCTCAAGAAACTAGGATGGGGTTGCGCACCTATTTTGATCCCTTAACATATCAGAGATATGCATTGCTTGCTGCGTTTGTAAATCATCCACAAATTTTTTATACCCTTGAAGAGCAGTTTACAGAAATTGAATTTCCAGACGAAGAGCTGAATAATATAAGACAAGAAATTTTTTCTCTTTTAAGTGATACTCCAGATCTTGACGCAACGACTTTAAAGTACCATATAGATAATAGAGGATACGCACAGCTTTTGTGTCGGATTTTATCTGAAGAGACATATACTCATGCTTCTTTTGTCAAACTTGGGACAAAATTAGCGGAAGTGATCGAAGGTTGGCAAGATATATGGCGACATATGAAAAGCCAACGCGATCTTGTTCAGGATGTTTTGCAATTAAAAACGGAACTGACTAAAGAATTTAACCCAGAGTCTTGGCAACGTTATCAACGTTTAAAGGCACAGACTTTGTCGCTACACTAACTGATAAACTTTTGAAAAAAGGTTATTTTGAATTGAAACGAGGAAAGAACATGACAGCAAAAGCAGCCGTAGCAAGTAAGGCTCCATCAACCCCAGATTTACTTCAGGTACCATCTAATTTGGCTACAGATAATGAGATTCAGTCAGCAATTAAAAAACTTATTGATATCGCCAAAGAAAAGGGCTCTATTACATTCCATGAAATTAATGAGGAGCTTCCGCAAGACAAGCTTTCGTCAGAGCAAATAGAATTGGTTGTAACAACATTAGCTAATATGGATATCAATATCACTGCAAAAGATGAGTCAAGTGATAATGAAGACACGCCTGCTGCTGAGAATAGATCTTCAAATACTAAAGCATCATCTACAGATGAGGAAGCTGTAACGCGATCTGATGATCCGGTACGTATGTATTTAAAAGAGATGGGGAGCGTGAACTTATTGTCCCGCGAAGGGGAAATTAAGCTTGCCCAAAATATCGAAGAAGGGCAAGCTTTAGTGCTGAAAGCCATTTATGGAAGCCCTATTACTATCCACAAGGTACATGAGTGGCTTGGGCAGTTGAAAGAAGATAGTATTTCTCTACGCGCTCTTGTTGTTCTTGATTCAGCGTCTCCCGAAGATTTAGAGGGAGATGGGGATGGCTCTGACGATGACGCTGACGGAAAGGAATCGCAACCTTCTTCAGTCAAGAAAACTCCGAAACCTAACGCACCTGCACGCAAAGTTGCACAAACAGAAGATGCTGACGATCAAGATGGTGATGATGGCGACGAAGATTCGAACACATCACTAGCTGAACTGGAAGATGCATTGCGTCCTCATATTATGAGAACACTCAAAAAATTCGAACGTTCTTATGCAGATTTTCAAAAGCTCCACTCTCAATTCATGAAGGGGTTGCAAAAAGGAAAAATCCTATCCAAGAAGGATGAGGAAAAATATAAAAAAGTACGCTCAACAATTAGTGAGCTGATAACTGGGCTAAACCTCAATCCGAAACGAATAGCAGAGCTGGTGCGCACACTATATGAGTTGAGCCGTAAACTTATGGGATTAGATGGACGCTTGCTACGATGGGCTACTTCCCATGGTGTTTCTCGGGAAAAGTTTATGAAAACTTACACTGTAGAACCCATAGAGCAATGGTCTCAAAATATTAAAAATTCAAAAGATGGAAATTGGAAAAAATTTGCAACTTCCCATCCAAGGGATATAGAGACAACAATTGATCATATCCAACAAGTTGCAACACATGCAGACATTGAGCTTTGTGAGTTGCGACAAATCATTGTTCAAGTTCAAAAAGGCGATCAAATGGCCTCAAGAGCCAAGAAAGCGATGATTGAAGCAAACTTAAGGCTGGTTATTTCCATTGCCAAAAAATATACAAATCGTGGATTACAGTTCCTTGATCTTATTCAAGAAGGTAATATTGGGTTGATGAAAGCTGTTGATAAATTCGAGTACCGTCGCGGCTACAAATTCTCAACCTATGCTACTTGGTGGATTCGCCAAGCGATTACCCGTGCTATTGCCGACCAAGCTCGGACTATTCGTATTCCTGTGCATATGATTGAAACTATTAATAAACTTGTGCGTACTTCGCGACAGATGCTCCATGAAATTGGGCGTGAACCTACTCCTGAAGAACTATCAGAAAGGCTTAGCATGCCTTTAGAGAAAGTTAGAAAAGTTCTCAAAATCTCTAAAGAACCGATCAGCTTGGAAACACCGATTGGTGATGAAGAGGATGGCAGCCTTGGTGATTTCATCGAAGATAAAAATGCAGTGATTCCCCATGATGCAGCAGTACACGCAAATTTACGTGAAACCACCACTAGAGTACTCTCGACGTTGACACCGCGTGAAGAGCGTGTCTTGCGTATGCGTTTTGGCATTGGCATGAATACAGATCACACATTGGAAGAAGTTGGTAAACAGTTCTCGGTAACCCGTGAGCGTATTCGCCAAATTGAAGCCAAAGCTTTGCGTAAACTCAAACACCCGAGTCGATCACGTAAGTTGCGAAGCTTTTTGGACCAATAGCTGGGAAGTTTGTTTTGAGGCGCCGAGTTTCACAATTTGGCGTCATCAAACGGGAATTAGTACGCAGAATGTTATGTGATTTCAGAGTTGCAAACTCTAAAAACGCAGCAAAAATGGAGTAACTGTTTCCAAAATTGCAGATTTTTCATTCCCTAAATTCTTAAGCACTAGTTATAGTTCTGTCAGGGGCTCCCGCTTAGACCGTAAGTTTTTGAAAAACAAGTAAAAAATATTTTAAAATTCGGAAACTTTTTTAATTTTTACTGTTATATATCAATGGATTACAAATTTTTTTTTCACTAAAAAACTATAATAATTGTTAAGTCTTTGATTTTAAATGAAATACTTTACGAAAATCTAAAAAAATATTTGTTATTTATCAATTATTTACAGGCCTAGCGGGGGGAGCTGTAGTTCTGTCGCATGTGTTGATAGATGTGACAGACCCCTCACACATCCCGTTCTTCCAGCCAGGCCATCTGAATGGCCTCGAGAATTTTCTCGTTACTATTGTCTGGAACATCATTGAATGCTGGCAAGTCTTGGACCCACTTCCAGAGGTCAGTAAAGCGTACGCCGAGAATATCCACTTTGGGATATTTTTCTTCTAGCTCTATGGCAATGTCGTAGATATCAGTCCAAAGCATGATTATTTTCTTATTTTATTTATCAACCATCATGTTGCGGGTTGCTTCAGGTAGGCGAACCTTCAACCCGTCGAGTTCAGGCTTGATGATGATTTGGCACCCCAATCTCGATGTGTGTGTCAGGCCAAAGGCCAAATCCAACATGTCTTCTTCATCTTCGGTTGCTTCTTGCAACATTTCATACCATTTGGGTTCGACTACAACATGGCAAGTTGAACAAGCCAAGGAGCCTTCACAGGCACCTTCTAGATCAATGTTATTATTGTGAGCGATTTCAAGGACAGACAGGCCAATCGGCGCATCAACTTCACGCTCGGTTCCATCCGGTTCAATAAAAGTTATCTTAGGCATATAGACCTCTCATAAGCGTTTAACAATTCCGTGGGCAGATAACTACCGTTATCGTACGACATTGCTACACATTAACACAAAATGCATGCTTTACAGAAGTTTTGTGAAATTCCTTTTGTGGTACTGAGTATGGTGCCGAACTCCACTGTTTTACGACATTTTGGATAAGTCAGACAACATAGAACAAATTTCTAGCAACCCTATAGCTTCAACCCTTTCATTTATGGGATATCGGTCGACCCCTGAGTAAACTACAAATGATTTTGTGGGGTTTAAATCTGCAATAGCATTATAAAACCCTCTTTCTGGTCTCGCCATTAATCCTTTTTTTATTTCTATTGCCCAAAGGCCATTATTAGCAGGCAACTCTAATAACAAGTCTATTTCTGCCCCCGCAGAAGTTCTATAGAACCCTGACTTCGTCATGTAGGGAGCAGCGGCTAAAATGTTTTCTATGACACAACCTTCCCAGCTGCCACCAACGACAGGATGGCCAAGCAACTCTTCATAATTTGCAATACCAAGTAGGGTATGAACAAGACCACTGTCCCTAATAAATACCTTTGGTGATTTGATCAATCTTTTTCCAGTATTAGTATGGTAAGGCATGAGTCTTCTAACAAGAAGGAGGTCTACAAATAGGCCAACATAACTATTAATTGTTGGCACACTAACCGATAATCCAGATGCCAAGCGTGCAGAATTAAGAAGGCATCCTTGGTTATGCGCCAACATCGTCCAGAGTCGCTCTAATGTCTCAACTGGCATACGAGGTACAAATAGAGGAATATCCCTTTCCAGATAAGTTTTGATAAAATTCTTCCTAAATATAAAACTGTCTTCATCTGATTTAGCAAGAAAACTATCGGGGAATCCCCCTCTAACCCAGAGTTGATCTATTGACTGTTCGTTTTGAGGTATCTCTAGAGCATTTAATGGATTTAAATTTACAAATTCAATCCTTCCAGCCAGAGTCTCTCCGGATTGTTTGAGCAGATCAATGGAGGCCGAACCTAATATCAAAAATCTTCCCGTTCTTTTCCCCTTCCGTCTTCCCTGATCTATTAAGCCACGCAAAGATTGAAATAACTCAGGGACACGGTGGATTTCGTCTAAAATAACCAACCTATCTTCATACTTCTTTAAAAAAAATTCAGGGTCGGTAAGTTTCTCCCTATCTGTTCTGGACTCTAGGTCTAAATATATAGATGGTTGCCCTTCAGCTATTTCATGAGCAAGGGTGGTTTTGCCCACCTGCCTAGGGCCAATAATAGCCACAGCAGCTTGTCTTGCTAAGGCTTTTGCGACAATTTGGTAAGAACGACGTGTTAACATCCTTGTATATTTAAACCCACACTTTAGATTTGCAAGGTAATTATACGTAAGACATCATAACGGTGTCAACCTTGGGTTAAATTACAAAGTCGAATCATCCAGTATTTCTGATCAAATCAACCATTTGTTCCTCGGTCAATCCATAAGATGGCTTCACAACAACACTTTGCTCAATACCAGTTGTTTTTTCCTGTGCCTTCACCTGCAACAAGCCATCGGCATCAAGGGTAAATGTCACGGCAAGACGTACCTGGCCAGCAGGCATCTTTGGGATATCCTGCACAATGAATTCTGCCAGGCTGCGGCACTGGTCGATAGACTGAGCCTCTCCTTGTAGTACATGAATTCTGATCGAGGTTTGGTTATCAAGGTAAGTGGTAAACTCTTGCGTCTGTGCGGCAGGTAGACGACTGTTGCGTGGGATCATAACGTCCACTAAATCGCCTAAGGTCTCGATACCTAAGGAAAGAGGCGTAACGTCGAGTAACAAAGTCGATGAACCTTGGGTTAAAGCTGCGGCCTGAAGGGCTGCCCCTCTGACCACAGCTTGGTCGGGGTCAATGGAGTGCAATCCTTTTTGGGCAAAGAATTTATGGATTTTGTCTTGTACAAGGGGCATGTGGGTGGCACCACCAACCAGCACAACCCCCTGAACATCTTCTACCGCCAGGCCTGCATCTTGCAGTACACCCTTACAGATGGCTAAAGTTCGATCAATTAATTTAGTGCTCAGATCATCCAGTTGGTCTCTTGTCACGCAGTGATCAGTCTGATCATTTCCGAAAATTAGCTTACAGTCTGCAGCCAATTCATTTGTCAAATTTTCTTTAAGTTGCCGTGCTTGCAACAACCCACTTTTGCGATGCCGATCCTTGGAATAAACCTTGGCAGAATTTTTGCTTCTTTCCTCTAGCAGTAAATCTAGAAGGATATGGTCAATATCATCTCCACCAAGCTTTGTATCTCCACCCGTAGCTAGGACTTGAAAAACACCTTTTTCCAATTTTAATAAGGAAAAATCAAAGGTTCCCCCGCCCAAATCATAGATGGCGTAAATGCCTTGGTTACCTGTATCCAATCCATAAGCCAAAGCCGCTGCTGTTGGCTCACTGATCAATCGCAATACTTCTATGCCAGCACGCTGTGCCGCTTCGCGTGTGGCGGCCCGGGCCCGTTCATCAAAATACGCTGGCACGGTAATGACGGCTTGGTGAACTTTCTTGCCCAATGTTGCTTCAGCCCGCTCTTTGAGGTAGCGCAAAATATCAGCAGACACATCAACAGCGGAAAATTTATGGGCATCAAAGCTGATACTTTTTGTTAGAGCAGATTCATTTTGCCCCATATGACGCTTGGCAGACGTTACCACAGATTCTGCACTGTCGATCATAAGGTCACGTGCCTTGAGCCCAACAATTGGCTCTCGCTCAGTATAGGCAACAATGGAAGGGATCAATTTTTGCTTGTCTTCCAGAGCAAGTACCTCCACATTGCCCTCGTCAGCAATGGCCACCAATGAATGGGTGGTGCCTAAATCTATGCCAACGGCAATCTCATCTGCACGACTAATAGGGTGATCTATTTCATCAGGTTCAGAAATCTGCATTAGATGGGCCATCTAAGTTTTCTCCTCAGCCAGTGATACTTCCTTAGCTTCACATTCTTTGACTACCTTTGACCAAAAATTTAGCAAACCTAGCTGTTGCAATGATTCCACCCATTTATTCATGTTACCTAACTGCGTGATTTGGTCCCAGGTTGTGTCAAATTCATGTTTCGCTCTGTGTTTTAGGAGTTGTAATTGCTCCATGTTGCTCACTTCTATAATCTCTTCTCTTAGCATCATAATTTCGCTTAGCTTTTCAACTGGTACACTAGCATTCAGCGTTTCATCAGAAATTTTCGCACCTAAGTTGTGCTCGATTAGATGCTGGGCTCGTTGAAGAGGATCTTGCAACACCAGAAGAGCCCTATTCAAATTTGCCGTATGTTGGGTAGCATAGGCCTGCTCTTGTTTACTCCGACGCACATATAAATCGGGATGGAGACGTTGTTGCAGCGCAATATACTTTTTCGATAATTGATCTTCATCTATCGCAAGCTGCAGGGGTACATTCAAGTGTGCAAAGACAGACATCTCAGTAAGTGGTTGCAATGCTTCACAATCAGAACAAAACAATAAATCCTGGAGTGCCACTTCGCACTTCCAGCATTGTTCCTGTCCTTCAAGCTGTTCCACATTAAACATGAAATGATTCTCCACAGCCACAGCGACCTTTTTCATTCGGATTGATAAAAGTAAAACCCGATTGTAAAGCTTCTTCTACATAGTCCATCTCTGTACCCAATAAAAACATCACCGCTTTGGGATCGATGAAAATCTGCATCCCATGCTGTTCAACCTTTTCATCACCCGCAACTTCTTGATC